>Ga0172379_10002334_pt1 | contig 33909 bp, 35 predicted proteins | sample GrowelOW334metaG_FD_119756 | JGI IMG/M metagenome (GOLD analysis project Ga0172379, IMG submission 119756) | Groundwater microbial communities from an aquifer near a municipal landfill in Southern Ontario, Canada - Groundwater well OW334 metaG | ecosystem: Environmental > Aquatic > Deep... | reverse complement strand
TCCTTTTTGCGCGACATCCTCGAAAGCGTTTTGCCCGACGAGTTTTTCAATGTCTTTCATCCCGCTGTCTTGTCCCACGGGAACCGCACTGGCGCGATTTATTTTGAGCCCATTGTATTGCTGTGGATTGTGCGAAGCTGTGAGCGAAATTGCGCCGTCGACTTTCAACGTGCCCGAAGCATAGTAGACCATCGGCGTGCTGATGACCCCGAGATCGATCACGTTGCATCCCTGATCCATAACCCCTTTGGTGAAACTTTCAAAAAGCGCCGGACTCGAAACCCGAGCATCCCTCCCGACCGCGATCGTTTTCGCCTTAAGAAAAACAACAGTCGCTCGTCCGATCTTATATACCATTTCTTCATTTATCTCTGTGGGGTAGACTCCACGGATATCGTACGCTTTGAATATTGATGACATAGCTTTATATGTTAGTAATGTAGTAATATGTTTTAATTCTAACATATTAAACATAACTAAAAAGCGAAAGGTTGTTTTTTAACAGGTTACCCGTGCTTTTTAAGACGAGTTTTGTTCGTCGTTCGTCTTTGCGAGCCGCAGCGAAGCAATCCAGGGTCGTCGTGACTAAACTCTGGATTGCTGCGTCGTTCCGCTACTCGCTCCACTCCTCGCAATGACGACTGTGGATGTTGGATGTTTAAACATGGTATATTAGAAATATGGAAGAAATCGTCCCAGACAAAATTATATTTTCTAAGCGAAAAACACTTACGCTTCAAGTTACGCGGGAGGCGGAACTTGTCATTCGGGCTCCTAAGTATATGCCGAAGTTTTTGGTGGAGAGGGCGGTTTGGAAGAATCGGGATTGGATCGTTAGGAAGAAAAGCGAAGTGTTGAAAAGGAATATTTTAAAACCGGCACGGCGGTTTTTGGATGGGGAATTGGTTTCTTTTTTGGGCGAAAACTATATTATGCAGCGGGAAGGGAGACGGAAAACTCCGTTGCTCGAGAATGGGGAATGTTTTTTGGTGGCGACGGTAAAAAATCCTCGGAAGGTTTTTGAGAATTGGTATAAGAAACAAGCAAAAGAAATTATCACGGCGCGGGTTACGGAACTGGCGCGACAATATGGATTCACATTCAATCGCGTGCAGATCTCGAGTGCCAAAACACGATTCGGTTCTTGCAGTTCGCGAAAGAATTTGAGTTTTCCGTGGCGGCTTATTATGCTCCCGATGGGGATTGTTGATTATGTTATTTTGCACGAGCTTTCGCATCTTCGGCATATGAATCACTCGCAAAAATTTTGGTCGCAGGTTGAAGCGCTGTGTCCGGATTATAAAGAACGACGGGGGTGGTTGAAAAAATATGGAGGGGAAAAGTCCACGTTGTAATTTTAATTTTCGGACGTCCGATGTCCTCCTCTAAAATTGACAGTTACCAATATTCAATTATGAGGACAATTAAAATCTGTATTTCAGCCTTGTTTCAAGGAGCGGACATCGGATGTCCGAAAATTCACATTCTCTTTTTCTCAGCTTGCAGGTATAATTAATCGTATGCCTTTTAATGAACCATTGGAAAAATCTCGTCGTGCGGAAACACCGGCAGAAGAAACAGAATTACTTCACAGACGTTTGTTGGACAGACAGGAGCGAATGGGTGTTAATGTTGCTGAAAAGTCAGAGAGGGAGCGTGTAGCTTCGCAGGAATTGCACGCATATAGAGGAGAGTCTTCTGAAGATGTTTTACATCCCGAGTTCATTATGAATGAACAAGACGTTGAAAATGTTGCAAAAGAATTTTCAAACGACAGAGAAAAACAACTTGATGATCTCGTTGCGATCCTTGTTCAAAAGGGGATCAAAAACACGCTTGCGATCGCTGATAAAATGGCGGAGCCCCATTTGTCCGACGACCTTCATCGTTTCCTCGTGCAATATCTCTCGGAAGGAATGACCGTACCCGGACTCAAAGAAGGTAGTCCACTTTTTCGAGCACTTCATATGACACTTTTTGAAATTACTTTGCCTGACATAATGACCGCGAATAAAGAACAGGAATTTTCAAAACTTGTTTTGGCAATGGAGCAGTTCTATAGCGGTATGCTTTCGATCAAAGGTGAATCATCGATGCAGAATTATTTTACGATCGAGATCGCACTTGAAAGTCACGATGACAAGATCGTTTTTTATGTTGCCGTTCCGAATAGCAAAGTTTCACTTTTTGAGAAACACATGTTGGCGACATTTCCATCAGCACACATGTTGGTTTCGAGAAAAGATTATAATCCGTTCAACGAATCCGGCGTGTCGGTCGGTTCTATTGCAAAATTCAATAAACAACCGATCCTCCCGATCAAAACATTTGAATTCTTTGAACAAGATCCGCTCAATGTTCTTCTTGGTGTTTTCACCAAACTGAAAAAAGTCGGCGAAGGTGCTGCAATCCAATTTGTTATTGCTCCTATGGGTGATCAGATAAACAAGAAATATCAAGACGCATTGAAAGAAGTGAAAAAAGGGGTTTCCATCGATCGCGCACTCGAACACACAGCTCTCAAAGTTGCAAGAGAAATTGCGGATACGGCAAAAGAAATGATCTTCGGTGCTCCAAAGAAAAAAATTGAACCGGAACCGATAAAGATCGATGAAATGGAAATTAAGGCGATAACAGAAAAGATATCATCTCCGATCGTGAATATGGTGATCCGTGTGGTTGGTTCTGCCGAAACGGAAAGTCGTGCTACTGAGATTGTACAGGATATTGAATCGGCTTTTCATCAGTTCTCGAATGAGCCGTCGAACAGTATTGGCTTTCTTAAAGTTTCAAAAGGGAATATGCGCCAGCTCTTGAATGATTTTTCATTCCGTTTGTTCACTGAAAAATATGCGATGTCGATGAATCTTAAAGAGTTGACCACAATATTTCATTTTCCTGTTACCAAGACAGTGTCTTTGGAATTGAAACAATCAAAAATGATCACAGCTCCGGCTCCTCAAAATATGCGTCCGTCGGGAGTCTTCCTTGGTGTGAATCAACATCGCGGCGGTGAGCAAAATGTGTATCTTTCGCCCGAAGATCGTTTGCGTCATTTTTACGTGATCGGACAAACGGGAACAGGTAAAACGACGCTCATTAAAGATATGATCATTCAGGATATTATGAGCGGGGAAGGTGTTTGTTATATTGATCCGCATGGTACTGATATTGAAGATATTTTAAATGCGGTTCCTGCACATCGCGTGAAGGATGTTATTTATTTTGATCCGGGTGATATAGAACGACCGCTTGGTTTGAATATGTTGGAGTACGATCGATCTCATCCTGAACAAAAAACGTTTGTGGTTAATGAGATGCTTTCGATATTCAATAAGTTGTTCGATATGAAAGTTGCCGGTGGTCCGATGTTCGAACAATATTTCCGCAATTCCGCACTTTTGGTTCTTGAACATCCCGAGTCTGGTTGTACGTTGATGGAGATCGGTCGCGTGATGGGGGACAAAGCTTTTCGAGATCTAAAACTTTCTCATTGTAAGAATCCGCTCATCACGCAATTTTGGCAGAATGCCGAGAGGACGACGGGAGAAGCATCGCTCGCCAACTTTGTTCCATATATCACCAATAAGTTCGACGTCTTTCTTTCGAACGACATCATGCGTTCGATTGTTATTCAGGAAACGTCATCATTCAATTTCCGCGACGTGATGGATAATCGAAAGATACTTTTGGTCAACTTGGCAAAAGGACGTCTTGGTGAAATAAATTCGCACCTCATTGGTCTTATTTTGGTTGGCAAGATCCTGATGGCGGCGCTTTCTCGCGTGGACAGTATGGGTAAAATTCCGGCTGATTTCTATTTGTATATCGATGAGTTCCAAAATGTAACGACCGATTCGATCGCGGCAATTCTTTCAGAAGCGAGAAAATATCGACTAGGCTTGATCGTGGCACACCAATTCATCGCTCAACTCGACGAGAATATTCGCAATGCGGTATTTGGAAACGTGGGTTCGATGGCGGTATTCCGTGTGGGTGCTGATGATGCACAATTCATTGAAAATCAATTCATGCCCGTTTTTTCGCAGAGTGACCTTATGAATATTCCGAACAGAAATGCGTATGTGAAAATGATCGTGAACGGTTCGCCAGCAAGACCTTTCAATATCGCTACGCAAGCGCCGGTAAAAGGTGATCCTGAAGTTGGTATGGTGATCAAACATGTTTCGCGCCAGTTATATGGACGTAATAAAGAAACGGTTGACGCTGTGGTTATGGAAAAATATTCGCACCGAGTTGTTGTCCCTGCGAAACCCGTACAAAAATCCACTCCCGTATCCGTCGTCACTCAGCCTGCACCTGCTCAAGCCCCTGTTCCCAGAACGATCTCGACCCCGGTATCAATTCCTCAAGTGGCCGCTGTAAAACCTGCAGAACCTGTCGTACAAAAAGTCTCGGAGCAGCCGGTTGTTGTAAAAATACCCGCCACACCTTTTGTTGTTCCTCCTATGAAAAAAGCATCTCTTGTGGCGGAGGAAGATTCAGAACCAATCACCACGCCACGATATGGCTTTGATGTTGAGAGTGGGCGTGTTCCTGTTGGTTTTGAGAAGAAAACAACCCCGTCAATATTGGATCTTGATGATGAAGATATTCTCGTTCCGATCAAAAAAACTCAAAAACCGGTTGATACTTCTACTTCTTTCCCAAAGAATAAAGTGGAAGCTCCTGTGGCTCCAAAAACAACAACCCACGATCCATACCGTGAAGTGGCGGATACCATGTAAGTTTTTCGAGTTTAGATGTTAAAAATAAAACAGGACGTTGCGAGTGTCCTGTTTTTTGTTATACTACACGGTATTAAAAGTGGTTAAATAAATACATTTATGGATCATCCTAAACAAGAAAGAACATTTGTGTTGCTCAAGCCTGATGCGGTACAGCGATCTCTCATTGGGGACGTTTTACACAGAATTGAGAGAACCGGACTAAAGCTTGTCGGGCTTAAGATAATTTTGCCAACACGTGCACAGGCCATGGAACATTATTTCAAAGACGATGTGTGGTGTGAAGAAAAAGGTTTACGAATTGTTACGTTGATGAAAGGTGCAGGAAAAAGACCTCGAAAGAGCGCGACAGAATATGGTCGCGACATTGTGCGAGCACTCGCTGATTTTCTTACGTCAGGACCGGTTGTTGTTATGATCTGGCAGGGAAATGAAGCTGTTGGCGTTGTTCGAAAATTAGCCGGAAGTACGGAACCAACAACATCTGATGTTGGAACGATTCGCGGAGACCTGACGATCGACTCATACAGAATGGCGAACGTTGATGGTCGTGCGGTAAGAAATCTTATTCATTGCTCAGACAAACCCGAGGAAGCTGAACGTGAAATAAAGATCTGGTTTAAAAAAGATGAACAATTAAGTTATCGATTATTGAACGAAGAGATTCTTTACGATGTGAACTTGGACGGAATTTTAGAGTAGTCAAAAGTCTATAAAGCCCATAAAGTCGAAAGCCATAAAACAAAAAAACGTTTCCCCAAAGGGAAACGTTTTTTTTGTCGTTATGACTTTATGGACTTTATGACTTTCGACTTTATAGACTGATTTTCTTCACTTGTCCACTTGAAAAAAATTTAAAATGAGACTACACTATAGGAAGGTTATTTAATTGAATTTTCTTTGTCTATAAATTATTCAGGGAGGTTAATATGTTTACTATGCTTTGGCACAGTACTGAGACCACCCACCTATAGTAAAATACAGGGAATAGTTTACTTAAATAGCCTAACAATAAACTCAGCGAAAGCTGGGTTTTTTGTTGTGTATTATTTTTTATAGATAAAAATTTTAATAGTGATATAATTAAACTAATAAAATTTAATTATCAGACTAAGTTTATTATTTATGAAACTCACCAAACAAGATGTTGCAAAAGCTCTCGGCACAGGACTTTTCGCTCTGCTTCTGAGCTATGGTATCGGAATATCATATGCAGCGTGGACAGCGCCGTCGCAAAACCCACCCAACGGAAATGTGATGGCCCCGCTTAATGTGGGAGATAATACTCAATATAAAAGCGGAGCTCTGGTGGTGAACGCAAGTACAACAGGCCCGAACAAATCATTCGGTCTTCAAGTTTGGGAACCGACGTTTCTTATGGGTACCACAACTATTGGCAGTATGGTTGCAAGTTCCGATCTTATGTTGGATGTGAATGGAAAGATCGGGGCGATGAAATATTGTGATGAGAATGGAGCGAACTGTATATTAGCGAGTGCTTTGGGTGGCAGTAGCGGTGGTGGCAGTAGCGGTGTCTATGGTGGAGCGTTCGGTGATTTTTCTGATGGATCGTATATTCTCAATGCTTCACAAGCGGCTGTTAGCGGTTTGTTTTCAGTAAACGGGACTACATTTACTTTGTTGCGCAACGGGAATTTTGATGTTCTTGAAGTCGCGGCGGGGTATTCTCTTGATACTAATAATTACATGGTTCATGCAAATAGAGTTACCGGAGCGGGAAAGATACACAATAATGGAGCAGATGGTGGAAACGCAATTGGAAGTACTTCAATAGGTATTGGAGCTCCTGCGAAGGTAGCTGGTACTCTTAGTACGAACACAGCAGGGCGTAATGGCGGGGCTGATGATGGCGGGGCTGGAGTAATTGGTATATCTAAAAGTCCTTCTCTCGGTGTGAATGGTGTTACCGGTGGTTCGGGTGGGTATGGTTATGGTAGCGGAACAGGAGGTGGAGCAGGAGGAACCGCGGGAGTAGCAACAGCAGAAACGGTTCGTTTGGGGCAGACTATTCCAACGGTTTTAGTAGCAAACACAGAGGGGATTGGCAAACTATTTTTCTCGGCAATTGGATCAGTAAGTGGAACGTTGTTATCCACATCTGCTGGTTCTGGCGGTGGCGGTGGTGGTGCACACTGGAACAGTGGTGGAAATGGTGGAAATGGAAAAGGAGGAAGTGGAGGAGGAAGTGGTGCAGGTGGTGGAGTTCTTGCTATTTATGCACAAAAAATAGACGGAACATTATCTATTGAAGCCAAAGGAGGAAAAGGTGGAAATGGTGGAGCTGGTGATTGTGACGAATATGTCGGTGGTGGTGGCGGCGGTGCTGGCGGTTCTGGTGGAGTTGCTTTTCTTGTTTATGAAACTCTTGGAGGTTCGGTTACGGTTTCTGTTGCCGGTGGAGATATTGGAAGTGGTGGTGGTTATGGTTGTCAGGGTCTATTCTCAGAATCAGGATTTCCGTATCATGGAGCTACTGGGTCAAACGGTCCAGCAGGAAATACGGGGGTTGTTTACAAACTTAAGTTATCTCCTATTTAAAAAGAAATATATTTTGTAAAAAAAGCGATCTGAACAAGGTCGCTTTTTTGATTAGCTTTTTTTTGGTACAATTACCAGTACATGACAAACAGATTTTTTCCGTGGTTCTTGGTATTTTTTATTACGGCTATTAACGTGGCGAATTATATTGCGATCAATAATCATTCGTATTTCTATATTTTTTGGCTCGATATACCGATGCATTTTTTGTGTGGGGTTTGGATCGGGTTGGCAACTCTTTGGTGGTATTTTTTCTCGGGACGATTTTTGGACATTTCTGAAAGTCGAAGGACAGCTATTTTTTCTTTGAAACTTGCTTTCTTCTCGGCGTTCGCGATCGCTGTTTTGTGGGAGGTGTTTGAATATATCGTACATATTGTTATGGAACGTCCGTATTTGAATAATATTCCAAACTCAGGAAGTGACATTTTTTTTGGAGTTCTTGGTGCGATGGTCGCGGCGGGATTTTTTGTTATTAAAAAGTATTACTTAGTCAAATTAGTTAAAAAAAATTAATCTATGAATAAAAAAGAAGCGACAGTCACCTTTTGCGGGGGAGCGATGGAACCGACAGGATCAAATTTTCTTTTCACGACACCAGACACTTCAATTTTGATTGACTGCGGATTGTTTCAAGGAGAAAAAATACTTGATGCAAAAAATCTGGCACCGTTTATTTACGATCCAAAAAAGATCGACGTGCTTTTTGTCACCCATGCTCATCTCGATCATATTGGACGAATTCCAAAGTTGGTAAAAGAAGGTTTTAGGGGAAAGATCTATTCAACACCGCCAACAAAAGAAATCACAGAACTTTTGTTGCAGGATAGTGTTCGTATTTTAACCAGGCAGGCTATGGAACAGGGTGTTGAACCTCCCTATGTCGAAGAAGATATTTTTACCATTATGGATATGTGGGAGACGGTAGGGTATCACAAGGACATTAAAGTGAACGATGAACTGTCGGTTAAATTCTTTGACTCTGGACATGTGCTTGGATCATCAATGGCACAGGTTTCCTATGGTGATAAAAAAATGTTGTTCACGGGCGATTTGGGCAATACGCCGGCGCCTCTTCTTCATGATACTGAAATTCCGGAAGATATTTCTTACATGGTTATGGAGAGCGTGTATGGTGATCGAAACCATGAAGGTAAGCCGATGCGCCGTGAAATGCTCAGACAGGTTATTCTCGATGTGATCGAAAAACAAGGTGTGCTTATGATTCCGGTTTTTTCAGTTGAGCGAACGCAGGAAATGCTGTTTGAATTGAATCATTTTGTTGAGAACGACCAGATCCCGCTTGTTCCCGTTTTTCTCGATTCACCACTCGCAATCAAAGTGACCGCGCTTTATAAGAAGTATCAAAATTATTTCAACACCACTGCAACCGACATTATTAAAAGTGGCGATGATCTTTTTAAATTCCCAATGTTGCGTTTTATGGAAAGAAGGGAAGACTCTATGAAGATTGGAAGTGTTGATGGTGCGAAGATTATTATGGCGGGATCGGGTATGAGCAACGGCGGACGAATCATTATGCATGAAAAAAAATATCTCCCCGATCCAAACAACACGCTTATCTTGGCTGGATATCAAGCTGTGGATACGCTTGGTCGCAAACTGCAAGATGGGGCGAAGACTGTTGTGATCGATGATGAAGAAGTAAAAGTTCGCGCAAAGATCGTTACCATAAATGGATATTCGGCACATAAGGATTCAGATAACCTGCTCGCTTTTGTAGAATCGATCGCTGAAAAAGGACAACTCGAAAAAGTTTTTGTTGCGATGGGTGAACCGCATTCCGCTTTAATCTTATCTCAAAAAATTAATGACAATGTTGGTTCAATAGCTACGGTCGCACAAGAAGGAAAAGCTGTTGTTTTGGAATTTTAATTCAATTTGCTCAGTGTGAATAAAAAAGAAAAACAATTGGAAGAAATTTCTGAGCGAATAAAAGTTTGTTCGTTGTGTCTGCTTTCACAAGGCAGGATTTTGGCGGTTCCCGGAAAGGGGAGTGCGGATGCAAAAATTGTTTTTATCGGTGAAGGTCCGGGAAAAAAGGAAGATGAAAAAGGTGAACCGTTCATCGGTGCCGCCGGAAAATTCCTTGATGAAATGCTCGCGTCAATTAAATTGAAACGTGAAGATGTTTTTATCACCAATGTGGTAAAATGTCGTCCCCCGAACAATCGCGACCCGCTTCCTAACGAGGTTGAACCGTGCACCACAAATTACTTATGGAATCAACTCGAGGTTATTTCTCCGGAAGTAATCATTACTCTTGGAAAACACGCGATGTACCGATTCTTACCCGCTGAAAGGCTCATTTCAAAAGATCACGGGAAAGTTTTCAAACTCACGAGTCCAAAGACTGGAAAAGTTTTCAACATCATTCCGCTTTACCACCCTGCCGCCGCGCTGTATAACGGGGGATTGAGAGAGACATTGAAGAAGGATTTTAAGAAGATACCAAAATTGATTAAAAAATAGAAAGTATACCCGTTAACGTCCGTCTTTGCGAGGAGCTTGCGACGCGGCAATCCAGGAGTCCAACCACTTACTTTCTATCGTGTATAAAAATTTTATATTTCCACCGAAGTAACTATCTTATGAGTATTCAAGAAAAAATTCCGTGCACGTATATAATGGCAAGTTGCAAAAACGGTACATTGTATGTAGGTGTTACAAGTAATTTACAAGTTCGCGCTCAACAACACAAATCAAATTTGAACGACGGATTTACAAAAGAATATAATATACACATCTTGGTATATTATGAAGTTTCTGAAACGATGGAAACCGCTATTACAAGAGAAAAACAAATTAAAGCCGGATCACGAAAAAAGAAACTTGCACTGATTGAAAAAGACAATTTTGAGTGGAGAGATTTGTCTGAAGATTTGTGACAATACTCCTGGATTGCCGCGTCGTTCCGCTCTTGCTCCGCTCCTCGCAAAGACGGATGACGGATGAAAAAAAGAATAAAAAAACAGCGACCTTTCAGGCCGCTGTTTTTTATGTAAATATTATTTAACCTTCTCAACAACCTTTCCGAAAGTTTCTGGATGATACTGAGCGAGTTCAGCGAGCATTTTTCGATTGATCAAGATGTCATTTTTCTTGAGCGCGCCGATGAATTTGCTGTATGAAAGTCCTTGTTCTTTTGTTAAACTGCTGATCTGAACTTGCCAGAGACGTCGGAAATTTGCTTTCTTGTCCTTTCGTCCTTCGAAGGCGTGTGTTCCAGCATGTCGGATAGCTTCTTTAGCTTGTTTCTCTTTGGTGCTGAGACCATAACGCATACCCTTCGTCATTTTGAGGACGGCATGTCGTCGTTTGAGCGCGTTCATTCCTTTTTTAACTCTTGTCATAATAGTATGTTAATTAATGATTAGTATCTTACATTCCCGGCATGAACGTTCCACGCTGTTTGTTTGTTAATATGATCTTTTGTCCTCGTTTTCGGTCAAGTTGTTTAACTCGACTTTCTTTTGCGTTGAAGTGATTACCACCCGGTGTTCGAGTAAGCATTTTGCCACTTTTTGTAACGCGTATTCGCTTTGTGAATGATTTGTTTGTTTTCATTTTATTTACCTTTTACTTTTTCTATAACAAGTGAAAATCCTTTTGGACTTCTTTGTGGTTCTTCAACAATTTTATACTCTTCAGTGATCAGTTTTAAAATTCTCTCGAGACGTTCTTTTTTAAAGTCATCGGCTGAATATTTTGCTCGTCCGACCAAGTAAAGGTCGATCTTTGCGCGGTGGCCTTCTTTAAGCCATTTTGAAATATTTCGAGCTTTCAATTCAAGGTCATGTTCACCTGTACCAATCTTGATTTGAACAACTTTTGTCTCTGTGATTTTCAAACCTGCTTTTGCCAACTTAGCCTTTTTTTGTTGCTCGTACTGAAATTTACCATAATCCATTATTTTTGCAACAGGGGGTTCGGCATTTGGAGATATTTCAATAAGATCCAGATTTCGTTCCTGTGCTATTTTCAGCGCTTCTCTTGATGGAATAACGCCGAGGTTGTTGCCTTGGTCATCAATAACACGAAGCTCCGCTGACTTTATATATGAATTTATGCGTAGTCTTTCTTGGCTCAAAGTATTTTGCTTTTTGTTAAATTAAAACTGAACCGCTGCAACGCGGGTCAATGACAAGATAATAATGGAAAAAGAGGTTAAAGTCAAGAGCTTTTTGTGTTTTAGGGCAACAAAAATCCCGTCAAATGATATTCAAGTGACGGGATTGCCTCGTGAGAGGGTTTGTTTTATTAGTAGAACAAACAAAGAACAATGACAGCGAAGGTCAATGTAATCACCATAAGGGTGATATTAAACCCAACGCTCCCAACTGGGTGCATTTCTTTGAACATAAAAGAACTTAATTTGTTATTAATAATTCTACGCACAGATTAGCATAAAATAAGCATTCTGTCAAGTTCTGGTTTGTAAAACAATTAAAGAAAAACCCCATATTTACTGGAGTTTTTCCCGTTCTCACTAGCGTTTTTGAAGTTAGTTTTTTGAAATAGGAAGGGTGAACCAGAATCGTGAACCCAATCCGATACCCTTTGAATCGACATGAATGCTCCCGGCGTGTTTTTCGATGATTTCTTTTGCAAGAGAAAGTCCGAGTCCGACTCGGTCAACATCTTTGGTGATAGCTTCTTGTGAACGGTAGAATCTGGTGAATATTTTTGGAAGGTTCTCTTTGGTAATACCGATGCCGGTGTCTTGAACTGAACAGACAACATTGTTTTTTTCTTGATATATCTCAATTTCTATAGAACCGTTCTTTTCACTGTAGAGAACCGCATTTTCCATGATAATGTTCGCAACAAGCTCGATACGTTCTTTGTCGGCGATAACAAAAGGCAAACCCTCTTGGATCCTTGTTGAAACGGAAAGATTCTTTTCTTTGATGCCGAACTTGTGGTTGGACATCGCTTGTAAGACAATGAATTCAAGATGTTGTTCGTCGAATATATAGCTGAAGAACGCGGAGTTCTTTCCTGATTCAGAAACTTCAAGAAGACGGTTTACCACTTTTACGAGATCTTTGTTTGTTTTTTTAATATCCTCAAAGCGCCCATGCACTTCTTCGTCTTTTGACAATTCTCCAATGCGAGATTCAATGTCGGCAAGAAGCCATTGTACTTTGGTGAGTGGAGTTCGAAGGTTGTGTGCGGCGATCGTTATAAAAGCGCGTTTTGTTTGTTCAACACGTTGTACGCGTAAATAAAAAATATAGAGACTGGCATATATGAATATTCCAAGGAAAAAAGAAAACATTATAAAATATTGTTTTGGAAATTCTGCCAAAAGAATATGTCCGCTGTATGAAAAGATAATAATTGAAAAAACAGACAGAATAATAAAAAGCGCGGACATGCCAATTTTTTTAAGTTTTTCGATCATAATATTGTTTGTCTCTATTTTACACTACTTTTGTTTTGTAAGGAACAGGATGTGTTAGAATAACAGAATGAAGAAAAAGATTCTTATGGGTATAACTTTTTTCGCGATCTGTGTTGCTGGGACGTTGTTGTTGAAAAAGGATGTTGTTGATCCCGTGTCAGAGATCAAAAATGAAACGGATATAAAAAGCGAACTTATTCGTATTTTCAATCCCGTTTTCGGTGAGAAAATTTCATCGCCGTTAAAAATAAGCGGGGAAGCACGCGGAACATGGTTCTTTGAAGCGTCGTTTCCGATATTCCTTGTGGATTGGGACGGCAAAATAATCGCGCAAGGAATTGCGACGGCGAAGGGAGATTGGATGACTGAGAATTTTGTTCCGTTCGAAGCCGAACTCACTTTTGAAAAGCCGAGTTACGGAGAACGCGGAGCGATTATTTTAAAGAAAGATAATCCGTCAGGATTGTCGGAGAATGATGATGCGATTGAGATTTCTATATTGTTCTAAAAAATTATGGAGGTTCGACCTCCATAATTTTTAATAGAGAAAAAAGCGACATTTTTAGTGTCGCTCTTTTTTATTTTTTTATACCGCGTCTTTTGAATCGCGTTTTTGGCTTACGGGGATTTTTTCGCCGACGTCGCTTCCTGCGACCCAACCGGTCGTCCAACAGAGTTGGAGGGAAAATCCGCCGGAAGGGCGGTTGATGTTGAGGACATCGCCGAGCAAGTATAAGTTTGGAAATAATTTTGAGGTCATATTTTTGAAATTCACTTCTTCAAGAATAACTCCGCCGTCGGCAATGATCGCTTTATCAAGTCCGAGTGTTCCTGTAATAGTGAACGACATATCTTTCATTTGTTTGACCATCGCTTTTCGCTGTTCTTTGGTGATTTCATTCACCTCTGTTTCAGGACCAACGATTCCGGGAAGTTGTAAGAAAACCTCGGCGAGATTTTTTTGTAAAAGTTCGGGAAGAACATTTTTAATTTTTTTGTTTTTGTTTTGTTCAAAAAGTCTCCATACTCGGCGATCCAATTCGTTCTCTTCAGTATCAGGGAACATGTCAACAGACGCTATTACTTCGCCTGTATTAAGAAGTTTTTTTACTTCATATGACGAATTGAGAATGAGCGGTCCTGAAAGACCGAAGTGGGTAAAGAGAATTTTCCCTGTCTTTTTGAGTTTTGTTTTTCCACCTTGTTTGAAACGAATCGTCATAAAAGTGAGGGCTGTTCCCGAAAGCGCGTGTACCCATTTTTCTTTTACGGTAAGAGGAACAACATTTGGATTTGCAGATTTAACCGTGTGCCCAAGTTTTTCAAGAAATTTAAAACCATCACCCGTGGATCCTGTGCTTGGCGCGGATGCACCGCCGGTCGCGAGTGCAATATTGCTGGCGAAATATTCTTTTTTGTCTTTTGTTTGCACGGAAACAACATGACCTTTTTTCTCAGTGATCCCGCTAACGCGAGCATCGCGAATGATCGTCACATTGTATTTGTGCATGTATTTTTCAAGCGTTATAAAAACATCCTCCGCTTTTTGTGAGAGTGGAAAAACGCGATTGCGCGCTTCGGTCACCAAAGGAAGATTGTGTGATTCAAAAAAATCAAAAGTGTCTTTTACGGAGAACTTTGAAAAAGGGGAGAAAAGGAAGTCTTTTGATTGTGGAAAATTCGCAAGGAATGCGCGATTGTCCAAGATCGCGTTGGTGATATTACATCGGCCACCGCCCGTCATTTTGAGTTTTTCACCAAGATTCTTATTTTTTTCCAAAAGCAAAACCCGCGCGCCCATTTCGGCAGCACGTCCGGCGCACATCATTCCCGATGGTCCGCCTCCAATAACAATAAGATCAAAGTGTGAATTGTCTTTCATGGGACATACCATACACAAATTTGAACACAAAGTCAACGATTTGTGAAGAGCACCGTTTTTAATAAGATCTGCGCGGTCGATTTACAAGGGGAGTCCTTGTAAAAATGGCTTACATAAAGAACTTTTACAAGGACTCCCCTTGTAAAAATGTTGTGGTTTGTGGGGAAGCGGTATTTTGTTATATACTGATAATATGAATATCATCGTAAGCATTGTTGTTTTTTATTCTTTGGTTTTGTGGATAGGTTTTGTTTTTGCAAAACTTGAGATCATGATCGAGGGTGAACATGGTTGGGCTGAAAAGTTGCCGGCGTGGCGTTTACCGAAGGGACATATTTTAAGCAGACTTTTTTCGGGTGGCAGGGAATTGACCGGATATCATGTGTGGGTGCATATGTTTGTTTTTTCAATGTTGCACCTTGTCTATATTTTTGATCTGCCGACACTTTCCACCGAACTTACTCTTATAGCTTTTTTATTTTACATCTGGGTCGTTGAAGATTTTTTGTGGTTTGTTTTGAACCCCGCATATGGCGTGAGAAAGTTTAAGAAACAACATATCGCGTGGCATCCGAACTGGTGGGGTTTTGCACCGATAGATTATTTTGTGTTTTTGCCGCTGGCGACGGTGCTGTATTGGTGGGCGCATGTTTTGGGGTAATAGTAAAATGAAAATATTACCGAGGGGGTGGTATTTATATGAAAGATAATAATATTATATTACAATGAAATATATAAAAAAAATTTATCTCGTTTTAGCTATTTTATTTTCCATTGCTGTTGTTTTTGATTTTTTTGTATTGTTTTCTGCATGGTATAATGGAGTTTTACTACACTCACAAATACAACAACATTTTTATATCAATCCACCAATGATGTTCTTTTCATGGTATATGGCTTTAAAGGAATATAGGTAGTATTTTGGACAGGTGAGTATAACAGAAATCGAATCTATGACCTCACGCGTATGAAGTGTACGCCCTAACCATTTGAACTACGCACCCGCTTATGAAAAACACGGTAGCTTTTTTTGAAAAGGTTTGAGTCTTGCTGGGGGGGGGGAATCGGTCAGGATTCCTTGAAAATTACAGTCGCTTAAAGAAGGGTTTAGTTCGCTTTCGGATTATATGAGGCATTTGGCGTTGGGGTAGGAGGGTAAAAATGACGACGGGGATGTTGAATTTATTTTTGCTTTGTTGGTAACCCATCAAAATATCTTTTGATGAGAGTTTCTTTTTTCTCCCTGCGCCATTTTTTGAGTTGAATTTCTCTTTTTCTAGCATTGGCGAGCGTTTCGTGTTCTTCAAGAAAAACTATTGCAAAGTCAGATGTAATTTTGGTAAATTGAGCACCTTGTTTTTTGTTGTGAGTAAGAACTCTTTGTGTTGGATCTTGAGTAATTCCGATATAGAGACCGTTGATTGAATTTTTAATCATGTAAACGTAGTACATGTAATTATTATAGAGATGTACGCTTCCCTCGACAAGCTCGGGACACTCGACTCGTCGCATTACAAAAACACACCATGATATTACATGGTGTGTTTTTGTTTCGTGTGGCTTGCCACGAGCGAGCCCTGCGAGTCGAGTGGAGATGGGGGGAATCGAACCCCCGTGCAATCAAAGTTTTGTTACGAATCTACAAGATGTAGTTTGTTTCATTTTTGTTTAAGTGTTGTGTGTAATAAACAGACAAAACCACACAGAACCGATTTGTTTGATTTAAGAAATGCGTCACAACTCCGCATATCCGTACCTGAAAATATAACACTCAATCTATCGTTATCAGACGTCAGATAGGTGAGTGATGTTACAGACTAAGCTGTAGCAAATGCAGGACCCACAACTTTTATTTGAAGAGGTGAGAGAACTGCTGCAAGTGTTTTTTTAGCACTTAGCTTTTGTTGAACCTATTTACGAGTTATACAACAATTGCTCGATCTTGCACATAACAAAATACTTTAAATGTCTAGGCCAATCATCCCCCTGAAACGAGCGTTAATAGTTTTGTCTTCGCGAGCTTTGCGAAACGATCCAGGGTTTAGTATCAATACTCTGGATTGCTTCGTCGGCAAGCTCCTCGCAAAGACGGACGATAATGAACGTGCGCTTTAGGGGAGTGGTCGGTTTTGGTCTTTCAATGAGCGGGGTTAATTTAACGGGAGCGGAATTCTCTGGCTATGTCTCGGTCGGTGTCTCGTTTTTTGATGGTTTCGCGCTTGTCGTAATTCTTTTTTCCTTTCGCGATTGCGATGTCTGCTTTGATAAATCTGCCAGAACTATACAATGAAAGTGGTATGATTGTCAAGCCCTTGGTCGTCTGAATATCGAGGAGCTGATTGAGTTCTTTTTTGGTAAGGAGGAGCTTTCTTGAACGACGTGAATCGTAACCTCCCGGTGTATTTCCTTGTTGGAATGGGGGAATGTGCGCGCCGATCAAAAACGCTTCGCCACCTAAAATACTAACATGTGAGCCGTCCAACGACCCGCCCTTTCCACTTCGGAGCGCTTTCACTTCAAAGCCTTCAAGTTTGATACCTGTGTGGAATTTTTCGAGGAGTTCATAATTGAACGTTCCTTTTTTATTGTATAACAATTGTGCCATTGCTTTATTTATATCATAAAATTAGTTTTTTTAACACGATTTTTTAGTATTAGATGTTCAATTTTTTTTAATTTATGGTAGAATACCCGTATTATGGAATTTAAAGAAAAAGATCCAAATTTGGAAAAAAAAGTGGATGGTAATGGTCAGGTGCCGGAGCCGAAGTCTTTTTTGAATAATATTATTAGTGTTATATTGATCTTCTTGGTCATTGCGACTCTTTATTCTTTTTTTGTTGAGAACAAGAAGAATGTTGAAATGGTTTCGATCTCACAGATCGCAACGGATGTTTCTGCGGGGAAGGTTTCAAAGATCGAAGTTCAAGGAGAACTTTTGAATGTTATCTATAATCCTGAAGAGGGGGCAACTTCAACAGTTGGTGTTACAAAAACCTCAAAGAAAGAACTCGAAGCGTCTCTCACTGAATCTTTGGTGAACTATGGTGTGACTCCTGAGAAATTGGCGACGGTGAATATCGATATTCAGAATGAAACGGGATTCGGTTATTGGATGATGAATCTCGCGCCGTTCCTTTTGCCGTTGGTTTTCTTGATCCTTTTCTTCTGGTTCATTTCACGACAAGTCAAAGGTTCGGGCGGAATGCAGGCATTTACTTTTGGACAATCAAAAGCGCGTATTATTGATCCGAACGATTCGAATCAGCGGGTGACATTCAAAGATGTTGCGGGGAATAAAGAAGCAAAAGAAGAATTGTTGGAGGTCGTGGACTTTTTGAAGAATCCGAAAAAATTCTTGGATATCGGTGCGCGCATTCCGAAAGGTATCATGCTTGTCGGTGCTCCGGGAACGGGAAAGACCTTAATGGCGAGAGCTGTCGCGGGGGAGGCAGGTGTGCCGTTTTTCATTATCTCGGGTTCTGAATTCGTGGAAATGTTCGTCGGAGTTGGTGCGTCTCGCGTTCGTGATCTTTTCAAGATGGCGAAAAAAGCGGCGCCTGCAATTATCTTTGTTGATGAGATTGATGCTGTTGGACGCGTTCGCGGAACAGGTGTCGGTGGCGGAAATGATGAACGTGAACAAACGTTGAATCAAATTCTCGTTGAGATGGATGGTTTTGAACCGAATGAAAAAGTGATCGTAATGGCTGCAACGAACCGACCGGATGTTCTTGATCCCGCACTTTTGCGACCGGGACGTTTTGATCGTCGTGTTGTTCTTGAATTGCCTGACATTGCCGATCGTGAAGCTATTCTTAATAGTCACGTTCAGAAAAAACCGCTTGCTGAAGATGTTGCTTTGCGTGTTATTGCAGAACGAACTCCGGGATTTTCCGGTGCCGATCTTGCATCACTCATGAACGAAGCCGCTATCCTTGCCGCGCGCGAAGGTCGCAAAACGGTTGGTCAATTCGATTTCATTCGTTCTATTGAAAAAGTTATGCTCGGACCTGAGAGAAAAAGTCACCTGCTTTCAAAGAAAGAAAAAGAAATTACCGCATATCACGAAGCGGGTCACGCACTTGTTGCTTCTATTTTACCCGATGCCGATCCTGTTCATAAAGTGACGATCATTGCTCGTGGAAATGCTGGCGGATACACGTTGAAACTTCCGCTCTATGAAAAGAAATTACAATCAAAGAAAGAATTTCTTGACGATCTCGCAATGTCACTCGGAGGATACGTAACTGAAAAAATGGTGTTTGGTGATCTCACAACTGGACCGTCGAACGATCTTCAAGTTGCGACATCTCTTGCTCGGCAAATGGTAACGCGATTCGGAATGTCAGAAAAACTCGGACCAATAGCTTTTGAAAGTTCATCAGGACAAGTTTTGATGGGGCGAGGTGTTGGTCATGATGGCTATTCTGAAAAAATGTCATCTGAGATAGATACTGAAGTTTCAGCTTTAATGCATGAAGCTGAAGCACGTGCAACAACCGCGATCACTGAACATAAAGATGTTCTTGACGCGATAGCGAAAAAACTTATCGAAGTTGAAACGCTCGAACGCGAAGCTTTTGAAAAGATTCTCGTCTTGCACGGAATCGAACCAAAAAAACTTCCCGAGGAAGAGATCTTGAAGGAAGTGGTAAAAGAGGTTGTTGCAAAGAAAAAGTAAAAATCAGATTGTTAAAAAACAAAAAACATCAAGAACCATTCTTGATGTTTTTTTGTTAGAAGCAAACTATATAAAAAGGAAGAGAAAATAGAATCTTTTTAACTTAGCACTTTTCCGCGTACGCGGAAAAGTACTAAGTTTTTATGTTGTAGAATTAAAGATGGTATTATAATAGTGGTTATAAAATTTTAAAAAACAAAACCCCGCCACAAGACGGGGTTTTGAAATGTTGGTTGTTGTTTTAGAGATGGGGAAGTTATTTATGAATGAGTCCTTAGGCGTTTTTCTTGAGTTCTTTTTCTAGTTTTCTGACGTAGGCTTCTAATTTCTTTAATCGGTCTACCCTCATCGCTTCAAACCGGCTGGTGTGGCTGGCGAGCATTTCGGCGACTACCATCATTTCAGTGACGTCTTCCATAGCAAGAAGAATTATGGGCGGAAAAAGCTTTCCAGTACCGTCCTCTTTGTAGTAAATTTGACGGGCGTTTAATATCATTACTTTTCGTCCGATAGAAGGAAAATCATGTGCCACTTCATATCCTTTGAAAAAAGTATCTTTCGGCAAAATGGTGTCGAGAAGTTTTCGGAGAGAAGGGATATCCCATTGACCATCGCCGAGCTCGTACACAATCTTTCCCTCGGTTTTTTTCGGGTCAACTTGAAATGTTTGATAGAAAGATTCATTGGCTGCCACCACACGAAGATCTTTATCAAGAATTAAAATCGGTCCTCGCACGACGTCGACGACTGTTTTGATATATGTCCAACTCTCTTCCCAAAGCCGCTCAAAAAAATCAGGGCCGATTGAAATTTCCGAATAGTTACGCTCTGTGTTATCTTTTATTTTTTTCATAGGTATTATTAAACCGTTGATAGTTTTTTTACTTTTTTCACGATCTCTTTGAGAGCGTATTTAGATTTTACAATGTAATCTGTTGCACCCAAAGAAAAACCTCTTTCTTTATCTTTTTCACTGCCAAGCATCGTGAGAAGAATGACCGGAATTTTTTTTGTTGCTTTTGTTTTTTTTAATGCTTCCAGTACATCAAAGCCATTCATTTGAGGCAATAAAATATCGAGCAGAATCAAACTTGGTATTTCTTTCTTTGCAATCCGTAATCCAACCTCTCCGTCATAGGCATGTAAAACTTCAAAGCCGGCCTCAGCGAGTTCCTCGTTGAGCATTTTGGCGAGAATGGCGTTATCTTCAACAAGCAGGATCGTAGTTTTATTCATTGTTGGCAAGTTTATTATGAGTAACTAATTTTATAGTGAGGACGTACTGCAACTGTAGCACGAGAGGGAGATATACCCTAATCATCTTTTTTATAACGTTTGCAATTTCTGGCTGAGAGGAAGTTCTACGTAAAAGGTACTACCTTTGTTTTCTTCAGTATCAAACCAAATTTTTCCACCTAAACGGTACGTGGCTTGTTCGGCGATATAGAGGCCGATGCCCGTGCCATCGGATTTGTACAGTTTGGCGTTGCTTGCTCTCATAAACTTCTCAAAAACGTGCAACCGCTCGGCTTTAGGAATGCCAATTCCGGTATCTTTGACTTTTAATATGAATGTATCAACATTTATTTGCAAGGAAACGATTATTTTTCCGCCGACTCCGGTGTATTCGATGGCGTTGGAAATAATACTTTGCACGATATTGCGTAAAACATTTTTATCGGTTTGTGTTTGGAGTTCCGGCGGATACTCTTTAAAGATTATTTTCAATTCTTTTTTATCCTGAAGCGGAACAATCTCACTGAGGAAACTTTTTATCAGAGCAGTAACATTCACCGATTCGATTGTTATTCCGTCTCGACCAGCTTCAATGTGTGACAAGTTCAAAAGTGAATCTACCATTTCAGTGAGCCGTTTGACTGACTCATTAATATCGTCCAAATATTCTTTTCCTTTCATGGTTAGTTTTTCTTTTTTTGAGAACCGCTCCACCACCCATTGAATACTGGTAAGAGGCGTGCGGAGTTGGTGCGATGCGAGAGAAATAAAATCCGCTTCCATACGTTCCGCTTCCTCAATTTTCCGTACATGAGTGATGTCTTCAAGAAAAATCAGCATCCCCTGAATAATTGGTTTTCCGATAATCGCTAAAAAAACATCCCCGTCTTTTTTGGTGATGCGGAGTTCAGGAATAAACATCTTTGATCGCGACTGACGGAGGCATTCTTGAATTTCTTTTTCAAGAATGTTTATTTCTGTGATGATCGGAAAGATGGGCTTGTCGATAATTTCACGAACTTTTATTTCTTGCTTTCCGAGAAGATTAAGAGCTACTTGATTTGCCACAATAACAGAACCTTCTGAGTCTATAACGATAACCCCCGCCGGCAGTGCTGCCACCAGTTCCAGCAAGAAATTGTTGATCGCAACCAGCTCTTTTTTTAATTCATTTTCTACGTACATGATTTATTTCTTACGCTTAACAACGAGCACTGTTGTATCATCAGTTCCGCGGATAAATTTGTCTACGATGGCGCTGGCAATCTTCTGTGCTTTTTCCTCAACGGGGAGGTCTTCTTTTCTAAATCTCCGTTGAATACCGTCTGACCATAAAATTATTGTGACTTCGCGGGGACAGGTAAATTTTTGAACTTTGAGCGTTGGAAGAAAATCTAAGGTGCTCGTTTTTTCATTCACGTTTTTATATCCCGCCCCCAATTGACCAGGGTGGCTGTGTGGTGATAGACGTCCTTCGTCGTCGGCGATTACCATAATATCCGTATCTCCGATGCCCAGATATTCAAGATGGTGTAGAGACAATTTACATAAACCGACAACCGCCCGGCGTCCGTTTTTCTGAATCAGGGATTGGTGACATTTTCTCATAATCTCATCCAAAGGAAGTTTATAGTTTTTCTCGACAATGTCTTTTACGACAACCATGGCATGGTTCGCTTTTTCGCCGTGGCCTTCGCCGTCAATTACAGCAAGCAAAACCGAGTCGCCGTTGAACTCTCTCACGACATAGGCGTCGCCGTTTAGAAGTTCGCCCGGTTTAGAAATTGAAAACACCCCGTATTCTATTTCTTCATGAGGAATAGGGAGGTATTTTTTCATTATCACTTTTGTGCCTTTCCCGATCTTTGTGGTTATTTCAAACTCATCCATCGCACGCTCTGCCGCTCCAAGTCCGATACCTAAACCGAGCCCTGAGCTGTATCCTTCTTGCAGTGCTTTTTCAAGATCACGAATGCCCGGCCCTTTGTCTTCTATGATAATTTCCAGCACGCGTTTATTTTTGGAAACATAAACATGCATGCTTCCTTTGGTTGCATACTTTATAACATTAGTGGCTATCTCCGATACGGCATTCACCAGAGAAGAGATTTCAATTTTTGAAAATCCCATGCTTTTGGCAATTTCAGATACGGAGCTATAAGCTCTTTTTATGTCGCCCGACACGGCGATAGTGGTCGAGTTTTTCGACATCATGATATTTTAGGTTACTTCTTTCCAATTCCTGTGGAGATTTCTCCTAAGAGGGTCAAATCTTTTCCTTGCAACACAAACACTCTTTTGAGTGCAGATTTCAAGTTTCGCGCGATTTGAAGTTGTCTTACATTGACTCCCGCTCCGATCATAGTTTGAGCAATAACTGGTGAAATACCGCAGAAAACAACCTCCGAGCCGACTGCTTTCGCTGCATCCGCCAACTGGATAAGACGTGCTGCAATTGCTGAATCAACAATGTCGATATTGCCGAGATCGGCAATGAGAAACGGTGATTCGGTTTGTACCAACATGTCGAGAATTTTTTCGATAATCGCTTGTGTTCGAGAAGAATCCAAACTTCCATAAAACGCAGAATATAAACATCCGTCAACCACTTCACTTACAATCATCGGAACCTCTCCTCCAATTTTTGAACGACTGAATGCCGCGCGCTCCTTAATGCCATTTGCCATATATTTTTTTGATTAGCTGTTTTTATAACTTCCTTAGGGCTAGGGCTCTTTGGCTTAAAAACAGTTCCCGACGAAAGATTTCGAAAATTCTATTTTGAAACTACTCTGAGCATACCATGAAACGTGCATTTTGAACTAACAAATGCGATCTTGGTATCGCGTTTTTACTCGGAGAATGTTTCTGACTGGGGGGGTACATTATTCGAAGTTTTTTCAATCCGCGGTGGATCTGAACCGTAACGGCATTTTTTGATTGTCCTGTGATGAGAGACATTTCTGTAAGGGATAGTTCTTGGACATATTTCATTTTCAGTATTTTTTTATATTTTTCAGGCAGGCTTTCCATTAAGGTCATGACTGTTTTTTTGTCGAGCATGTCAAAAGGGGACTCGTCACGGTCGATTGGTGGCTCGAAGCCGTCTTCCATAAGCGCGTCGAGTGATACCGTTTTATGTTTTCTGTATTCATCCACAACCAGATTATTGAGAATATGATACAAAAAAGCTTTCATGGTTTCAATTTTTCCGCCTTTGACGAGGTAACTCCATGTTTTTATAAAAGTATCTTGTACCAAGTCTTCACTCGTATCGTTGTTGTGTACTTTGAAAAAGGCGTGTCGTTTAAGACCCTCTTCATAATCTTGGTGTGCTATCGTGAACAATCGCTGTTGCTTCTTTTTCTGTTTTGATGTAAGCGTCATTCTAATCATTCTGAAATTGTTGCCGTACGACGGGGTATTTTATTACAAAAATATTACAGTGGTATCAAAGGTCTTGAAGAGATGTCTATATTTTTGAATGCAACAGCCGTTTGTCGCGTGGGTTTGTTATTACATTAGTATTACAAAACAATATTTTGTTTTGGGAAAAATATAGTGCCTTTATTATACCACGGTATATATCGTGCAAGGTGCTGTTGTAATAATCTGATCGTTCCATCGGCACAGAATCATAACGTTGCGTCGATATATTATTAGCGACGTAGAGCGAGAGGAATATAAAAGTGGAGCGAGTAGCGGAACTTTTATATTTCCGAGCCGACCCGCCCGAACGACGTTTAGTCGGGCGGGGGTGAAGAATGGGCTAGGGACCCATTCTGCAAGACTTATTGAGAGCTTTTGTGAGGCACGCGACCTAAATTTTTACGACCGTAGGGAGATAAAAATGGAAGTACTCTTTGTGGTGAACAAAAGATCCAATAAGTTGACCGTTTCTGTAAGAAAATAATATAGGTTCCAATACTCCGGCTTTCAAGTCGGAACATTATGAGCCTTAGTGAGTTCCAACATTATATCTCGTGCTTTCCAGGCCGAGGAACCTTTATTTATATTTAAAGAATTTAAAAATATGGAAAATAATAAAGTTGCGGATGGTAATTTAAAAGAATCGAAAGAACTCGCGCTTCATTATATGAAAACGCTGGTGGATGTCGCGAGAGAATCTTTTTTGATCCTCGATGCGGATCTGCGGGTGGTTTCGGCGAATCCGATCTTTTACCAAAGTTTTACCGTTACTCCAAAAGAGACGGAGAATGTTCTTTTGTATGATCTGGGAAACGGACAGTGGAATATTCCCGAATTAAAGAAGTTACTGGAAGAGATCTTGCCGGAAAAAAAAGAAGTGAAAGATTACGAGGTTACGCACACGTTTGAAAATATCGGGAAAAAAACGATCTTGCTCAATGCCAAACAAATAGACTCGGTGCAGTTGATCATTCTTGCGATGGAAGATATCACTGCACGAAAGGAATATGAGGAAAAAATAGTTAAATATAATAAAGAACTTGAAGAAAAGATCGCGGAACGAACAAAAGAACTCACGGATCGGATCGTGGAGTTGGAAGAATTGAATAAAACAATGATCGGGAGAGAATTGAAAATGGTTGAACTCAAAAAAGAAAATAAAGAATTAAAAGATAACCCGCAAAATAATAACCAAAAAATTGTCTGATACCATGAACCTCAAGGATTTTGAATTTTTTCATGAATCGCTCTTTGATAACGCTTTTGACGGGGTGGCGTATTGCCAAATGATCTTTGATGAAGGTGGGCATCCGGTTGATTTTATCTATCGGCGAGTGAGTAAGAATTTTGAAATGTTAACGGGTTTAAAAGACGCTATGGGGAAGAAGGCTACGGAATTCGTTCCGGAGATCGCTATGTCCCATCAACATTTTTTTGAGATTTGTGGCAGGGTTTCTTTAACGGAAGGAAGGGAACAGTTTGAAGTATATATTGAACCGCTTTTACGGTGGTTCTTGATCTCGGTATATAGTCCGAAAAAGAATTTCTTTGTGGCGGTGTTTCAGAATATCACCGAGAAAAAGCAAATAGAAAAAGATCTGAAAAATGCCAAGATCGCGGCTCGAAACGTTCTCGAAGATCTTCAGGTTGATTCAAAATTGATTGCTCATGCAAAAGCAAAAGATGAGGCCTTGCTTCAGAGTATTGGGGAAGGAGTTGTCGCGACTGATCAAGATGGAGAAATAATTCTCGTGAACAAAATTGCGGAAGAACTTCTTGGTTTTATTGAGTCGGAACTTTTTGGAAGATCGTTCGTCAAGACGGTGATGTTGGAGAATGAAGACGGTGACAAGATTGCCGATGTTGAGCGACCGATAAATCTTGCTTTAACATCGGGAACGTCTACAACGGCTACATATAATTTGATTCGTAAAGATGGAAGTAAACTTCCTGTCATGACAACCGTTGCCCCTGTCCTGCTTGATGGCAAACCCACGGGGACGGTCGTTGTTTTTCGCGATATCACCAAAGAGAAAGAAATAGAAAAGATGCGAACGGATTTTTTGGCGCTCGTGTCTCATCAGTTGAGAACACCGCTTTCGGGAACAAAATGGCTTATCGAGACGATCTATCGAGGAGTTATCGGTGAATTAAATCCCAAACAACGAGAATACATCGACCACCTCTATCAAATAAATGAAATGATGATCAAGATGGTTTCTGAGATATTGAACGTTTTGACCTTGAGTGGCGGAACGTCGGCGATAAAAAAAGAAGATATTTCAATATCAAAACTCTACGAAGAACTTTTCTTGATTATGGAGCCGGCGGCACGAAATAAAAAAGTGATACTTTTTAATGCGTTTAAAAATTCCGATCAATTCCTTATCCGATCAGATCCTCAAATGGTGCGAAGTATTTTGGAAAGTTTTATTGGGAATGCTATCAATTATTCTTCGGAAGGAGGAAGAATCGATTTTGATGCGAGAGAAGAAAACAATGAAGTGGTGTTTTTTGTGAAAGATAGCGGTATCGGTATTCCAAAAGAAGAACAGGAAAGGATCTTTGAACGTTTTTACCGTGCCTCCAATGCGAAAACGATCAGACCGGAAGGAACGGGATTGGGTCTTCATATTGCGTTCTTACTCGCCCAGAAGATCGGCGCGAAAATTTCTTTTGAGTCTGAAGAGAATAAAGGAACAGCTTTTTATTTACGAATTCCCAAGGAGTCTTCTAATACCAACTTTAGTTAACAACGTCACTTTAAAAAGCCACAGAACCGGCGTCTTTGCGAGCGTAGCGCGGCAATCCAGGGGTTTGTACCACATACTCCTGGATTGCCGCGTCGCAAGCTCCTTACAGGTGAGCTGTCCACTCATTGGGTCTTTTGTTTCGTTCCTCACAAAAGCTCTCAATGAGTCTTGCGGAATGGGTCCCGTCACCACAAAGAGTACTTCAGAAAATATAGTCGCAAAGCTCCTTATTTTCTTGGTCGCCCATTCCTCACCTCGCAAGGACGACGGCCTCACGTTTCTTTGAAAGTGGTTAATTAAAGATGGTATAAACAGGTCGAACCGAACAATATTTTTAATAATAACGAAACAAAATCATGAGTAATTCCATATTAATTGTTGACGACGAAAAATTTTTAGTTTGGGCACTTAAAGACAATCTTGCAGATGAAGGGTATGAGATCGATGTTGCGACAAACGGTGATGAAGCGATGGAACATGTTCGCGCACATCGTCCGGATCTTATTTTTCTTGACCTGCTTATGCCGAAGCGCGATGGATTTTATGTGCTGGAAGAAATAAAGAAAGATCCTAAATGGAGAACTATTCCGGTTATTGTATTGACCAATCTTGGCGGTGATCTGGAAACCGCGCGTGCCCTTGCTCTCGGTGCGGACGATTATTTAGTGAAATCAAAATGTCCGATCGAAGAAGTGATCGAGAAAGTGAAGAAATATATCGGAACAACAAAGACAGAGAAAATAATTCCGGCGACGAATTAATAATGTATTTAAAAAAATAACATAATCATTATGAAAAAAGTTTTAATTATCGAGGACGATATTATTTTATCGGCGACGCTTGCCGATAATATTAATCATAAAGGGTTTGAAACGTTACATGCAAGAGACGGTGAAGAAGGACTTGATATGGCGTTGATTATTAAACCGGATTTGATATTACTCGACATTCTTTTACCAAAAATGGACGGTTTAACGATGCTTCGAAAATTACGGAAAGATCCGTGGGGTAAAGATGTGCCGGTCATCATATTGAGTAATTTAAACATGCCGAAAAATGGTGTCGCGGGAATAGGAGGCGATGTCAGTGAGTATTTGGTTAAAGTGGATTGGAAGATCGAAGACGTAATGACAAAGATCGAAAATGTTATAAAAAACAAAGGTACAAGTAAGGTCACTGTGTAATAATTAAAGCTGTTATGCGACTTGATTGGTATGGAAACAAATAAAAATGATATTGAACAAAAAATGCAACCCGTTGACTCTGATTTTTTTGAACGGCTCTGGGAAGAGAGTTGGACATATATCAAGACTGTTGTAGATATCGTGCATGAACCGGTTCTTATTCTTGATAAGGAACTTCGAGTGATGGCCGCGAATGAAGCGTTCTATAAGATGTTTCAAGTTGAAAAAAAAGATACCGAGAAAAAGATCGTCTACGAACTCGGTGATGGTCAATGGAACATTCCGTCGTTGAAAAAACTCCTTGAAGAGATTCTTCCCCAGAATACTTTCTTTAAAGGATATGAAGTTACCCATGATTTTCCTTCCATTGGACGAAAGACGATGATTTTGAATGCACGACAGATCCATAGTGCCGAGGAAATATCTTCAAAAGGTTTTCCACCTATCATATTGCTTGCAATGGAGGATATTACGGTGATGATGGATATCGCCGAAAAACTTGCCAGTCATACTAATCTTTCTGAATCAAAATTCTTGGAACGAACGCGAAAAATGGAAGTTCATATTGAAAAATTGGAAGAAGAGATCAATGAACTTAAAAAGAGATCGTAATATTTTCAATGATACTTGTAATGTTTTAGTGTTTGGAACGGCAATTAAGACAAAGACGAGGTCGCTCGTTTTGTTTGTTTAAATTATTTATTATTAATAACTAACTCATAAATAAAAATGAAGAATTTTATAGGGAAATCAATAGTGACGGCAGTTGCCGTTTTGTTTGTGTTCGGTTTTGTTGGCAACACAACAGTGTTCGCAGCAACAAATCCGGCTTTGGGAACAGCCGGCACGTACGGTGTGCTTTCCAGCACTTTTACTTCTAACGGAGCCTCAACGGCAATCACGGGAGATCTTGGATATACCACCGTGTCAGGAGTTTATACGGTGACCGGTTCAAGTAATCATCCAGCACCCTCACAAGCAGACACTGATGCCGGTCTTGCTCGGGCAGATATTGACAGCCAAGCTTGTACGTCTCTTGGTACTAATGTTGTACTTTCGGGAACATATACTCCAGGTTGTTATTCCAGTAGTGGTACGATGAATATCGTTTTGGGTACGACCGTTACTTTGAATGGTGCCGGAACATATATTTTTAAAGCTGGCGGTGCAATTACCACAGGAGCTAATTCGATTGTAAAATTAGAGAACGGTGCATCATCTTGTGATGTTTTCTGGAAACCGAATGGCGACACGACACTTGGTGCAAACAGTGCTTTTATTGGAACAGTACTGCCAGTAGCTCAAGATATTTACGTTGGTGATACGGTAAATTGGATAGGTAGAGCTTTAACTTTTGGGCACGTTGTTACAACAGATGGCAATGATATTATTAATTCAACCTGTACGACGGGAGCAACCGTTTCAACAGGAGGAAATGTTGCACAAGGTATCATCAATGTCGTTAAAACGGTTGTTAATGATAATGGTGGAATTAAAAAAATCTTAGATTTCCCACTATTTATCAATGGGACAACAGTATTCTCCGGTATGCTTAACAGTTTTCCAGCTTCTTCAGATCTATATACAATAACCGAGAGAAGTAACCCAAATTATACGCGAACATTCTCAGGTGACTGCGATAGTAATGGAAAACTTCATCTTGATCCAAATGACAATAAAGTTTGTGTTATTACGAACGATGATATTGGAGCACCTGTAGCAGTTGTTCCTGTTCCACCACTCATTGATGTTATAAAAATTCCAAGTCCTCTTGCTTTGCCAGCAGGTCCTGGTCCAGTTACATACACATATACACTTCGAAACACAGGAACAGTTCCTGTTACCGACATTACAATGATTGGAGATACATGTAGTCCTATCAAGTTGATTTCTGGTGATACAAATAAAGATTCGAAATTGGACGTTAGTGAAACATGGAAATATACCTGTTCTACGACTCTTACTAAAACTCATACGAATACGGTCACAACAACAGGATGGGCAAATGGTATATCAGCTGTTGATGTCACCAGTGCGACGGTTGTTGTTGGAGTATCAACGGTACCACCACTCATTCATGTTACAAAAGTTTCAAGTCCACGAGCACTTTCTGTTGGAGGTGGAGATGTTGAATATACATATACCGTAACAAATCCTGGCACAGCACCACTGAGTAATGTTACTATTTTGGATGACAAATGTGATAGTTTACCTGGTCGCGTTGTTGGACATCCGGGAGATCTTAATAAGAATAATATTCTTGAGAGTAACGAGTCGTGGGGTTTTGTATGCAAGTCGCGTATTACAAAAACAACAACGAATACTGCCACAGCAAGTGGTAGTGCGAATGGTATGACCGCGAAAGATTATGCAATTGCAACAGTTGTTGTTGCCGCTCCAAAACTTCCTAACACGGGACTTGCCAATGATTTCGGACAACAAGTTCGAACAATCGCAAATAGTCTTGGAAAGGGAAGTCGTGGAAGCAACGTGACTGTTTTGCAAGAATTCCTTATTTCTCAAAACAAAGGTCCAGCTGCAAAAGCTTTGGCGGATGTTGGTTCTACCACATATTTTGGTGAGATGACTCGAGCTGCATTGGCTGAATTCCAGACAAGTGTTGGAATTAGTCCAGCTCTTGGAAATTTCGGATCCATTACACGTGGTTATTTAAAGAACAACTAATATCAAAGGTGAGCACAGCAGTGTGCTTTAAATAGAGGCAGTAAAGGGCCCCGCCTCGGCGGTGCCCTTTATGCTTAGGAACCTTCCACCAATAACTTGCTCGTTTCGCTTCCATATTTCCGCAATCTTTGGTTTTTTCTCAATCGCAAATCTTTCACCGTAGCCTGCTAGGGCTCAAGATTTACTCAATCGTAAAAACCAAATCTTACAAAAATCTGAAACCGAATCGCATCAAGTTATCGGTGGAAGGCTCCTTAAAATTTTAAAAACCATGGAATCAAAAAAAATATCACGACAAGCATTACTATCAATCTCTGTTTTAGGATTGGCAATTTTTTCAGCGATTCTTTTTTATTTTTATCAACAGAATGTGAATATTCCCATTGAGGTTCAGGTTCAGAGTGGACCTCCATTGTTTGTTAAAAATATTGTTGCACCGCTTCCCGTGCTGAAAGAAGTTCGGTCTCCCTTGCCTGCGCGGCTTAAAATTCCAAAGCTTAATGTTGATGCTGTCGTCTTGTCTGTTGGTCTTACTAAAGACGGAGCGATGGGTGTACCTGAAGGTCCTACTGATGTTGCGTGGTTTGATCTTGGTTCACGTCCGGGAGAAAAAGGAAGCGCCGTGATCGCCGGACATTTCGGTTGGAAGAATAATATACCCGCGGTATTCGATAGTTTGGGAACATTGAAAAAAGGAGACCTTGTATCTATTGAAGATGAAACTGGCACGACCACTACTTTTGTTGTCCGCGAACTTCGGACGTATGGAGAGAATCAAGATGCTTCAGATGTGTTCGATTCAAATGACGGAAAAGCACACCTGAATCTCGTTACGTGCCAGGGAATTTGGAACAAGAATAAAAAAAGTTACTCACAACGACTTGTTGTTTTTACTGATAAAAAATAAAAGAGCATAAAATTAAAAACAATAATTATGAATAAAATGTATATAATCTTTTTTTTGTCGGGAATGATTTTTGTTGGAGCAGGATATCTGATAGTTCAAAAGATTATGAACAAACCCGTGGTGATTTTGTCAAAAACAAAAATGAGTTATCACGCGAACATTATCAAAGATACGCAAGAGAATGAAAATTTCCGTCGAGTCTTATTTACTGGAGATAACAGTCAATTGGTCGTGATGAGTATCCCGCAAGGTGGTGAGGTCGGAGCGGAAACACATAAATATACCGAGCAAACGCTTTTCTTTCTCTCGGGAACCGGTGAGGGCGAATTTGATGGTAAAACGTTTCCGATTATCCCCGGAGATGTCGTTGTTGTTGTTCCCGGCACTGAACATAATTTTCGAAACACGGGCGCAGAAGATCTTAAAATTTACACGGTATATGCTCCTGCCAATCACATCGATGGTCGCGTGCACAAAACCAAAGCGGATGCTGACGCTGATATTGCGGATGAAGCCGTTGGAGAGAATAAACCGATTTGTAATTAAATAAAAACAAAAAAATGGCAAGGAAAGAATATATAGAAGTGGAAGAAAATGTTCGTCTTCATGTTACCGACATGGGGGAGGGCAGATCTGTCGTGCTTATACACGGCTGGCCGCTCAGCGATGAAATGTATGAGTATCAATATCGTGATCTTGTACAGAAAAATTTTCGTGTGATTAGCATTACGCTTCGCGGGTTTGGAAAATCAGATAAACCGTACGGATCATATAATTACGATATACACGCATCGGATATAAAAAAAGTTTTAGACATATTGAACATACAAGATGCCGTTCTTGGCGGTTTTTCCATGGGTGGAGCGATCGCAATCCGTTATATGTCGACATATAACGGGGCACATATTTCAAGACTTGCTTTGTTCGGAGCCGCCGCTCCAATCTGGACACAACGTCCCGATTTTCCTTACAACTTTTCAAAAAACGCGGTTGACGATTTGATTGCACTGAATTATAAAGATCGCCCGAAACTTTTGGCGGATTTCGCGAAAATATTCTCCGCTACCGAAACTTCGTTGAATGAAGGAATCGGTGAGTGGTTGTATAGGATCGGTCTTCGCGCATCTTCTTGCGCAACGGCGGAATGTTTGATCGCTTTGCGTGATACCGATCTGCGAAGTGATTTGGTAAAAATAACCATTCCAACACTGATTATGCACGGCAAAAAAGACAAAATATGCTCTTTTGATTTAGCTTTGCAGACGAAGGATGGAATTCAAAATTCACGCCTCGTTGCTTTTGAGAACAGCGGACACGGTTTGTTCTTGGAAGAAACCGAAAAGTTCAATGACGAGCTTATAAAATTTGCGGGAGAAAATTAAAGAAATAAAAAACATGAAAGGAAAGCATTTATCTGTATTTGTATTCACTGCTATTTTTTTTGTTGTGATAGGAGTAACCATAATTTATTTTCAACCGATATCGAATCACTTAAGTGATAATTCCGTAAAAACATTGCCTGATGAATTGTTCGGTTGGAAATTTCCGGTAGTTAAGTTTCCCGACGCGGGATCAATTACCGATAAAATTGCGTATTCTGACATTAGAGATTCCACAGGTGTTCCTCAAGGACTTCCTGTTCGTCTCAAAATTCCGACAATCGGTGTTGATTCAGCTGTTGAAGATGCATTCATTACTCCCGAAGGAAAAATGGATGTACCGGCAGGTTCTAAAAATGTTGCATGGTTTGCACTCGGACCTCATCCTGGTGAAAAGGGAAGCGCGGTTATCGGTGGACACTTCGGTATTAAAGACGGAGTGTCGTTTGTTTTTTACGATTTGGATACATTAACGATCGGGGACAAAATATTTATCATTAACGATAAAGGTGACACCATTAATTTTGTCGTGCGCAGAATACAATTATTTGATCGAATTGCTGATGCAACGATCGTTTTTACTTCTGACGATGGTTTGGCTCATCTTAATCTTATTACGTGCGAGGGAATATGGAATCAAACTAATGGCAAATATCCAAAGCGGCTCGTTGTTTTTACGGACAAAGAAACACCATAGAAATAATCTAAAAAATTAAAAATAATAATTTATGAATAAAATGTAGATGTTTTCTTTATTGAGTTTAAACTATTAGATCATAAAATATGTCAAAAGGTTTTTTATTAAATTAATTTTCTTAAAAGCATGAAAAATAAAAAAATATTTAGTCTTATTGTTGCAACGGTATTTTTGTTACCGCTCATGACGATATATGCTGATCCGCCGAGTTTGGAATTACTGACTTTTCCACATTAACTTAACACCACTCCGTGATATAATAAGGGCATGAAAACCCTAACTTTAAAACGCGACCGCGCCCTTCTCGAAAAACGTCGTTTGAAAGCCGGACGATATTT
>Ga0172379_10002333_pt1 | contig 33915 bp, 23 predicted proteins | sample GrowelOW334metaG_FD_119756 | JGI IMG/M metagenome (GOLD analysis project Ga0172379, IMG submission 119756) | Groundwater microbial communities from an aquifer near a municipal landfill in Southern Ontario, Canada - Groundwater well OW334 metaG | ecosystem: Environmental > Aquatic > Deep... | reverse complement strand
GCATAATGTTTCTCCCCTTCAAATTGCAGCACCGCATCGACCATATGTTCGATCACACGCGGTCCCGCAATAGCCCCGTCTTTTGTCACATGTCCGATCAAAATGATCGGGATATTTTTCGCTTTCGCAATTCGAGTCAACAGTCCTGTCGATTCACGTACCTGACCAACACTGCCGGGTGCGCTTTCAAGATTTGGATTGAACAACGTCTGAATCGAATCGACAATCACCAGATCCGGAAGCGCCCGCTCGATTACATCGGTGATTGTTTCAAGATTCGTCTCTGCCAGCAATTGAAAATTATTGGTCGCTTTCCCAAGCCGCTCGGCGCGCAGTTTCACCTGCTTCGGCGATTCTTCACCAGTGATGTAGAGAACAACTTTTTCCTTTAAATGCAGAGCAACCTGCATCATCAGCGTCGATTTTCCGATACCCGGATCGCCGCCAAGCAGGATCACGCTTCCGGTGACAATGCCTCCGCCCAGTACGCGGTCGAATTCTGCAATTCCTGATACAAACCGTACGTCCGCGATGCTGTCTACGTCTGTGAGTGGTACTGCATCCAATTTTGATGAGATGCCGCCGCTCTTCCGAACTAGTTTTAACGGCGTGGGAGCTTCTTCTACAAAAGTGTTCCACTCGTTACAATTCGGACATTTTCCTGTCCAGCGCGCAGAGACATACCCGCACGTTTGACACACATATTTTGATGTTTGTTTTGACATTCTGTGATAAATATAACCACAATGCGAGAGAGGCACAAAGTTATTTTTCTAATTTTTCATAACAAATATGTATCTTTACTGTACATGAAACGCACTCTTCCATTCTATACATCATTGATGATCCTTTTTCTGATCGTCATTGCCGAGTTTGTTGCCTTAATGATAATGAACTCGGGAACTTTCGTCTATGCATTGGATGATGCATACATCCATCTCTCCGTTGCAGAATCTATTGCCAAAGGAGGGTATGGGATAAATCCTGGTGAGTTTTCTTCCCCTTCATCCAGCATACTGTGGCCGTTCCTTCTGGCACCATTCTCCTGCTTGCCGTTTTTTGTCTATGTGCCTGTTCTGTTGAACATACTTTGTTCATTTGGAACTCTTTTCTTTTCCTGGAAGATTCTGAATTCTGTTTTTGATGAATCCGAACAGAAAACGTTCATTATTACTCTCTTGCTGATGCTCCTCGTCGCTGCAACCGGAATGGTGCCGTTGATCTTTTCCGGCATGGAACATTCATTGCAGATAATGACCGTGGTGATCGTATTGTATGTGATGATTAAGGAATTAAACGGTTTGTTTAATCCGTTGCAGTCGATCTTGGCTATCGTGCTTGCTTCACTCGTTCGGTACGAAAATCTCTCCATATGCCTTTTTGCCATTGCCTTTTTCTTCGTCCGCGGCCGGATGCGTCATGCTCTGTATGCGCTCGCGGGTGTGATCGGTATTCATCTGACCTTCTCCCTGTTTCTGTATTACAATGGAGCCGCATTCCTGCCGACATCCGTATTGTTGAAAACCAATTCACTGCAACACAGTTTGGTATCCTTTTCAAAATTTGTCAGTACAGTAAGCAGTTATTTCGGGGGATTCTATTTTGTTGTTGCAGTTATCTCCATTGGATATTATTTCCTGAATGCGCGGAAAATACCTATCGCAACGCTGGGATTGGGGAGTGGTTTTGTGATCCTGTTGCATTTGCTGAACGGATACACACAGACGCTTGGAGATTTCTCAACTAATCTGGCATATTCATTTCGGTATGAAATGTACATGTGGGTTTTTGTTTTAGTAATACTGATGATAATGGGAAAATCGTTAATTCAATCCTCCGCGCGTTTTTCAACAGTTTTCACTGCAATGATACTAATTGGAGCAGAACTATTCTTCTGCGCAAGGGTGAATTCAACATTCGTGACAATCCCAACAGCGTCAAACAACATTTATGAACAGCATTACCAGAATCACCGGCTGCTGACAGAATTTTACAAAGGGCCTGCGGCAGCGAACGATATCGGTTACGTTGCATTTCAGAATGAAGAACCTATACTCGATCTTTGGGGATTGGCATCGCGCGAAGTCTGGAAGTTACGCTTGGCAAATCCATTAAAGACTGCATGGATGGATTCCGTTGTGACATCAAACGAAATCAAGCTCGCGATTTTGTATGACGTGTGGTTCCCTTTCCTGCCGCCAGCATGGACGAAAGTTGCAGAACTGACGTTGACAAAAAGAGAAGTGACGGCATCGGAGAACGTAGTGTCATATTACGCAACACGTGCCGACGCCGTTGATGGTGTGAAGGAAGCATTGAAACGATGGCAGAAAACTCTTCCGCAGCAGTCGATGCTTGTTTTCGCCAATCCAGTTATTGCACTAGCCATAGACTCAACTGCGGCACATAGGTGATCAGTAACAATGCGATGAATAGTACTGTGATGAACGGAAGCGTCGCAATAGCTACCTGACCGATAGACTTCTTGAACCGGAAGCTTGCCATAAACAAATTCAATCCGACCGGAGGCATCAGATACGCTATCTCCAAATTTGCAAGGAAGATGATGCCGAGATGGATCGGATCGATACCGTACTGTTTTGCCACCGGAACAATTAGCGGCACTACAACAATAGCGGAGAAAATCTCCATCATCATGCCGATAACGAGCAGGAAAAGATTCAGGATCACAAGAAAGAATACCTTGCTTGTCACCACCTGACTGATATATTCAAACAATTTTTGCGGAACCTGTTGGTCGATGAGATAACTTGTTAAACCCATTGCACAACCGAGGATCATCAAGATTGCACCAACCAGCACCATGCTTTCCTTCATCACTCGCGGTACATCGGTGAAGAATTTCAGGTCGCGGTAGATAAACACTTCAACAATAAATACGTAAAATGCCGTTACTGCAGCCGCTTCTGTTGCAGTAAATAATCCTCCGTAAATACCAAAAATAATGAAGAATGGCAGCGGTATTTCCCAGGCAATTGCTTTGATAGCCGTCCACGCTTTTTTTGCATCAAACGGATGACGCGGAACGTGTGATTTGCCCCCTTGTTGTATGCTGTATAACGCCACAACCATCATCAGGATCACGCCGGGAACAACGCCCGCTTTGAATAACGCATCAACGGAAACTTCGGCGAATGTGCCGTAAAGAATGATCGGAAGCGACGGCGGAAAGAGTAGTCCCAAACTGCCGGAAGTCGTGACGAGTCCGAGTGCAAATTTTTCTGAATACTTTTCTGAGATCAGGATAGGAAAGACCAATCCACCCAGCGCCACAATGGTAACACCGGAACCGCCGGTAAACGCAGTGAAGACGGCACAGCTCAAGAGTACGACGATCGCCAGTCCGCCAGGCATCCATCCGATTAATGCCTGCGCCAGCGCTACGATACGGATCGGCGCTTTGCTTTCTGCTAAAAAATATCCTGCTACCGTGAACAGCGGAATCGCAAGCAGCACGGGCTGACTTGCTAATCGGTACAATTCAATAATGACTGCGGCAGTATCAATCCCTTCTTTGGAAAATCCGAACATCGAGATAGCGCCGATAATTGTGAAGAGCGGTGTTCCGATCAACACCAGTAGAATAAGTCCCAGAGCAATGTAAATAACCGGCATCAGTGTTTCTCCTCTTCGGTATTCCAGTTCCCGTTCACAATCTCTACGCTCCATTTCAATGCACGGACGATGAACCGAAACGACACCATCGCATAGCCGATCGGAATGATGACGATAAAGTACCAGCTGGGAAGATCAAGGATCAGGATCGTCTGTGACTCCATTTCAAGCTGCACAAAAGAGATCGATGCCTGCATCAACAGGTAACAGATGAATCCGGCAAAAAGACTGGTGATAACGAAGAAGATCTTGCGCGTCCGTTCCGGCACCAATTTGCTCACGAATTCTATCCGCAAATGGCGCCCTTCGCCTGTCGCAATGACGGCGCCGAAATATCCCACCCAAAGGACGAGATGCCGGAGAAAAATATCCCCCCACTCAATGCTTGTTTCAAAAAAATTTCTGAGGATCACCTGGCCGAATGCCATGACGATCATAATCCCGAGGATCGCAACCAGCATCCATCCGGAGATCTTTTCAAGCCAAGCATCGATGATGAGAATCGGTTTCATAAAACACTTGTTCCTTCATTGGAATGATACAGCACAACAGAGACTGTGCAACGAATATTATTTTCCGCCCCGTGCGCGAAAATCCGCGAGTGCTTTTTCCACACGGTTCAGCAAATCTTCGGAATACAGTTTTCCCACCAGCGAACGGCGAGCTTTTTTGCCGATCTCATCGTAGGTCTTAATTTCGTTTGCATCCGGTCTATTGAATATCATCTTGTTCTTTTTCAATGTCTCAAGGGATTTAATGTTGTCTTTCCTGCTCTGTTCGGTCAACTTCCGCATGAATGCCTTCCCATGCTTCAGCAAGATCTGCTGCAAATCGGCCGGGATCTTGTCGAAATCCCGTTTGGAGATAACAACGGCACCGGAGGCGTTTGTCAATGGATAATCCATCAAATGACTAGTCGCGGAATTCCACTGCAGCGAAACAATGGCAAGCGGAGAAGCATACGCACCGGTGATCAATCCGGTCTGCAACGACGTAACGACATCGGTAATGGAAAGCTGGATCGGATTAATACCAATAGTTCTGAATGTTGCATCCGCTACAGGATCGCCTTCCCATTCCCACATTTTGATTGAGTGGAGGTCGCTGATCTTTGTAACAGGAGTTTTGGAAATAATATAGACAGAACCGACCTCCGCCCATCCGAGCAGGACGAAACCGCCGTTCTCGAATTCTTTATTGAATTCGGCATCGAACTGCGACACAATATAATCGACTTCGGTCTGATTCTTAAAGAGAAACGGCGCATCAAGCACGCGGGCAGATTTTGCAATCTCGCCAATGCCGAAACCGGTGATCCCTGCGCTGTTGAATTGTCCTAAACGAATTTTCCGCATTACATCCTTCTCATCCCCGGCCACTCCCCCTGCATAAATGCGGAATCCGAGTTTTCCTCCGCTTTCCTTCCGAACCGCGGCATCGTACTCTTTCATGATGTTGATCCACGTGCTACCTTCCGGCGCAAGTGTGGCAAATTTTATGACATACTCCTGCGAAAAAGCGGTTATCGAGCAGCACAACAGCATCAGCCAAAACATACTACGAATCTTCATACCTATTATCCTTCTGTCTTCAGTGAACATGATACAACGGTTATCGTGTCTTCCATGTATTCTGCACAGTATGATAGTACTGCTGCAGTATTCCAAATGCTTTTTTCTTTTCTCCCCGGTTTGAGATCAATCCTTTCCGATTGAAATAATCCTGGATGTTCGGCAGCGGCCGCCGCGGAGACCGGAAATCCATCAAGATCCACGGGCTGAGACCGCGCAGCTGTGTCGTCCGCGACATTAATGCAAGCTGTTCTTTGTAGAGATATTCCTGATACTCTTCCGTCCAACGAGTCAATGAATCTCCATGAAATCCGTACAGCGCGTCACCGCCGAATTCACTGATGATCAGCGGTTTATCATAGGCAATATTCCAGGTAACTTTCCGGGCTTTGTCCGGCAGTCCTTCGTACCATCCGATGTACTCATTGCATCCGAGAACATCCAAATATTTTCCCAGCGGATCGTCGATCACCTGCGTCGTTTCATCACTGTAGTGTCGTTCCAATGCCGCTGTCACCAGTCGTGTTGTATCCATGGATTTTACTCGGGACACCAGAGTGGACAAGAATTTCAGCCGGGATTCGCTCACCGGAGTTTCATTCGCAACCGACCACAACACAATGCTTGCCCGGTTCTTGTCGCGCTGAATCAGCTCCGTCAACTGGTTCGAAGCGTTGGACAATGTTGCGGGATTTTCCCAGGTGATCGTCCAATAGACTGGGATCTCCGACCAGACCATGAGTCCCATCTGATCAGCTAAACGGACCATGTGTTCGTTGTGCGGATAATGCGCCAAACGGACATAGTTGCATCCTAAATCCTTCGCCCACTGCAGAAGCGTTCTTGCATCTTCCTCGCTGAATGCACGGCCGCTGCGGAATGGCGCTTCTTCATGGATGCTGATACCTCTCAGAAAGATCGATTTTCCATTCAGGAGTATATCCTGTCCTTTCGTTTCGATCGTTCGAAAACCAATATCGTCACGAACTGTATCTGTTTCCGCTGCAATCACCACTTCATACAATTCCGGATGTTCGGGCTCCCAGAGAGATAATTTCGCTTTCGTTGAAAAAGCAAATATTCCTTCACTATTGGTCTTTCCGCGGAGAGTGACTCCTGCCTTTGGAATCGTTACGGAAACAGATTGTTCCTTCTTTTCACCCGATAATCGAATCCATCCACCGATCGTATTTCTGTTTCCCTTCAATAACTGAATTGAATAATCATCAATATATGTTTGAGGAACTTCTACCAGCATCACATCGCGCGTAATGCCGCCGTAGTTCCACCAGTCGGTGTTCACAGTCGGGACCGCATCGCGAGACCGTTTATTGTCTACCTTCACCACGAGAGAATTACCTGTGGTGCGGACCTTTCCGGTCACTTCAAAATTGAACGGCGTGAATCCGCCGATATGTTCACCGAGTTTCTCACCGTTCAGGTAAACAATCGTGTGATAGTTTGCAGCACCAAAGTAGAGAAAGTATCGGCGTCCGCTGGTACGCTCACAATCGAACAGACGTCGATACCATATCGTTCCTTCATAAAAAAGAAGCTCTGGCCGCTGTGTGTTCCAATCCCCCGGCACATTCAGCACCGGCGAATTGTCAAAATCATATTCAACCAGATCCTGGCTGTTTCGCGGTTTCCGATCGGAAAAATATCCATCCGAGCTCGGTTCGTACCGGTAATTGTAATATCCCGTTTCGTACGGATCGATAATGGTCCGCCATGCGCCGTTGAGATTTGTGGCCTGTCGGTGAATAACATTGTGCAAAACAGTTTGCTGAGCCGGAATCAGCGTGACAATGCACATGAGTGTTAAGAGTATTCGAAGCCGCACAGAGCACATCGACGAAGAGATGTTTTTGTAATGACTCATAGAATGGATGCTCCCGCACGACATGGTTGAATACCGGCTCCTAAAAGAACAGTTCATCAGCTTTTTGTGCGAGAATTTTTGCTTTCCGTTTGGCGATCGCATTCACCAGCCGTTGTTCCGGCAGATCATCAAGGGATGTTGTGTCGATAGTCGACAGCAGTTGATCGAAGAGTACCCTGTCCTGCATCTGTACACAATAACTTTTTGCCATATACAGGTGCGGCAAGACGAATTTATTATTGCTGATTTGAAAACATTTTTCAAAATGGTACCGTGCGCTGTCCGGTTTGCCGCCGAGATTTTTTGGTGTGGTTGCCAGGATCGTAGCGAAATAGAGATGGGCGCTGCCGTAGAAATACGTCTCATCGTTCTTCAGCACGAATTCCATCATTGCGTTCACTTTCGGCAGATCGCCAAGCACCGCTGGGTCTGAGATGCTGACGTTAATCAGATTTCCCCACGCATTCGCCGTCCAGAAGATCATCGGTACATCCTCTTTCCCGAATTGATCCAGGCTCTTTTTGAATACTGCCTGATCCTCATCGAATGCCTTGGCGAATTGTTTGTTCTTTTTCAATGATCTCAGTCCGTAATCACGCGCGCGGGCATACAGCACTTTCGCACGTTCAACATCAACATCTTCAACAAAACCAAGCGTATATCCGGTATATCCTTCAGTCAGCAGGAAAGCCAAATGATCGTCATCTTTTTCTTTCGCTCGATAGAGCGCTTCCAGCAGCGTCAGATTTCCCGGTATCGCTTTTTCGGCAAAATCGAGATCAGATTCTTCAAAGATCGCTTCGAGACCGTAATCGACAATGTTTGTCGTTGCATTCACGGCAACGGTATTCACAACGCCGCAGGACCAGTGAACGAATGAAAACAGCAACAGTAGAAGGGCGTAGTGTGGTTTCATAGTGTATGAAAATAAAAAAATGTTGTCCTATATCCAAGATAGAAGATACGCCTGAAAATGAAAAAAACTTAAGGTTTTTCGATCAATCGCGGAGAAGAAGACTTGCTTCCTTATTTCTAATCGGGTACTTTTACCTGAAGATTGCATTGAAAGGATTCTGAGTGAAATTTTTCATCTCCCCTGCTGTCATTGTCTTGATCATCTGTACATACTCTTCTGCTCAAACGTCGACCCTCCGTTCGGGTCCGATGGTCGGTTACGGACAAATGTCGGAAGTAATGCTCTGGGTACAGACAACAAAGCCCGCAACAGTACAGTATCTATATTGGGATGTTGCAGAACCGAACACAAGAACAAAAAGCCGGAGCGTCACAACTTTAGAAGAACAGGCGTTCATCGCGAAGACGGTCATTGCAGGATTGCTGCCGGGAAAAAAATTCGAATATGAACTGCTGATTGACGGGAAACCGGTCAAACGAAATTATCCGCTTCGCTTTCAAACGCAGCCGTACTGGCAGTGGCGAACCGATCCGTCGGATTTTACTGTTGCTTTTGGTTCCTGCGCATACATTAACGAAACGGGTTATGATCGTCCCGGCAGACTGTATGGCGGAGAATTTCAGATTTTTACTACGATTGCATCAAAACAACCCGACATGTTTATCTGGGGAGGCGATAACACCTATTTTCGCGAGCGGGATTGGGATACGCGTTCAGGTCTGATCCACCGCAACGAATATACACGAGCACTTCCGGAGATGCAGCCGTTGCTGGGTGCAACACATAATTATGCATTGTGGGACGATCATGATTACGGTCCGAACGATGCCGACCGCTCCTATCGCCTCAGAGAAACATCGTTGGATATTTTCAAATTATTCTGGGCAAATCAAACCTACGGCACCGCTGAAACACCCGGTATCTTCGGACGATTCACCTGGAATGATGTTGAATTTTTCTTGCTGGACGACCGGTACCACCGCTCACCGAATGAAGCGCCGAATGACAGTAACAAAACGATGTTCGGGAAAGGGCAGCTGCAATGGTTGAAAGACGCACTCTCCAATAGCAAAGGAAATTCCTTTGTATCGTTCCGTGTGATCGTCAATGGAAATCAAATGTTGAACCCCAACGGTGAATACAATGAATCGCTGACACAATGTACCACTGAACATGACGATCTGATACGTTATATTAAACAAAATAAAATTCCAGGAATTATCTTTCTCACCGGCGACCGGCACTTCACAGAAATGATCGTGCTGAATGATTCAGCATTTTATCCTTTGTATGATTATACCAGTTCCGCATTGACCTCAGGAATGAATACCTTGAAGAACATGGACGGAAGTCCAACCGCAGAATTCTACAATCCACTGCGGGTGGAAGGAACGCTGGTGTGCGATAAACATAATTTCGGAATGCTGAGATTCAGCGGTAAGCTGAGAGACCGCGCCGTTATATTGGAATGTTACGATGTAACCGGCATGCTTCGCTGGTCAAAAGAGATCAAAGCAAGCGACCTGCGCGTAAAATAGCTACATCCAAAAGAAGTCCGCCTATGAAAGAACATAAAGCAAAAATCCTTGTCATCGAAGATGAAAAGAAAATTTCCGCACTGATCCGTAAAGGATTGGAAGAAGAGAAATATTCCGTCGATGATGCATTCGACGGCGAGAAAGGTGAACAGCTGGCAGCAAAGCAGCATTACGATCTCATCCTTCTGGATATCATGTTGCCGAAGAAGGACGGTATTCAAGTGCTGGACGCGTTGCGGTCTGCCAATATCGATACGCCGGTGCTGATGCTGACGGCAAAAGGGACGGTGGAAGACCGGGTGAAAGGTTTAGATACCGGTGCGGATGATTATCTCGTAAAACCGTTCGCCATCACAGAATTGCTCGCCCGTGTCCGTTCACTCCTGCGGCGGAAAAAGGGGGCGGAAAAATCGGCAACCACATTGACGATCGCTGATCTGACACTCGACCTAGTTGCCCGCAAGGTGATCCGCGGCGGAAAAATAATTGACCTGACGTCCAAGGAATTCTCGCTGTTGGAATATTTTATCCGGAATAAGAACAAGACGCTCAATCGCAGTACTATCACAGAGCATATCTGGAATTATAACTTCGACACCGGCACAAACATCATCGACGTTTATATTAATCACCTGCGCACGAAAATCGACGGCGGATTCCCGAACAAACTGCTCCACACGATCCGCGGCGTCGGCTATGTCCTGAAGGACCAAAAAAGCGCATGAAGAAGCTTCGTCGCTCCATCCGATTTAAACTAACGCTGTACTACTCCCTTATTGTGAGCGGGACTCTGCTTGGATTCGCAGTGGTAGCATATTACTTCACTGAACAGAACCTGCTCTCCAGCCTTGACCGTTCGCTGTACAATGAAGTGGTCTGGCTGAAAAATTTTATCGAACCGCGCGCCAATAAAGTGAAGTTGAAACGGCAAAGGATCAAACCGAAACAACAGACAGCAAATGAAACACGTATTGAAACCGAGCAAATCCGCAGATCCGATGAAGTCGAGATTAAAAGCGTCGATTCAGTTGATGTGGAATTCGATGCCATCTGGAATCAGATCTACGAACACACGCTGCTGACTCCGAAAAAACAGATCATTCAGATCAAAGACCGCAACGGCGATCTTCTCTACAAATCAGGTTTGGGAAAGGAAGAGATCGCCTTCGATGATGTCCCTCAGGATATCACTAAACTAGTTACCATCTGGAACACACAGGGACAGCCGCTCCGATTAGCAGTCAGCCAGGACAGAACGATGAAGGTCTATGTCGCGTATCCAATCTCGGAAATCAACGAGGTGCTGGGAAATCTGTTTTCCATCTTCATTTTTTTGATCCCAGTCGCCATTGTTGTGTCTGTTGCCGGAGGATGGTTTCTCGCTTCCCGCTCCTTCAAGCCGGTGGACGATATAGCACGCACCGCACGTGCGATCACAGCTCATAATCTGGACCAGCGCATTCAATCGACAGGGATTGATGATGAATTGGGAAGACTGATCGCGACCTTTAACGAGATGATCAGCCGCCTACAATTGTCCTTCACTCAGATCCAGCAATTCTCCAGCGATGCCTCCCACGAACTGCGTACGCCGCTTACCATCATGCGGGGAGAATTGGAACTGGCGCTCCGAACAAAAAAATATTCTTCCGAAGAATACCGAAAGATTCTCTCCAGCGCACTCGAAGAGACGATCCACATGAGCGCGATCATCGAGAATCTGCTCACCCTGGCAAAGGCAGACCGGGAATTCACCCATCTCAAGACGGACGATGTCTGGCTTCGACCGATCATCCAGGAGCTGTTCGAAGATAGCGAAATGCTGGCAGAACGGAAGCATATCAATGTACACATGGGAACGCTGGATGATGCATTGATCGTTGGTGACGCTGTCCGGTTGCGGCAGCTCTTTTTGAACCTGATCGATAATGCCATAAAATACACGTCTGAAAACGGTTCCGTGGAGATCTCCCTGCTCCGTGAACAGCGGACTGCAAAAATCCGCATCAAAGATACTGGACTGGGCATTCCCGTCGAAGAACTTTCAAAAATCTTCGATCGTTTCTATCGCGTAGACAAGGCACGCTCCCGAGAACTCGGCGGCAGCGGGTTGGGATTGTCCATCGCAAAGTGGATCGCCGAGATCCATGGCGGTACCATCTCCGTTGAAAGCGAAGTGAATGCAGGTTCAATATTCATGGTGACATTGCCGCTGAAACCGCAATCCCCACAGTTGGAAATCTTTAACTAAATTCTCCCCTTGATTGCATCTTGCAATGTGATTGACTATTTTTTTCGGTCGCAGACACAACATGCTACAAACATCAATGCAGGAGAACCGAATGTCATCGGAACAACAAAAGAGCACCCTTGCCCGCCGCTTAACGCTTACGAACGCCATTATGGTCGTCATCGGTTCTGTAATCGGTTCCGGAATTTTTCTTACGCCGCAGAATGTCGCAGCGAATGTCGATGTGCCGGGATTGATGATCGGTGTGTGGATATTGACGGGACTCCTGACACTTGCCGGGGCTTTGACAAATGCAGAGGTAGCCAGTTTGATCCCGGAAGCAGGGGGACAATATGTGTTCTTTCGCGTTACGTTCGGTCAATTAACAGCATTTTTATACGGATGGACAACCTTCATCGTCTATCAGACCGGATCGATCGCTGCGATCGCTGTAGCGTTTGCAAAGTATCTTGGGTACTTCGTTAACCTGCCGCATTTCGGGCCGGAGTTCGAAGCATGGCAGTTGCCGCTTGTTGGCAATATCCAGCCATTAAAAGATATCGGCGTGACTATAGTGGCTATCCTTGCGATCATCACAGTAACAATGATCAACTACGTTGGCGTGCAGTTCGGGGGAATGATCCAAAATATTTTTACCGTACTGAAAGTGATTGCCATCGGCGCTATTATCGTTCTGGCCTTCGGGTCGGGAAAAGGAAGTTTCGATAATTTCTTTCCGTTGTGGGGAATGCCCTCATCCGGCTCGCTGCTTGCCGCGGTTGGCGTAGCAATGATCGCAACACTTTGGTCGTATGATGGATGGAATTCACTCACCTATCTTGCCGGCGAGGTCGTCGAACCGCAAAAGAACATTCCCAGAGCACTCATCATCGGAACACTTGCGGTCATCCTGATCTATGTCACCACCAATCTGGCATATTTATACATTCTGCCAATTGGACAGATTGCGCAGTCTAAACTGGTCGCAGCGGATGTGATGAACGCGATTTTCTCCGGCTGGGGCGGCGCGATTATCTCTGCTATGGTGATGATCTCAACATTCGGTACAGTCAATGCTACATCCATGACAACTGCTCGTGTTTTTTATGCAATGGCAAAGGACAAGATGTTCTTTAATAATATGGCAGAGGTGCATCCGAAATTCCGCACACCGGCAAAATCACTCGTTATCCAAGGAACGTGGGCATCTATCTTGTGTTTAACGGGAACATACGATCAGATCTTTACCTATGTCATCTTTGCAGGCTGGATCTTTTATGCACTCGGTGGGCTTGCTGTATTCATCCTGCGCAGCAAGCAACCTCACGCTGAGCGGGCGTACAAAGTCCCATTCTACCCCGTCATTCCGGTAGTTTTTATTATCGTTGCAACATGGTTCGTGTATAATACTGTTGTTGAACAGACTGCTGATTCCATGGTGGGATTATTGCTTGTTGCGGCAGGAATTCCGTTCTATCTCTACTGGCAGAAACAAATGACCAAGGCATGATCGTTGTAAAGAGTGGTACAAAAAAAGACCGTCCCAATGTGATCGAGACGGTCTTTGTATTTTTGTTAAAGCCTGTCGTCAGAAGTCTCCGCCGAGAGAGAAATAATATTTCGGAACGGAGAAGGAACTTCCTGAATACGACCATGCAACATCAATCTTCAGCGGAAGGCCGAACAGGAACATACGCACTCCAAACCCGGTGCCGATCAACAGATCTTGTGTGATAGTATTGCCTTGCGAGTCGTTCCCGAATGCACGGTAGAGTTTTTCCTTTGTCCACGACGATCCAATATCGAGGAATGTTGCGCCGGTAATATTACCCAGGGAAATCGGTAATCCGCCAGTGACAAGATATTGGATGAATGGATACCGCAATTCATAATTCATTAATGCAAACTTCGTCCCGTTCCTCACATTATAGTTGAAACCACGCATCGGCAGCGCCGGCGTCAGGAATGCATAGTCTTCGATGTTCACGATCGGGATTCCTCCATTTTCAAACTCACGGTTGATCCATCCGTCCGTTCCACCAATAAAGAACTGCTGTGCATTTTTTCCGACACTCACACCGCCGGAATACCGCATCACAAAAGAATAGGTCCGCCAGAATTTGAAATATTGCCGGTAATCAGCCGTGTATGTTTGAAAATCGAGGGAGTTGCTGCCGATTTTAGGACTGATCATTGCGTTGATGTTATAGCGCGATCCATTATTCGGGGAGGTATATCCCCATAATGTATTGTCATGGACAAAACCGACAGACGGAATGACCAATTCACGCCGCTGGTTTGGCGCTCCTGCATATTCCAGATTTTCTCGCAGCAAATTCATCCACGAAACGCCGAATTCCAGCCGGTTGTATCGATCAAGCGGCATCGATGCAGATCCTGTAATACCATAAGTACGGAATCTGTTTAATGTCACACCGTAATATGGATCATCCAGGTACAGGAATCGGGCGCTATGATAGCCCTGAATGCCGTAATCGATCAGTTGCGGCAGATAAAAATATGCCAGAACATAGTCACTGTTCTTCAGGTCGAGCAGCAAATTCGTCAAGAAAAAGATCTGATGATCCCCCAACATATCGCTAAATGCCATCATCGTTGTCCCCTGCACGCCGTAGAATGTGCTAAAGGCAGCATTGCCGTAAACGATGTCCGGAGAAAAGTTCAATTTATATTTGTTGACGATGAAATTGCTGTCCTCATCAAGATTGCCGGAAACAGCAACTGATTTTGTGTTCAGCATCGGAATATAATCCGTCTCTTTTGCCTTCTCCGCTTCATCGATAAAAACATAATTGTTGAAATCGATCCGAACATTTTCTCCATAAACGCTTGTCGTATCCTTCACCTGTTCCTGCACTACTGCAGTTTTCACCGTATCGACCGGTTTTGCAGCGGCACGGTATTTCCGCTTATGATATTCTGTCAATTCCAGTTTGTCAGTATCCAATTTTTTTTCAAATGGAGTTTTCAACAGGAAGATATCGAATCCAGCTTCGTTCAATGCAGAAAATGCCAGCTTATTCCCATCATTTGAGAGGGATAACTGATACACACCGGTGATCGCGTTGGTGATCGGTCGGTCGGCATTGGTCGCCAGCGTCCGTTCATAGACATTGCCGTTGCCGTTCCGGTCTGAAACATACAATAATTTTGTGCCATCAGGCGAAACGACCGGTGATGTTTCATCGCTTCCTTCATCTGTTGTAATGCGTTTCATCATTCCGCTGGCAACATCGTACGAGTAAAGATCCAACTGCCTGAAATCGAAACGTGCCATTCTGAACGATGCGGGAAGCATATTCCGCGACACATTGTCCCGCCGGTCCGAAACAAAGTAGATAGTTTTTCCATCCGGCGACCAGACCGGTTCGGAATCCGAGAACTGGTCGTCGGTAAGGTTTTTCAATTCCTTGGTGTTCAGATTATAGACATAAATATCGGATTGGTATGCTGTGTTGCCAACGAACACCAACTCATCTCCCTGGTGAGACCAATCCACAGAAAAAATCCCTTCGAGAGGCACTTCGATCTTCTCTTCACCGCCGCTGGCGACATCGATTATATAGATTGCATCCCGTTCACCGCTTTTTGCGGAGAGTGCAAGTTTTTTCCCGTCCGGAGACCAGCACATTCCCGGAGTCAGCAGATGCAGTTCCTCAAAATTTTTTGTCCGTTGTCCATCGACAATCTTCGTAACCTTATTATCGATGGTGGACATAACATATACATCGAAATAATCTTCCCGATCCGAAATGAATGCGACCTTATCCCCTTGCGGAGAGATGGCGGGACTCGTATTGTAGAAATTATTCTCCTTCACATGGTTTGTCAGCCGCGTCGCGAAATCTGCCGGCTCTTCCCGTTTTGCAATATCGGGCCAGTACAGCACTTTTTGTTCTTTCTGCCATCGTTCGGATAACTCTTCTACGCTTAAACCGATGGCGCTTTTGAAACCAGCATCCACATTCCGCAGACTTTTAATGCGATGAAGGATTTCCGCGACCTTTTGTTCACCGTACTTATTCGCGATATAATAGAAGACGGATTGACCGCCGCGGTAGGCAAAATAGCCGCTCAGGTATTCGATTGGCGGAAGATAGGTATGGATCGCTGCATCTCTCATGAACATGTCGGAATTCGTGTCCCATCGGAGCGCTTCGTATTCCGCAAATCCTTCGCTGATCCACATCGGCAATTGGATGCGGATGTTATTGGAAATGATTGACTGGATCGATCCGCCATAAAACATATCGTTCATCACGGCATGCACCAGTTCATGATGGATCACATGGCGAAACTGGCGATAACTTCCTTCGAACGGCAGAACAACGCGGTTCTTGAACAGTTCCGTAACTCCCCCAATCCCTTCATCCAAATATTCACTGACGACATTGGTCTGCTGAAAATCGTTGTGCGAATTATAGACCATGATTGCAACACGGTTGTTCAACTGATACCGCATTGTTTTGCTGATGGAAGTATATGCAGACTCGGCGGCAAACGCTGTAAAATTGGCGATTGCCGCTCCTCCGTCATAGAAATAAATATCAAAATGGCTTGTTTGAATGAAGGACCAGTTGAACGGTTTGTACTGTACCTTATTCTTGCCGAACCCCCCTTCCTGTGCAAACGCGATGGACAGGCAACAAACGATCGCCACAGCAAACTTTCTCATAGCATCCTCAAAAAAATCCTTGTGTTTATACGACATCTCTGTGTTCGTCTTAATTCCGTTTTCTCTTATGCTTTTTCCCTTTGCCTTCTTCTTTAATATCTGTTTCAGCAAGGACAAAATCAATCTGGCGTCGCTCCGGTGTGACCTTCGCGACCTTGACAATTATCGAATCACCGAGACGCAGACGTTTCTTCTTCCGTTCTCCGACCAGAGCATATTGTTTTTCATCAAATACATAGTAATCATCATCCAGATCCCGCACATTCAGCAGGCCCTCTACCAGGATGTCTTTGATCTCCACGAAGACGCCGTATTGAATAACGCCGGAAATGATCCCTTCAAATTCCATTCCAATATGCTGCCGCATATATTCCACTTGCATCACTTTTACGGAATCCCGTTCCGCTTCGGCGGCAACCTTTTCCCGCTCCGAACAGTGCTTGCACATTGCCGGAAGTTCTTTCCGCATGGATTGCTTCCGCTTGTCGCTCATCCCGTTCGCATAATCCCACAGCAGCCGATGCACCAGCAGATCAGGATACCGGCGGATGGGAGAAGTAAAATGCGCATAGTGATCGAACGCCAAACCGAAATGGCCGATATTGTCTGCAGAATAAACAGCCTTGGCCATGCTTCGTAAAGCGACTTCATTGATCAGATTTTCCTCTTTCGTCCCCTCAACATCCATTAGCAACTGCTGCAGGTCTTTTGACGATGAAGATTGTGAGATGTTTAATTTATACCCGAATTTCCTCACAAATTCTTCCAGGGTGCGTAATTTTTCTTTATCCGGCAGATCGTGTATTCTATAGACGAACGGCGACACTTCGCCGTTCTGTTCCAGCGTGGAAATATGTGTCGCCACCGTCTGATTTGCGAGCAGCATACATTCCTCTACCAGTTGATGGCTCTTCAGCCGTTTCTTAATGTAGATGTCGGACGGTTTTCCTTTCTCATCGTACGTAAATCGCGCTTCAGGAGAATCGAAATCAATGCTCCCATTCTTCATCCGTTTTTTTCGAAGGGTCTTCGCCACTGACCAGAGATCGGTTAATTCGCCGACGTATTCTCCTTTGTGTGAATCTAAGATCGTTTCTGCTTCTTCATAGGTGTACCGCCGCTTGGAATTGATCACACTTCTGGCAAATTCATATTTCCGGACTCTCCCTTTTTCCGTCACGCTCATAAATACCGAGTATGTTAATCTGTCCCGATGCGGGACAAGACTACAGATATCATTCGAGAGTTTTTCTGGCAGCATCGGAATCACTTGATTCGCAAGATAGACGCTCGTCGCCCGTGCAAACGCTTCCTGATCGATGATGCCTCCTTCCGTCACATACGCGCTGACATCAGCAATATGAACGCCGATACGGTAGGAGCCTCCTTCCAGTTTTTCGATAGACAGAGCATCATCAAAATCTTTCGCATCATGCGGATCAATTGTGAAGATTACGGCATTCCGCAGATCGAGCCGCTTGCGGATCTCTTCTGCCGGAATCTCTGACGGTATGGATGCTGCGGCTTGTTCCACTTCTTTGGGGAACGTGGTCGGCAGCCGATAGGCTTGGATCACTGAACGCAGTTCCACAAACGGATCCCCGGCGGCTCCCAATGTTTTGATGATCTTCCCTTCGGGGTTTTTATACGCATCGTCCCATTCCAGCAATTCTACAAGCACTTTGTCCCCGGATTCGGCGCCGTTCAGATCTTCCGGTGCAATGTAAAAATCCCGGTGCACTGTGGGATCATCCGGAAGGACAAAATAGAAATTCTTGCTTCGCTGCAACGTACCGCCGAATTCCGTGTGCGCACGGGAAAGAACACTTAGCACCTCTCCTTCATTCCGTTCAGCATCCGTCCTCTTTCCTTTCTTGGAGACAAAAACGGCACATTCTACGGTATCACCGTTAAACGCAGTTCCGAGTGATTGTTTATCGATCACCACTTCTCCGCGGTTCGTTGTTACGACACCATTGCCGCGTTTATCCACCTTCAGCACGCCGCGAATTCGATTCGACGTTGCCGGAATATGGTATCCCTGTTTCTTCGTCCATTGCAATTCGCCTGCATCAACCATCGTGTGAAGAACTTCCCGCAGGAATTGGAAATCTTGTTCACTCGTAATTTTCAGGCGACGGCGCAATTGGCGGGATTTGAATCCCTCTCTGCTGTGTTTGGATAAATAAGCGAGAATTTGTTCGTGAAGCTGGTCTGTTTTCATGGCATTGGTTAGAAAGTAAAACGGTAAAAGAGGCGCGCACCGAGAATATTCTTTGCTTGAATGGATGTGTAGTCGGCATTTTCAGTCTTCTTTTCCACCTCAAAAATAAAATTCCTATTCTGTTTTCCCAGTACAGGCACTTGAACGCTGACATTGGTATTGCTGACATCCGTGAAAACTCTGCCGCCGATATTGATCACCGCATCGGACACTTCCAGCACGGTGTTGATGTCGGTTTCCGTGGTAACGTTCCGGACCTCGACGCGTTTTACATACGGGATATTATTCTTCGTGATAAAATCGTTCACCAGTCCCGATAAAAGACTATTGATAAAAGTACCGCCGATTGCTTCAGTGAGCTGCGAACCGAGCCGGTTGCGGTCGTACGTGGAAAGTTCTTCCCGGAATTGACCCGGCTTATTCTGCGAAGAGGTGAGCAGGAATGCGATCGCATCGTTTTCAACGTCTCCCACTCTCGGTATCTCCCTACCGTTATCGTCAATTTTTGCGAGACCGATCTTAATCTTCGGGCTGAGACGGGTCCCCGTGATCTCCAACGAGACCACTACCTTTTCTTCTTTTATTTCATTGGGATCCACAAGATGGGTTCCTTCGTACTTTGCAAGGATGTTCAATTGAGGATTCTGCGGATCACCGATGAATGTCAACGATCCAGTCGCTTTGAACTCTTTATAGAATTTATAGTTCGATCCATCACCCACATTAATCGTCCCGGTCAATTGCTGGGTGGTCTCATCTTTTTTCAAAGCCATTTTACCATTCAATTCGGCAAAGAGTTCTTCGTACGCACCGGCATTGGCGTTGAAGATCATTTGCACACGCACATTCCCGCGCGTTTCGATCGTCAGTTCATATCCAAAGCCATCCAGGAACGTCCGTTCAGTCTTTTTGGAAGATGGTGCCGGTATCAAAACCTGAAGTATGTTATTCACTGCTGTCGTATCGATTGTCCGTTTCGTTGTATCATCAACAAACAAGATATCATCAAATCGCGCGGCAGCCAAAGAAACAGCTTGTTGTGTCGGTGGAAACGTCAAGAATGCATCCTGAACAATAATATCTCCAATGATACGCGACCGTTCGAATGTTCCTTCAAAATGCAATCCTTTTGGACCTGTCTGTCCGACAAGCCTCCCGAAGAACGACTGGTTGGCAGCACGTGAGCGGTCCTGTAGCACAAGAAGCTCGCCGTTTGCAGTCAAATGGTATTCCGCAGGAGCAAATCCCTTTAATTGAATATAACCGCCAATATCAACCCGACCTTCAGTATAATCATCCTCCAAATTGGAGATCGCAAACTGCGGGAAAAATATCTTTTGACTGTCCAAAGCAATTGTTCCGCCGACTCGGTATGTGATCCCATTCATTTCCAGTCGAAATGATCCACTGTCCAATTGTAATGTACCGACCTGGATGGGATTCACCAGTGAACCTTTCACATCGACTGAACCGCTGATCCTTCCTGCCATTTGGTCGATTTCTGGAACAAATACATCGAAAATCGACGATGACAAATTTCCTGCTGTTATTTGAACATCCATTCCGTCCAGATTCACCCGATCATCAACCGCAGTAAATCGCAGATCAATCGGAACAACTCCTTCGAGGTTGAATTGCTGGGCAGCCGGGGAAGATGAAGTGTCATTCATTTCGATCTTAATGCCAGCCCTCTTTTTTGAATAGGTCAACGCTGCATTCAGATCGCCAAAATTGCTGTTACGGTAAGAAATATCCTTTCCTTCTAATTGGGCGATGATAGTAGGATTCTCGGCAGTTCCGGCAATGGTTGCAGACATGTCAATCGTTCCACCAAGCGCTAGTGCCTGCTGCCTGAATGATTGGGAAGTGTTTACAAAGAAGATATCTGAAAGATCAAAGCTCTTAACAGTAGCGTCTGCCAAGATGGCACCGTTAAAACCATAATTCCCTTTCACAAAGATTTCCTCATCTCTGCGGATAAACGACGAAGAGTCGATGTGAATGCCATGGGACGAAATGGTGGTGACAAACGGTGCTGCAGAACGGAGATCGATTCCTTGGTATTTTGCGTATAGATTAGAAAATGTAATTTTGTCAAATAATGGTGTAACACCGATCGATCCCTCTGCAGAGAACCCAACTGTGGTGTCAACATCCGATGCAATCGAAAATATCCCCTGTTGTTTGGCAAAATCAAAATCGAGACTCGCAAACCGGAGTGCGGTCTTATTAATGCCAATTTCATCACTGGTGAATTTGATGTTCATCGACAATGAATCATTCCGTGGTACAGCCCGAGACGGGTCGATTTTTTGAATACTATAATTCAGCTTGACCTTTTTGAAATGCAGGGGAACTGAAGGATCATCATACGAACCGCGGTTTAGGGCAATGGTACCAGATGAAGAAACACCGACAGTATCGCTGTTCATAGATCCCTGTGCAGTTCCGATCAGTTCAAGCCTCGGAAAATCGAAGAAAACAGAAACGGGTCGTAGATTTTTCAATGTCAAATCATAGACGATCGAGCTGGGATGAAGCGGTGGAGAACCATCTGACGCTGTAGAATCCTCTCGTCCGATATATGTCGAATCAACAATCTTTCGCTGATAATCGTACAGTGAGCCAAGGCCGGTCAGGTGCGCCTGGATTCCTTTCACCATATCCGCAAATGTGAATTTCCCCTGGATAGTGCCATCAACAACAGGCGAACGGACAACGATATGGTCATTATTCAATGTATCCTTCAGCCATTGCATCACTATCTGCGCACTGTCGAAAGACATACCTTTGAAATTCGAAGCTGCAAAATCGATTTTTGTATCGGACGGATTATCGAACAGCGTTAAGCCTTTACCGAACCGTTCGATATCGAATGAAAGATCGGATTGGAAATAGTCGCTATTCAATATAGGAGCAAGATTAAGTCCGTGGACCGATGCGGAGAGTTGATACAACGGTGTTTCGTGGTTCTGAAAATCGACAAATGCTTTTCCCGAAATATTCCCGTCGGGGGAATGGACGGATATTTCTGTCTGGATCTTTTGTTCTTTTGCTGAAATCCCCACCTTTGCCGTATTCAATGTGATATTCCTGAACATTGACGAATCGATTTCAATCGTTGCTTCGGAATTCAGTGTCGCCAGCGATGTCCCCTCTCCTTCAACAAATATCCGTGTGTTCAGCTTCGAAAGGAAATCGTTTGAAGCAAAGACTTTTTCAAGCTTTACGTCGTTACCAGCGAGTATTCCTTTATAGTGAATATTCTCTTCGGTGATCACCATTTGCCCGTCTACGGTCACTGTTCCTGCCGCCGATTTCACTTTGGAGATGGCAAGAAAATCGAGCGGTTTTCCTACGAATTGGAAATCGAGCGTCAGCACACCAAGTTGAGCATAATCCGGAATACCGAAATACGGCATCAACGCCGGTACATCGGGAGGATTGATAGTACTATTGGTTGAAACGATGTTGAGACGCAGTTCCTTCGGATTATAAAGGTTAGAAACGGTGCCGGAGAGAGAAACTAGCGATTTCCCGAATGTTGCATTCAACTTGCGTACAGACAGATTTTCGAAGTTTCCATCCATGTCGCCGTCGAAATAGACATTTCCTTTCAAAAAATCGAGCGAAGGGAGAAAAACTTGGATATCTTTTGACACGATATTGGACGGACCGATGTTCAGCGATACCTGAGCTGTTCTCAATTCGACGACATTTTTGATAGAAAACGCATCAATTCCACTCATCTGTGCGGAACATTCAATCCTGGATGAAGGCGTTTCTATGACAAGATTTTTTATAGCGCTTTTTTCTTTTGTTCGTGATACGCTGGCAGAGAGTTTTGTCAGTATGAATTTTTCTTTTGGAGAAATAAACGAAAGTTTATTAATATCAACAGACAATTCACGCGCTGAATACATGCCATCGGCATCGATATTTACTTTTTCCAAGTCGATATTATAGTAATTGATGTTCCGATGACCGCTTCGATCAAACAGTAGCGAATCATACGCTCCGGTGGAATCTGTGATGTGCACCTGAGCGTTGACAATCCGTAGGCTTCCTGCAGTGACAACGAGCGCCGATTCTGCAGTATCCGGCGGTGTCGTTGATAATGAGAGACGGTCCACATTCCATTCTCCGTTTTTCCAGCGGATAAGATTGACGGAAGGATTCTCAATCGTCAGCGAATCGACGGTGATTTTGTCCTTCAATATATCCAGCAAATCGTACCGCACAGACAACTTTCCGGATTCCACGAACGGAGCTCCGTCCACATACATCATCACTGTATCGACTGTGAATCCGGTAAAGAGATTGCCGTTGATCTCGCCGATATAGATGTTTGCGTTCACTTCTTTTTCCAGGAAATTGTAGAGTGTCGATCGCAGCGTAGCGCGGAACATCGGAGTCTGCGTGAACAACCCAAGTCCGCCCAGAACGAGAAGGAATGATGCCGTGGAATAGAGGAATATTTTTGAAACTTTTTTCGTCATTAATTATTTTGTGCCAAACCTGCTCACAATGGTCTCGACAATGCCGGACGTGGAGCGATCAGGGATGAATTCGATCGTTTGCACAGAACCGCCGGCGCGTTCTACGACTTCTCTCCCTACGATCGTATCGATCGTATAATCTGCACCTTTCACCAGCACATCGGGAACCAGTGCAGTAATGATATTGAGAGGTGTATCTTCTTCAAACAGGCATACAGCATCGACGCTCATCAGTTGGGAGAGGACATACGCTCTGTCATTTTGTAACACAATAGGACGAAGAGCACCTTTGATTCTCTGTACGGATGCATCCGAATTCATTCCGACGATCAGCACATCACCGAGCGCTTTGGCCTTGGCAAGATACTCTACATGCCCCCGATGAAGGATATCGAACACTCCGTTTGTGAAAACGACCTTTTTCTTCTGTTCTTTCCATTTATTCCGCTGGATGATCAGTTCCTGCTGAGTATAGACTTGTCCCATAGATGTCAATGTTCCAGTACTGTAGTTCGTAACAACAGCGGATCGATTGGAATGATGCCGACCTCCCCGCAAACGATGCCGCCGGCATAATTTGCCAATGCCGCTGCTTCTGCAACCGACGCTCCCGATGCAAGCATTGCCGTCAATGTGGCAATGACAGTATCCCCTGCCCCCGAAACATCAGCCACTTTGCGGGCTTTGGTAGGAATGTGAGAAACGCTCCCGTTCTTTTCAAACAAACTCATCCCTTTTTCACTTCGTGTCAGCAGGATATTTTCCGCTTTCAACCGGCTCAGAAGTTCTTTCCCTGCCACAAGAACATCTTCTTCTGTTTTCAAAGATTTCCCGAAAGCATCTTCGGTTTCTTTCTTGTTTGGCTTAAAAACGGTTGCATCGGTATATTCAAAAAAATTGTTAAATTTCGGATCAACGGTGATGATCTTCTTATGTTTCCTTGCAAGTGCTATGATCCGATGGATTAATTCCGAGACAATCACTCCCTTGTTGTAATCCTGAATGATCACCGCATCCAGCATATCGATATTTTTTTCCAGAGCAATGTAGATCTTTTCTTGAACAGCACTGCTGACATCCCGCTTTTCTTCATGATCGATCCGAACGACATGCTGGTGATGCGCAATCACGCGCGTCTTGACCGTCGTAGGGCGGGATTCGTCGGTGATGATACCTTCGAATGAAGTCCGTTGCTGCTCGAGAATCGATCGGAATTCTTTTCCGCCGGCATCGTTCCCAACCACTCCGACGAGAAATGCTGTTCCCCCCAACGATGTAATATTGATCGCTACATTCGCAGCTCCTCCGAGGCGGGTAGACTCATTTTCGACCTCAACAACGGGAACTGGTGCCTCTGGAGAAATTCTATGAACTGTACCCCAAATATATCTGTCAATCATCACATCGCCGACAATGGCAATGCGTTTTGATTGAACATTGGAGAGTAATGTTTCTATTCGCTGTTGTGAGAACGTTACCATCGGTACCGGAAGTCTATGAATGTTTTTTGCAGTTATAACAAGAATATAGCCAATAAACGAGCGACATTCAATTTAGACGGAAAGAAAAAGCCTCGTTTTCCCTTTATTTTTCAGTGTTTTTTAAATGACGAAGACAAAGGCGGGGAAAATTATGCCGGAAGAAAATAGAACACTAACGCAAAAATAATATACACGGAAACCAATTGAACTCCTTCCAGCCAATTACTTTCACCATCGCTGGCAATCTGTTCGGTGATCAATGCGGAAAGAGCGATCGCCACAATTTCAATCGGAGTGAATACAAGGTCCATTGGACGGGGACCGACACCATAACTTGCCAGCACAAGCATTGGCGCAACAAACAGGGCAACCTGTACACTGCTGCCAACAGCGATACCCAAACTTAAATCCATTCTGTTCTTCAATGAAACAAGGACCGCCGTGCTATGCTCTGCAGCGTTACCAATAATTGCCACAACAATAACGCCGACAAAAACGCTGGTCATACCCATTGCTTCTGCCGCATTTGCCACCGATGCTACAAGGATCTCGCTCATCCAGGCAATAAAAATGGTCGAAACGGCGAGAACGGAGATTGACCGGCTGAGACTCCATTCTGGATGTTGTTCATTATCAACTTTCGCTGCTTCGGCTGCTTCGCCGATGAACAGTTGCTTATGTGTTTTCAATGAAAAGAGCAGGCTCAATCCATACGTAGCAATCAGTACAATGGAAATCTCCAGACTTAAGTCTGCTTCACGGTCGGAAATATTCTTTCCTCCGAAGTAATGGAAAATGGCAGGAGCGATCAGACCGATGGAAGCCAGCGTCAGCATGGTGGACAATGAACGTGCGCCCTGGGCATTGAATGTTTGTGTTTTGAATTTTATCCCGCCGGCTATCAGCGACGCACCCAGTACGAGCAGAATGTTCCCGATGATTGAACCAGTAATGGATGCTTTTACAACATCATATAACCCCGCTTGCAAAGCCATTACTGCAATAATGAGTTCCGCCGCATTACCAAATGTTGCATTCAATAGTCCGCCGATACCTTCCCCGGTCTTTTCAGCAAGATGTTCAGTCGCTTTCCCGAGCCATCCTGCAAGCGGAATAATGGAAATGCACGCGAAGAGAAAAAGCATGGTCTCAGAAAGATGAACAATATATTCACCCGCAATCGTTGCAGGAACAAAGATCAACAGCCAGTTGAGAGATGGTTTCAGAAGATACTTCATGATCAAATGGTTCGGATTGGTAAGAGGAATATACGTGTGGTCACTGTTGCAGTCGTTTCAACAATTGGATCTGTCCGGCGTGATACACATCGTGCATTGTAATCCCGGAAATCGTCTGCAGATTGTTGAATCTACTGCCGTTTGGAAATTTCGCCAGATCTGACGGCGTTAGTTTTTTCACTTCCTCCACCAGCAGTGTGTGCATTTCATCGAGCAAGTGAAGATCGCTTTTCCATGCCTTCATCGTACTTTCAACAGGACGTTTGAAAAAATTACTTCCTTGCAACGGAAATGAACCGTGTTGCCCTCCAGTCAGCCGGCGGCGGACAATGTACTTCCAGTATGCACAATGCACAACTATTTCCCAGATATTATGACGGCGGGGAGAAGGACGCCAGGACAACTGTTCGAGCGTTAAACCACGAACTGAACCCCGAAGATTCGTTCCATGCCAGGAGCGCTGACGATATGATTCCTCCAACTGTTGAATGAGTGCTGGAAGTAGGGATGGTCTTTTCATACTTGTTTTGTTGAATACAATGCCCATCGACAGGAAAACCTCTATGACAATCGTGCCGCAAGCAATGTGCAGCTGCGACACGCACTAATGGAAAACATAAACTTGATGCGTGTCATTTTGCCATCAAGCGCCCTTCAACAGCCGCAACCAAAAGATCGATATCGATTGGTTTTGTCAGGCACAGGTCGAATCCCATCCGCATTGCTGCGCGGAGAATTTTTTGATTGTGCGCATCGGTGACGAAAAAGAACGGGGTATCCTTCAGTGAAGGATGTTCCTGCACTTTGGTAAAGAATCCGAATCCGTCAAGTGTTCCGGTCGGAAAGATCGCTTCACTGATGATCAATTTGGGAAGTTGTCGCGTCATCACCTGCAGTGCATCTTCCGCCCTGCTGGCAACGACAACCTCGTAATGATGCAGTTGCAGGGCGCGCATTACCGTAACCAAAACAGTCTTATCCGGCTCTACCAACAGAATCCGTGCCTTTGGCTGTGTTCCCTTTTTTGCTTCCTGCACAACACTTTCAATCGTCAAATGTTCTTCCGGTGTGATTCCATAGCGACGGCGCATCATATCCAGCACCTGTCGTTCCATTTCCGAGATCACACCGTCCTTCCATGCAAGCCGTAAAGCATCCACGTAGGATTCGATCTTCACTTTCTTTTCGATCAGCGCATGCTCTTCCATTGTGATATGGAAGATTTCTCTCACCGACCGGAGTTCCTGTTCTTCTTCAGGAGTTACTTTCCCGTCGAACCACGCTTCCTTCATCATCTCTTCGTACATCAATAAACTGCCTCGATCTAACTGCACCGGCGATGCCTCTGCCTGCGGTTCAGGTTTCGGCTGGTTGATCGCTGATGAAAAGATTTTCTTCCCTTCCTGTTCCTGCTCCATCATCAGCTGTTCAATCCGATCCGAATACGCCTTGGCGAAATGATTTCCTGGATCAACGGAATACACTTCAGCGATCTTTTTCAATGCTTCAGGATATTCTTTTCGTGCAATCAACTGTTCCGCAGCGGAGAAATGCTGTGTGATCGTCTGCATGATCTCTTCCTGCGTGGGACCCTTTGGCAAGTGTTCTTCCGCCGGTGCGTTCTGCTTTTGAATAAGCATAATCCGCTGCTGGAAAGAACGGGCGAGCGAATGTTTCGGATCGAGCAGCAATGCCTTTCGAATCTCTTCTAGTGCACCGTTGAAATTTTTAGCCCGGACTAATTCGTCCGCAGAACGGAGGTGTTTTGATATCAGTTCACGCTGCTGATCGGTCGAAAAAACGGTAGGTTTATTTCCAAACATAATTACACTTCCCCAATAAGAAACATAGAACTGGATATAAACTATTGAAAGTCCGCAAGAAACTCAACAATAAAATATGAACGCCGCTGGAAGGCGGCGTTCAATACATCGGTAATCGTTCGGATTTGATTCGGTTTAGAAACGATAACTAACTGTAAAATTCACCAGTGTTGTTGTAATCGACTCATCCGTCCGTGACGGATTGACAAGGGTGGGAAGCGTATATTGATTTCTGAAGGAATGATAGGATCCAAAAGCTACAGCGCCGTCCAGCAGTACATTACGTTGCAGGAAGATACCGAGTCCGCCGGTAATCATCGACTGGTCGAATGCTCTGGGATCGTTTTTATACGGCGACGGCAGGAACGAATATCCTCCGCGGATTCTCACGTCGGTGGATGGAATGTCGAACTCTGCACCAATGCGGTAGCTGATGACCGACCGGAAATTTGCCTGAAACTCAGTATTCTTTTTCTCCAGAGCGGGATTATCGGTCCATTCGATTTGCGTCCAGTCCGTTTGCTCAACATCGACGGCAAGCAATAATTCCGGGATCACATACGCGGAAGCACCGAAACCAAGCGTCCATGGCGATTGGATGCCGTATTCATTATTTGCATCGTACGAATATTTTGTATTGGGAGCAGTTGCCCATGTTCCGGTATTGTCGAATACGCTCTCCCCTTCGTTTGTATAGGTTTCCTGAACTTTGATTGTCGTCGGCCCTCGAGCGATTAAACCCACCCGAAAGAAATCGGAACGATACATGAGTCCAAGCGTAATATTACTCCCGCTTAACTCGCTGGTCAAGTAACTGTCATAATAGAATTTATTAAATCGCAGATGCGCCGAATCAGCAGGGAGACCGGCAGATGAGTTCACATACATATTCCGGCTATCTTCTTCAACATAATAACGGGAATAATCATAGACACCCGAATAAACATTCAGCGAAATTCCAAAAGAGATATTTTCTTCTATGTCGATGGCACCCGCAAATGACCACAAGCCCAGATTTCCACTTTCTTTGATTTGTCCGCTTTGTTGGACATTTTTATTGATCGACGTATATCCGGTAGAATCAGTAAGTTTTACTTTGAACGGAATATCATAGTCATAATAATTGTCATATAACGAATAGATAATCGAGCTCTTATCATTGAATCCGTTAAATTTCACCGACGAACCATAATCAGCGATTCTATTGTATCCGAATGCAAATACGAGACTCCCTTGCACCGTGGGAAACGGGAACACAAAGCCCGCATTATCAATGGACGTTGCAGTTGTAGAAGAATTTTGTGTTGTAGAAAAGAATGTCGCATCATTGGACAGACCCGCACTGGAGATACCGCCGGTCATTTCAAGACGTCGCATCTGGGCAAGTCCTGCTGGATTCCATAATGACGCGCTATAGTCATCGGAAACGCCGATATATGCATTACCCATGCCGAGCGCTCGTGAACCGGAGCCTGTGCCCCGCGATGAGTACCGGAGCGCATCTTCGCTGAACTGTGCGGATGACATGCTGATGAACAAAAATGAACTAAGCAAAACATACAAAGTGTGTTTCATAATCTTCCTTGAAAATTATCTCGGCCGCTCATTTCCATCTCTGGATGAACCATCGGTTCGTGTTCTCCCAGACGGAGTGGAACCGCTTTGCCGATTCTGTCCACTATCATTTGTAGATGCAGGCGGTGGCGATGATGGTTGCTGAGTGACAATTGTTGGTGTCGTCGGTACGGATGGCTGCGAACCTCCGGCGGGAGTTTGCGGCTGTGAATAGGTCGTCGAAGTGGTTGTTTGTGGCCGATCCCTTTCCCTGTTCCCATCACGCGTTGGACCATCGGTACGGGGACGATTACCGGACGGATTATCCATTGTTGTTGTAGATCCCGGCGGTACCCACCAGGCATTTCCCGGTGTAAAAGGATTCGGCCAGTACGGATTTGGATTCGCAATCAGTATCGGTTCGCCAGCTACTGGACCTTCATCCCATTGCCGAGATGATAACTGATAACCATTATGCACGGATCGCACACCGTAATACTGAAGGTCTTCCGCACGTTCGTCAAGTTCTGCAACGGAGTGGCAGGTTGTGCAGGATTGATTGTAATTCAGCGAGTAGGAATTATCCGGCACAGATATTGTTTTTTGTCTCCGTTGAGATTGTACAAACTCCTGCGGTGTCATCAGCTGTGTATAACAACCGCTTACTGTGACGGCCGCAGCAAACATATACACTAGTAGTTGTTTTGATTTCGTATTCACGTCAGTTTCTCTTCCTTCCATTCCCGCTTGAAGTATTGCTTCCTCCTCCGCTCCGGGATGGAGGAGCTGGATCCGGAGAGGAATGACGAACAGGCGGATTATATGATGGTCGTGGGTTTTCCCGCGGACGTTGCGCTGGCCGCGCATCATCTCTTGGACGAGATTGTTTTTCGGGAGATGCTTTGACTGATTCGCCTTTTTTAGGCCGTTCATTCTTCACAGGTTGCTCATCAGTAGTTTCGTGCACCGGACGGTCAAGTGTTGGACGGTTGTTCGGCTTCACTTCTGGTTCAGGATCCTGGGACGGTCGGTCTAATACAACATTTTTCCACCACGCATCATTTCGTCCGCGCTCAGGATCTGGACTCATTACGGGTTTTTCAACAGTTGATGTGTTCCCTCCGACTGGTTGTGCAGTTCCTGGAAGAATCGTCGGATTCGAACGGGGACGATTGTCTGGAAACGGGTCCCTGGTAGAACCTCCGGTGCGAGGTCTTCCCGGCGTCACCGGGTTATTTGCATAGCCCGGTATTGGATTGTAGCTAGGATAGTACGCGACAGGAGGATAATATGGATACCACGGATCATAATATGGTGTCGGAGCATAACACCATCCATAGGGAGGATAGTACGGATAGAACGGATCATAATACCATGATGGTCGGTAATACATTCCCCAATAATAATCATTGAAATAGGAATGATAATAGGAACTAATCCAAGAAGAATACGTCGGGTAATAATATACAAATGAAATACTCATTCGCGATCGTCGATAATTATCATCAAGATAGTAATGATTATTAATGGTCGTGTTGCCATTTTCATATGATGTATCCGACTCGGTCGTATATTCTCGGTCCGGTTGTTCGGTTGTTGCTAGTTCTGTATAGCACCCCGGGAAGAATGCCACAACGGTAGCAACGACAAAAAATCTCAGCACGGATTTCATAACTCACCTCATCATTTTTCTGTATGTATAAACAATCAGAACAGGAATTTCATTCCATACTTTGCAATGCTTTATACAGTAATGTACCACAAAGCTGAGCGGTTTTCAATGTAGATGTAGAATCTGTAACGAAGGTTTAATAGAAGTGATGGTTATTGATAATGACTTCTGGTAATAGTATACGATTTTCGCTCAGAAAAATCAAAATCGTTCGTTCCTGCGAAGAAAAAACACGATTCTCAGAACGTCCGCACGTATTCAACCTTTAAAGTCCGATTAGCGAACGTCACATTTTTCTGATTTTTAACGATATTCTTCAGGTCAAATCCTAATGTTAAGCCGTTTGCAAGCGACCACCGGAGACCGGAATTCAAATAACCTTTCCCCTGACCAATAGCTCTTCCGTGACTGTCGTTGAACGCAAAATCATACTCCGCGAGCAAAGACAATTCCGGACCAAGGGATTTTTCAACGCCCATGAATACGTCCATATCCTTATCGCCGTCCTTTTTTTCCATGGACCAATTGACACCGCCGTGAAAAGAGAGGAATCCCATGAACGCATAGTTCTTGCTTGCCGCAACAAATATACCTCGTGATTTGATCGTGAACCGTTCGAGCGAATCAAGATATGTTTCTTTTCCCTGCGAATCGAACCCAAAGGCAATTGCCGGCATTGACTCACTTTCGTCGAACAGCCGGTATTTAATCATCACTCCCGGCAATTTTTGCATTGTCACTTTCGTTTTGCCAATGACACCAACGCCGCCGTATGAAATTCCAAATGTCAAACGGTCGAGCGCTCCTGCATATACTCCAAACATCAGTCCACCATCCTGAAAGAAATTCGATTCAAGCGAGAATGCACCGCGCTTCAATAAACCAGCGGTAGGTGTATCAATAACGAATCTCGGTTCGATGGTAGCGGCATCGCCTGCAGAATTTTGCGCTCCCAGTGGAAGTGTTATTGCGAACAGAATAAGAGCAATGATTATGGTTCTCATGAGATAACCTTCGTCAGTAATGAAACAGTGTACGAAATTCCTACGCCTTTTTCCATGTGGTTCCCTCTTTCGTATCCTCCAGCACAACTCCCATCGCCTTTAGATCGTCGCGGATCTTGTCGGATAATGCAAACTGTTTTGCCTTGCGGGCTTCGGCACGGGAACTGATCAGTAATTCAATTAATTGCGGCTCCAATCCTGCCGACGAGGTACCGGACGCTATCAACTGAATACCCAGCACCGTTTCGGCAGCAGTTGTAAAGAAATCATCCAGCTGGATCATAAATTCATGCGATGCATTCTGACCGTCAGCCAGGAGTTCGTTCGTCTCCCGCACTAGTTCGAAAAGGACGCCGATTGCCGCGGGAGCATTGACATCATCATTCATCGCCTCAAAGAACCGATGTTGATATTCTTTCAATCGCTCCTGGAAGTCTTTAGTCCCTTTTCGCTGTTTGCCGATTTCTGCACGAAGCCGGGCAATCGTATTCCTTAATTTTTCTAAACCCTTCGATGCTCCCTCCACAGCCTGTTCGCTATAATCCAACGTACTGCGGTAATGGCTTTGCAGAATGAAGAAACGGATAACACCAGGCTCGAATTTTTTGAACGCATCTTTCAGCGTCGTAAAATTGCCGAGCGATTTTCCCATCTTCTGTCCGTTAACAGTCACCAAATTGTTGTGCATCCAGTATTTTACAAACGGTTTTTTCGTGGCGCTTTCACTCTGTGCAATCTCGCATTCATGATGAGGGAACTGATTGTCCATTCCGCCGCCGTGGATATCGAATGTCTCGCCAAGATATTTCATGGACATCGCAGAACACTCAATATGCCATCCTGGAAATCCTAATCCCCACGGCGAGCTCCATTGCATGATATGATTCGGTTCCGCTTTCTTCCAAAGGGCAAAATCCGCCGGATGTTTTTTTTCCGATTTCACATCGACACGAGTTCCGCTCTCCGCTTCTTCAAGATTCCTTCCAGAGAGCTTTCCGTACTCTTTATCCTTACTGACATCGAAGTACACAGAACCGTTCACTTCATACGCAAATCCATTTGCCAATAATTGCTGCGTCATCTCCAGCTGTTCAGGAATATGTCCCGTTGCCCGCGGTGAAATATCAGGCCGAAGGACATTCATTGCATCCATATCTTCGAAATATTCCCGAGTATACATCTCCACGACCTGCATCGGATGCAATTTATCCTTTCTTGCCTGCTTTGCAATCTTGTCTTCACCTTCATCTGCATCGTCTGTCAAGTGGCCGACATCGGTGATGTTTTGGACATACGTCACTTTATAACCGAGATAACGGAGGTACCGGACGACGACATCAAATGAAACATAACTTTTCGCGTGACCGAGATGTGAGAGTCCGTAGACTGTTGGCCCGCAGACATACATGCCCACAATGCCTTCGGTGATCGGTTTGAATTCTTCTTTGGATCGAGTGAGAGAGTTGGTGATATAGAGAGACATCTGGAATATTTTTAGTTGTAAGATTGTCCGTATACTATTGTTATTTGATTCCCATCAGTTCACGAGCTGATTTCAATCCGGCTTCGGTCACTTCCGATCCGCTCATCAGTTTTGCTACTTCTCGAATGCGTTCATCGGTAGCGAGCTTTCGTAACCGGGTAGAAGTTTTCTTGTTTGTTTCCGTTTTTTCCACCGCAAAATGCGTTTCCGCAAGTCCTGCGATCTGCGGTAAATGCGTAATGGCAATGACCTGGTGATGCAGTGACAGCTTCTTCAAGCTCATCCCGACTGATTGGCCGATCCTGCCGCTGACGCCGGTGTCGATCTCATCAAAGATCAACAGAGGAGTCTTATCAGAACTGGCAAGCGCTCCTTTCAGTGCAAGCATAATGCGCGACACTTCGCCCCCGGATGCCACTTTTGCTAATGGTTTTGGATCCTCACCAACGTTGGTAGACAAAAAGAATT
>Ga0172379_10002332_pt1 | contig 33923 bp, 33 predicted proteins | sample GrowelOW334metaG_FD_119756 | JGI IMG/M metagenome (GOLD analysis project Ga0172379, IMG submission 119756) | Groundwater microbial communities from an aquifer near a municipal landfill in Southern Ontario, Canada - Groundwater well OW334 metaG | ecosystem: Environmental > Aquatic > Deep... | reverse complement strand
TGTATCGCGTTAAATCATTAGGTAAGGGCCAATATCAGTTATTCTGGGATAAAGCCGACAGAGCATCTTCTTGGACCGTTGGCTATGGAACTCAGCCCGGTAAGTATATTTATGGCCAGAATGATTTTGGAGATAGCAACTCAAGGGACTTAGTCGTAAACACTTTTTCTAATAAAAAATTCTATTTTGCCATAAAAGCTAACAATGGCTGTATGCCTGGAGATTGGTCAAATGAATGGACGGTGGGTACAAGTTCATTCGTGGGTACCACCAGTTATGTAGCTCCAACCACACTAATCCCAACTCCTACAAAAACGAAACCAGTGGTAACTACTACTCCGGTAAAAGGCGGTCAACCAGTTGTTACTAAGGCACCTGCGGTGAAAACCCCAACACCAACCACAACACTACCTAAAACCGGTGGATTCTGGGAATGGCTAAAGAGACTGTTTCAGTAAGCTTGTATATTACTTTTCTTCGCGATGAGGACAAGGCTTTGGCCGAAGGGGGGGTGAAGATATTTTTCCACATATAAAAACGGAACAATCAGAGAATCAAAAATTTTGGCAAGGATGGAATCGGATCTGGCTGCCCCTGACCTAATTTTAAATAGTTTTCCCAGGAGGAGTCCCCTGCCCCACCAGAGAAAGTAACCGGGTAAATTGGCATAATAAATTTTTTCGACTTTGAATCCAACGGCTTCCGCTTTTTGCCGGAGGTCTTTCTTGGTGTAACGGCGGTAGTGCCCCATCTCTTCATCCAGCCGTCCATAAATTTCCGGACGGGCAGGAACGAACATGAGGAAATACCCACCTTCCTCCAAAAGCAGGTAACAATTTTTCATAGCTGACACATCACCCTTGAGATGTTCGAAAACATTGGATGAAAAAATAGTATCCATCTTTCCCAAAAGATTCTTGGGGGTGTCCTTTTCAATATTGAGATTGATCACCGGATCCGTAAAGACTTTTTTGAGACTCTCTAGGTACTCAGAAATGACGTCAGATAGAATTACAATGGATTTGGGTGAAAGGAGTTTAGAAAGAGCTCCCTGACCACTACCGATCTCCAAAATAGTTCTGCCAAAATATTTAGCAAAATGACTCATGAGCCAGCGGTTGTAGTTCTTCAATCCATTGGCCTGCTCGAGGATGTGGTGACTATCGGAGGTCCACTCAAGGCTTTTCATGGAGAAGGGTTTTTACTTTGAAGAAAGAGGCAAAAAGGACAAATATGTTGGAGGCAAAAAGAGCTATAGCCGGGGCTTGAAAGCCGATTTTGGGAATGAGGAGGAGATCTAGACCGACAATGATTGCCGTCTGTATCGCCATCATTTTGGTGTAGTAATTCAGCTGATTGAAAGAATATACGAGAACAGAGTTCGAAATAATGGTAAACAAAAAAGGAATCATGGCCAGGATAAGGTATCTAAAGACGTTGATGGACTCCAAGTATTTTTCGCCATAAACCAAGATGATGATCGGGGAAGCAAAAAATGAAATGGCGATCATGGAAGCGGCAATGCCGGAGACCAAGAGGACTAATTTTTTGGCATAGGAGAGAATTTTTTGAGTGTTGTCAAAGGAAGAAAATCGAGGATTGATGACCGACCCGAGACCGGCCGCCGTCATGGCAAAAAGTAAAGTCACCCGGCTCGCAGCCGAAAAGATACCGGCCGAGTAGCTACCCACCAGAAGATTGAGTAAGACAATATCCACTCGGGAAATCATCACGGTAAAGATTCTGGAGACGGCAATCCACTTGGCAAAATGAAAAATGTTCCAAAAGCTACTCTTGGAAAAGTCAAACTCGATGGAGTTCAGTACTTTACCAAAGGTGATGAGAAGTGCCAGTAGAGTGGAGATTATATTGGCGACCAGGGCGGAGCCTATCGAGAGGTTACCTAGTCTAAAGATAGCCAAGACAATCATTATCTTCACAGCAGAATCCACGATCTGGCTGGCTGAGTAAGACCAAAACCTCCGATCGGCGGTAAAGACTCCCTGGGTATAGATGATTAAGAGGTAATTAAAGGCCAGCAGTCCGGCCAAAAAGATGTCGGTGCCTAGGGAGCCTGGAACGATTTGTCGGAAAAAGAGTGAAAGAATTCCAAAAAGCAGAAGGATAAAAACGCCGATGGCAAACTCCATCCAGAAGCTAGTGGAGAGATATTCATATCTCTCAGAGATTTTTTTGGGGAGGAAATTGATGAGGGCCGAAGAAATTCCTAGGTCACCTAGACTATAAACAATAGCCGCAAGGGCGGTGAGGGCTGAATAGACACCAAAGTTTACCGGACCCAGACTGCGGGCAAGAAGGATGGTAAAGAAAAAGCCAATGACGGCGGAGACGCCAAGTCCCAGGGCCACGACGAAAGAGTCTTTGATCGTTTGCGATTTAATTAACCCAAGAATTTTCTTCACTTATTTATCTTACCCTTTATTGACTTTCAGTCTCGCCTCAAAAAGATCCAGACAAATGTCGACCATGTCTTTTTTCTGGACAAAACCCAAAGCTTTCAAACGCGAGTTATCTCCCCACGATGCGTGAATTTTTGGAGGAGTATTAAAATTTGGGTCGACTTGATGCGAAATTCCCCTGACACCGGATAAGTCCATCAAGGTATAGATAAAATCCTGGAGCCGAACTCCATAACCGGAAGCGATGTTGATTAAGTCGCCCGATCTTCCCCCCAAGGCTAACATAATTCCCTGTGCGGTGTCGTCGACATGAGAAAAATCTCGATCATGACCGACATACCTGGACTCGACTATTCTTGGCTCTTTTAAACCCAGTTTAATTTTGGCCACCTGATCCGCCATGGAGGGCAGAAAGTAGTCTGTACTTTGTTCCGGCCCGGTGGAATTAAAAATCATGGCAATCTTGGCATCCAAACCTTTAGCCACCAGTTCCTTAACAAACTCCACCATCTTTATCTTCGACATGACATAGGGATCCCCTTCTTTCACAAAGGGTGTATTTTCGCTAACTGCTCCCTCGTGACGGATATCGTATTGTAGAGTCGAACCCATAAAAACCACAGACGGGCGCCGTCCTTCCGGGAGGGTGAGGATCGCTTTCCCGATATTTTTAGGTCCCTCGGCGTTGACCAAAAAAGCCATTTCGGGATTTTTCTTGGCGGCGGCGGGGGGCGTTATCCCGGCGGCAACGATAACTTTCTTAAAATGATGGTCCCAAAAATATTTTTTGACACCTTCAAAATCTGTAATATCCAGAATCTCGGCCGTACCAGAAGGATCCTCTTTTTCACTCTTTGCCGTGACGGAGACACTAATATCTTTAGACCTGGCCAACTCGGTTACCTTATTGCCAATAAGACCTGTACCGGCTACCCAAAGTTCAGACTGACTTTCAATTTGCATATATAACTATTTTACCTGATGATTTTTTAACCACTCGATGTCTGAGTCGACCATGATTTCCATCAATTCTTTCATAAAAACCTTGGGTTCCCAACCAAGATCCCGTTTGGCGGCGGAGTAATCCCCTCTCATGTCAGTTATCTCCGTCGGGCGGAGAAGCTTGGCATTACTGATCACGTGTTCTTCCCAGTTTAGCCCGACGTGATCAAAAGCGGCCTTACAGGCGTCCTTGATTGAGAAGTTGGTATCGGTCCCGATGACATAGTCTTTAGGTTCACTTTGCTGGAGCATGAGCCACATGGCCTCGACGTAGTCTTTAGAGTAGCCCCAGTCGCGCCTGGCGTTTAGATCTCCCAGATGGAGTTTTCCTTGAGCATCCACGAGTGGCTCGCCCATTTCGTTCACCGGTGGATTTTTAATTCCGAGTTTGAGACAGGCGACCCCCATGCTGATTTTGCGGGTGACGAAGTGGAGGGAACGGCGAGGAGATTCGTGATTAAAGAGGATACCGGCACAAACAAACATACCGTAGGACTTGCGGTAGCAATCGACCATCATGTGAGCATAGGCCTTGGCTATTCCGTAAGGATTATTGGCGAAGATAGGTGTTGATTCGTTAGCGCGATCCACTCCGGTGACACCACCGAGAATTTCACGCGAAGTGGCTTGATACACACGGGCATTGGGGCAGAAGTGACGAACGGCTTCAAAAACGCGGACTGGTCCGAGAGCGGTGACTTCGCCGGTGTAGAAAGGATGAGTCCAAGCATCGCCGGGGACGGACTGGGAGGCGATGTTGTAGACCTCATCCGGCTGATGAGTAATCATGACTTTGTTGAGAGACTCAGGATCGATCAGGTCAGCCGCCTCCAGAATAATTTTACCCTTGAGATGTTCGATGTTTTCGTGCACCATAGATGTAGTCCTGCGGAGCGTGCCTACGACTTTGTAGCCTTTAGACAGGAGAAGTTCGGCGAGGTAAGAGCCATCTTGAGAAGTGACTCCGATAATGACAGCAGTTTTTTGTTTGGCCATAGTGAATAGATTTTACACCAAGAAAACCAGTTTACTGCTATTGACAAAACCTACGGTAAAGCGTAGTATTTAGAAATGAAATACTTCGACATCAGACAAAAGCTGAGCGCACTAAAAATCTTTTCGATCGAAGACTTGTACACCGCAGATCCTGCTTTTAGGCTCGAAACTCTCTACGAATGGGAGAAAAAGGCGTGGGTAACCAAACTCCGAAGTAAGAAGTATATTTTTGCCGACTTCAAACCCTCAAATTATGACCTTTACTTGATTGCTAATAGGCTCTATGACCCCTCATACATTTCCTTGGAGTTAGCTCTGAATCACTACGGAGTGATTCCTGAGGCGGTGCTGAGAATTACTTCTGTGACCACAAATAAGACTTTGGGTGTCGAAACACCAATCGGAATATTTGACTACAAATCCTTGGACACTAGATTATTTTTCGGATACCAAATAATAACTACTGAGCAGGCAACTTACAAGATCGCCTCATTGGAAAAGGCAGTTGTTGACTACTTTTATCTTAATCCCCAAGTGATCGAAGCAGTCGATATTCAGGGGTTGAGATTTAATGAAGAACTATTAAAAGAAAAAATTAATCAGCCGGAACTTGAAAGAATTCTGTCCATTTTTGATAGCGAAACATTGAACAGAAGGGTGGGAGTGTTAATAAATTATTTAAAGCTATGATTTCGATAGAGGAAATAAAGAAGTTCTACCCGTCTGATATTCATAAGTACGATCGAGGATTGCTAAGGGAATACTTGCAATATCTGATATTAAGCATCATTTTTTCTCATAAAATCGGGAGAAAGTTGACGTTTCTCGGTGGAACGTGTTTGCGGATTGTATATGGTTCAAAAAGATTTTCTGAGGACTTGGATTTTGATAACAAAAATCTAACTAGTGAAGAATTTACGCTTTTATCACAATATATTGCCAAAGAACTCCAAAAACTTGGCCTGAAAGTAGAAATTAGTATGGTGAACAAGGAGGCCTTCCATTGCAAAATTAAATTCCCCAATCTTTTGCAAGAAAATAAGATGTCCGGATATGGTGAGGAAAAAATTTTGATTCGGGTAGACACGTTTGATCAGCAGGTAAACTACACCACCGAGAGCTTTGTGTTGAACAAGTTTGATATTACCAAGCTAATAACGATTACACCAAAATCGATCATACTAGCCCAAAAACTTTGGACAATTATAAATAGGGCGAGAGCCAAAGGTCGAGATTTTTATGACATAATTTTTCTCCTTCAAAATACCAAACCAAGCAAAGAATTTTTGGTCGCTAAGTTTGAGACCAACGATCCCCATATTATCAAAGAAAAAATTATGGATCACCTGAACACACTCGATTTTGAAAAACTGGCAAATGACGTTAAGCCGTTTATTCTGATCGATAGTGATGTTGACAAGATACGCTACTTTAAGAAATTGTTTGAGCAAACTAGCTTGGAATAGGCATTTATTTACATGCCTGCCAGAGGCCAGCTTTTGCCTCTCTAGCTTGTCTTTCACTAGCGAGAAATTGATCTTTAAACTTGACGTCAGGTGGGAAGGTGGCGATTCTGGCGTATCCCTCTTTCACCAGAGTGTCATTGATCATTTTGTCTTCCAGATACACATAGCGCAGGAGCCTGCCATACCTGTCCGTTTCCGAAACGTCTTTTTCCAGGACGACTTCTTGGTTGGTTAATAATTTTTCCATTTTCTGTTTGGCTTCCTGAGCGAAGCAGTCGATAGTTTTGTTTTTGTTCTTCATCTCCGGAGTATCCACACCAATGAGACGAACCTTGATACCGCCTTGAATCTCAAAGGTATCACCATCGATTACCCGAATCACCTTCTCGGTAGATTTGGCGACGGTGTCGGTGATTTGTGCGAAGTTGCTAGTGGCTGGTGCGAGAGAAGGGCTGGAACGAGTAAGGTAAAATCCTAGAAAATAGAGATAGGTCCCAATGAAAAATGCAAAGAGAAAGACTTTGATGAAACTTGCAGGTTTTTTGCTCACGATTAATTATTACACAATCTGCTTCACTTTCTTTTGGTTAGATAAATGATTTTTTCTGGAGCTTATTTTGGCACCACTGGCCTTCTCTATTTGCTTTCGCGTGTTACCGGCTATTTTGCCACCTTCTTTTGCATCACTCCTTACCGGACTAAAACCTTGGGAATCTCTTTCCTGGTGAAGTTTGGTGGTGGTGGCCTCTGCCAGCATGGTCAAAATTAACTCCAGATCATTCATGTGGTCACGGAGATTTTCCTTTTCCAGACCTTTGAAGTTTTTGTACTCCCCAACTTTCATCTCAAAAGCCCCTTGCATAATTTCATTGGTAAGAATGGCAAACTCATGACTATTTTTAATGCCCCTGTCTTTCCACTCTGTCGTCAACTCTTGGCGGACCGCAATACCTCTGGATCTTTTTTCGATCCATTCTTTCGTATATCCTTTCTTGGCGTATAAATCCCTCATTCTTTCCATTGCCAGTTCCGGATTGTTTATTTCATCTATCCTGTCTTTGCCGATCCTTGCCAGCCATTGTTTGAATGGTTCAGCCTTAGGTGATGGAATTGATTGAATAATTCTTAAAATCCCTGCGGTATTAGCGCAATTTATTTTTTGTTCTCCTCCCGTAGTTTTTATTCCAAGGGGGGTGGCAATTTGCCCCCACCCTTTGTTTATTTCTGCGTCTCTTCTTCGGATATCTTTTAAATATCCTGGAGGATCGATAGATTCAGACAGAATAGCGACGACATCCACTATGGCGAACCACCATTCTTTTTTGTGCCAGACTCTTCTAACCCGTTTCTTCTCGAACAAGGCCACCTCTTTGTCTTTTTCCATAACTCATTTAAATGGTAACTAACTCTATTTAATACCAAACATTACCCGAATGCAAGATCCCTTCGTTTATGCTCATCCTGTATTGGAAAAGATCCCCAGGTTAATTATGCCACAGACCTTATTTTTTTCTTTTAGATTTTGGAAGAAGTTTTTTAACTATCAGATCAAAGTCAGAAATATATTTTTTATCCTGTCTAATTCAGATCCGTTAGGTTTTTACAACTGGAACAGTATGTGCATATTTTGCACATACTCCAGAATCCTGTGGCTCACTGGCTATCCCTGACAGAGAACTGTTTGAACTTGTGCATTTTTTGCACAGGTTGATTCTTCATCTAGCTCACCCTCTTCATAAATGTTTTGCAAATGCTTGGTAACAACGCTCCTATCGACCCCAAAAAGCTCGGCGATTTTTTTCTGTGTGAGCCAAACATTTTCTTCCGCAAACATTACCTCGATATTTATTGAGCCGTCCACAGACTGATAAAAAGAGATTTGGTTGTCAGGTATTTTAGTCATATCTACATCTAGCATATACCTAATATTACCCGAATGTCAAACTCACATTAGCCTTCAAGGTCAGGCCTTGAAGGGCAAGAAAAATATTTTGAGAAAATTTGCAGGTTTGGCTCTCACAAGCTAATTATGCCACATCCATTTGATCGGGATTAAATTTATTTTTCCACCTACAACCCCTCAAAATCGTACCTCTTGCTAAAGGCTTCAATTTCCTTCAAGTGTTTTTTACGGTAAACAAATCTAAAATATTTGGCGTTAATCAAGAAGTAATAAAAGGCATAGATGACAGAAGCAATATAGCCGTGTATACCTTCCTTATATAACTGCCAAACAAAGTATTTGTAAATAAATTCCTTGACCGGGGAGAATACTAGTCTCAAGAAGAGAATAAGTTCCGATAGATCAGGGTTCTTTCCAAAAAGAATTAGGGCTTCACGGGTGGAGTAGAGATTTATTTTTCTGACAAAATCCTCAATTGTCGGATGGGAAAGATGTATCAGGTGTCCTTTGAGGGTGACTATACCTCTTAACTTATTCAGATACCAAGAGCGGACTTTGGGAATTTTCAAAAGATATTTACCATACCACCGGCCGGAAGATAGACTGGTTGTCTGAATTCCAAAACCCTCTGCTGTCGAACCGGTTTGGTATTCAAAAGCACCTTTCCGAAATAAACGAATGAAAGGTTTCTTCTTCTGATCACTTTTATCAAAAAATTTACCAAATTCGTAGTTGAGGAAACTTGTTTGATATATTTCGGCTTTTTTACCATTCTTACCTTGAACCACGGATCTGATTTCTTGTTGAAGAATGTGATCCATTCTTTCGTCTGCGTCCAAGATCAAAACCCAACCGTGATTAGCCTCTGAGGCTCCCCAGTTTTTATTGTTAAAGACGATACCCCTCGACTCACCCTTGTCAAACAAGATCTTGCAACCGAATTTTTTAGCCACGGCGGCACTTTGATCGGTGGTGCGGAAGTCGACTACCACAATAACCTCGTCCGCAAAGTCACGGATATGCCCCAGAAAGGCAGGCAGGAGCTTTTCTTCATTGAGGACGGCGGTGACGATAGTGAGGGAGAGTTTGTTGGATTGGGGCATATCGTTTACTGACCAAATAAATATTGGAAGGGAACCGTATTGGACGATGCGCGATCAAGAGGAACGATCTTAACCTGACCCGAACGAGTAAGATCCGGGCTGGTTCTAAAGATGATTTTTTCGTCGGACCAATAAATCATATATTCTCCCTGCTCGACATCCCCAATATATAGTTTACCCACAAATGGAATATTACGGAAGTTCTTACCGTAGATAACCACATCAGTCCAAGCTTCATTAGTCTCACTCGGTGAAACGGAAATAATCCGGGGTTCGTTCTCAAAACTAATGGCCTTAGACCGCACGATCCCAGACAATAAATTGAAAAATAATAAGCTGAAGCCTAAGGTTAGCCAGAGTTTTTTATTTACTTTACTAAATAAAACAAACAAGCCTAAAAGCAGGACTAGTTCTGGTAGTACTAGGGTAAAGACGTACCTGAAGAGGTAGTTTTCCGGGAAAAAGGAGATAAACTTTGGCAATGCGTGATATATGGCCATAAATGGGAAAAGGATTGTAAAATAACCGACAAGACTGAGGATGATGAGCATGGCGATGGAAACAAAACAAAAAACAACCAGTTTTTTCATAAATACGGGGGCTGTTTTTAACCAAAAAACCAGTGAATTTTCCGATCTGGGGTAATTTCTAACAAGGGAATCAAAGGAGAGCTGATTTAATGAAAGTCGGTAAAAATTAAGGATATTCCGGATGATTACAGGAATTTTTCTCATCCAAAAATCACCAGAAACCTTAAATTGGGAAAATTTGTAGATGAATGAATTCAAAGAAAATAGATTGATGGTTTTTTTCTTAAGCTCATAAACCTGCTGAGCGACGGTAATACACAAAAAGAGATAGGCCCAGACGGCCGTTTTTTCGGCATGGGCTTGATAGTCGAAAATAAGCATTACAGGAGTTAAAACAAGGAAGCCAAGTGCAAAGACGGCGACAACTCTGGATTCAAAACGGAATCTCCGAACTATAAGACCCCAAAAGAAAAGCAGCGAAAGAAAGAGAAAGTCGTAGCTTTTGGTCAGCCAAAATACATCGTAAAAGGAGAATGATAGCGCAAAAAGAGTCAAATATTGATAACTTAGGCCTTCTGTAAGTAAAAAAACTAAGTATAGAAGAAGGGGAAGGAAGAAAAAGAAAATATTGAGACGAATCTCCGTGTCACCGAAGATGTTGGAGATTTTGTTGGTGAGGAAATAAGTAAGCAGCCTTCGATCGGACAGTAGATCCGCTTTAGGATAAAAAGACTTGGCGATGAATACGGATAGGGTCTGATAATCTACCAATATTCCACTGCCCGTAGCTCCTCGGAGAGATTCAATCTGGAACTCGTAGTTCCTGTCGTTCGAGTTAGCTATCACCGGGAAACCAAAGGGAAAGTGTTTGTGAGGAAGAAACTGATCGGTCTCATACATAGCTTCGTAGTACCATTTATCTTGCCCCTCTTCCTTGAGGCGAAACACCAAGGTGTCTTTGCTATCCCTGTCCTGATTGTAAAAACGCAAGGATATTATTCCCAGATTGGTGTACTTGGACCTGAAAGTGCCGGAAACGAGGTTCCCCTTAAGCAATTCGCCTGACCGACTGGCAACCATTTGATCCAGTGCGCGGACATCCAGATTGGTTGCTCCGAACTCTCCAGCTTTGAGATAGTTGACCAAGCTATATGTACCAATCACAAAAAGAATTAAGGGGAATATATATCCGGAGATGAGACGACTAATCTTTTGTTTCACAAAGCTATTATATAGATTAAAGTAACTAGGTAAAGAAGTGAAAAAGGCTATTGAGTACCGGAGCCAAACTGCTTCGATGTTTCTTCAAATAAACATTCAATCCATGTTGATAATTTCGGTTTTTCTGTCTGGTATCTTGATCGGAGCTGGCACCTCCAAAATGGATTATCTTTACATCTGGATCATAAAGGACCGGTATACCCTTTTGGTGCAACCGATATGAAAAATCTATGTCTTCGTAATACATAAAAAAATTCTTTTCGTCTAGCAAGCCAATCTGTTTGAACACCGAATCGTGAATAAGCATGGCGGCTCCAGTGAGGAGATCCACATGAGTGGGCTCTTTTACAGATGAGCACTTTAGAAACCTTGGGCGAGCAAAAAGGTAATTGAGGGGGTGTTTGAAAAAAGAGTCAAAGTAACCGACATTATTTTGTATTTGACCATCCGGCTGGATTAACCTAGGGGCGGAAATCAAACAACCCTGTCGCTTAGTATGATCCAACAATCTTAGTAACTCAGCCGAAGTTACCAACATGTCGCTGTTAAGCAGTAACAGCCACTCCCCTCTTGCTCTCGCCAGACCAAAGTTGTTTCCTCCGGAGAAACCGAGATTCTTCCCGGTGAAATAATATCGAATATCTGTTCTCTTTGGTAATTTATCTCTTAGAGAGTCGGTCGGGCTGTTGTCTACAATAAGAATTTCTACGCCTACCTTGGGAGTAAGTTTTGTTAGCAAATCAGTTACCAACTTATCTGTCTGATAGTTGATGGTAATGATACTTAGATTAATTTCTTTTTCTTTTCTATTTGCCATACACGTACTTAATTATTCCACACAATTTATATTCCCCAGGAGTAAACGCTGATTCCCCAATGGTCATTTTCGTTATACGGTAAATCTTGGGCAGTAAACTCAAATTTTAAATTCTTTCGAACATAGTCCTTAATATCTTCGGTCATTAGGCTTTGCCAATCCTCTACCACCACAACCCCACCCCCGTGACTAGATATTTCACTTTTCACAGCATCCAATGTTCCAGATAATTTCTCTCCATACGTAGAATCTCTTCCGTTCGGATTGGCGAAATTCGTCATAATAAATTCTTGTCCAGGAAGGTACCAAGGGACTCTATCATTCCATGCGTCGATAACCAAAGTGTTCTCTCTATCACCAATTAAGTCTCTAATTCTTGAAAAAGCAAACTTGTAATCTGCAATTGGATTCTCTCTCATATCTGCGTTGATGGAATAGTAATATTTGGGCCAGAAAACAAGCTTGCCAGTAAAATTGAGAAGAACGAAGATAAGAATGACCAGTGACCACCTCAGATATTCTTTTTTAGTTATTTTTTCTATGACATAGACCACTCCTTCGGCAAACAGGATATACATGAGGGGAAAAGCGGGGAGAGAGTAACGCACATAGTTTGGACTTATCTTAAAAATAGCAACCAAAAAGATGAGAAGTATCGAACCCCCCAAAAGGAGGGCCAACTCCAGGTTTCGTCTCATTAACGTGACAAAGCCGATAAATGAGCCAATAATAAGCCAGAGATAGTTGTGAGTAAGAAAAATGCGATAGTGCAGAGGAGAAAAATAGAACCGAAAAAGCGATCTTGAAATATCGTCCCACCTCCCAGCAAATGAATTGAAGATTACCCAATAGCCAACGAGTACGAATATTGGTAATAGTAGAAAATATTTATATTGTCTGGTCGATAAAAGTTTATAGAGAAACACTAAAAAAATAATTAAAATATTTAGCAGACCCGTACCGTGGAAAAGAATAGAAACCCCGGAAATTAAAAATGCAAATACTAAGTTTCTGTCTATTACCACATGGCTAGCTTTTAAATATCCGTACAAATAATAAATGTTCAATAAGGTAAAAAGTTCCAGCCAAACGTATGGTCGAAGCTGAGTGGACCACGCCAACTGAATTTGGGAAAACGAAAGTAGTAGCGCGACTACAATCGCAACCTTTGTATTAAATAGTTTTTTTCCAACAAAAAAACCCAAATTAATTAGCACCAGACTGGCAATCACAGAGGGGAACCTCCCGGCCCATTCTGCAACTTCAAATACCTTGAATGAGAGGGCTGTGACGTAATACAAAGCGATTTGATATATACCTCCACCGACCCCAATGGCGGAGACTGGTTTGCCATATTCTAGTATTCCTCGTGACATTAGCGCTACCTGACTTTCATCATTCCAAAAGGACAAATTTTTCTGTATTCCGATTATTCGGAAAAGAAAACCAGACAAGAGAATAATTATCAACAAGTATGTTTCTATTTTCTTCATCTTTTTCTTCTAATGCTATCGACAAACATGAAGGCAAGAAGACAAGCAAGTGATGTACCAGAGACTATCAGCCCAAGATAAAATAGCCTCTGGGGCCAGAATTCCAGAACAATCTCAAAATCATAACTTCCATCCAGATTTTGAATACATTTGGTGGCGTCGATTTCGTTGAGCGAAGAATTAAGTCCACAGATTTTGTTTGTATCTATAGTCCAAGCGTTTGAATAGGTGTCGGCTAGATAGTGACTATTATTATCGTCGATCGTCTTTTTAAACAAGGTCTCGAAAATTGAACCGTTCTGCAAATTGTCGTTTTGAATCGAATTCTGAAAATTTTTGGAGACAAAACCAACATTATATTTCTCAATGTAATCCAGTCTTTCCTTGTTATCAAGCCATTTTAGATGTTTTATTTCTTTTTCTTTACCATCACCCAGGGTTGAGACCCAACCCTTGTCGATAAAGTTTCTCAGTTCTCCCTCGTTTGCCTGATCTTCTACATTCCCATCTAGTATTTTGTAATTTGAAATCTGATTGCTGGAGTTTGGGACTAAATTTGAAAGATAGGTCTTCCATCCCTCATGAAAACTTTCACTCAACACTAGAGGGAACTCTCCAATGGCTCCATGCACCACCACTCTATACTTTGTAGAATTAACCTTCTTAAACTCCAACAAGGGTATCTGTGTGTCTAAATCTATAGTAAATTTGGAAACATATATATGTGGAGTAAATTTTCTGACTTCAAAGATCTTAAAAAGGCGAGTGTCGCCTACTAATCTGTAATTAGCATCTAGAGAAATTTGTTTATTTAGATTTCTAAAGTTTGTCTGTCCTTCTGGATTCCCCTTCATACCGATTTGAAAAGAATACTTTTCGGGGACATCTTTGTGTAATAAAATATATTTGACGTTTGAGGTATTTATAACCTTTTTATAATCAAATAAATCATTGTTTAAGATTGGATTTGATAAAAACCAACTGTTGCCCCATGTGGGTCTGTCCAGCATAAACATGTCAGCATGTGCAAATCCTCCATAATAATTACCCCCACCCCATTCCAATGTCTGCCCTGAAGGCAGTTGTGGTAAAGACAAAATCGAAAAATCTACCCTCTTGCTATCGAAATCCGTTTTTAATGTGTGATATTCGGTAGGAATAGTGGTCTTGTGAATATCCCGCACCACCTCGCCAAAAACAAAGGGCTTTGCTCCAATAAAAATAAGTATGATGGGAAGTATCACGATTACTTTCTTCAATGAAGAGAGGAAAGGAAATCTTATAAACAACTTCTCGATCTCCAGCAAGCCGAGTGAAATCATAATTGATAGAGAAAAAGTACAAAAATACATAAATTTAAAATAACTAGCTCTATACATCCCAAAGAGAGGGACTCCCTCGTATATCAATTCATTGATCCAAGAAAATGGGATATGTTCGGCTTTTGAGAGGAATAAATAAAACAAGAAAGTTAATGCGAAAAAGATTTCAATTCTTTTAATTTTTTTCTTAAAAAGAAAAAGTAAGCCGATCAACGTCAAGAAATAATTTGCGATTACTGCATAATTGCCCAAAAGGAAGCCATTAAAAACAAAGGATTCCTGCGAGTGGTGGCCACGCATTCTTAATAGGTTGGCGAGCGACGTTGCTGCGCTACTGAATTGAATTGAAATACGATTGGCGTTGCCGGAAATTATTCCGTAGGGATTTGCTTTATTTCCCAATATTGGGAAATATATATAGGCAGATATTGAAAGTATTATTAAGATGGTGGGGATAAATTGCTTCCAATTATTAATAATTTTGTATTCTTCCCTAAAGAACAGTTCGTATACGAGTAGTAAAAAAACGATACTAATGGTGTTTGACGGATTCCCACTTAAGAGAATTAGAAACATTATTCCGAAAACTATGTTTTTCCATAACCTGTCACCTATATGAAAATTATTTAGATATAAGAGGAATATCCATGATAATAACATGTATGAGTACACGTAGCTCGTCGGGGGGAACGAAAGCAGAACCATGGTAAAGTTATTTAACATATAGAACAAACCCCCGGTCACAGAACCTACCCACGCCCTTTTGATATTTGAAGCAAAAAACATACCGCACAAGCTCGAGGAAAAATAATATACACCCGTACCAGAGACAAAATAGGCAAGGAAATAAAAAAGTCTGTCAACGACAATGGAGGTGAGTCCCATTTGATTTAACACTCTTATCAAACCAATATGTATTAAACCAATTGTAGAAATAACGTTTGATCTACCCGGAAAAGCATATGAGTCCCACATACTAGAGGCATATTTTGCCAAAGAAGCTGAATAATGGTATCCGACACCGGCGTCATCGCCAATAAATTCTTTGGTTACCCCTAAATTCGTAAAGGTAACTATTGCCGCCACTAAAGCAAGTATTAGCACTGCATAAAAATGATATGGATTAACTCTTTTAAACATAGAGGCTATTTATTCACCACAGAGACAATGCGTAGGTGGTGTGAAAGGTATTTAAGGGGGGTATGTAACAATAATTTATTTAGATTCTTTAAAAGAGGGTAAAGTCTATTTGTGATTGATTCCGGATATGCTGGCAGAACCTCCTCGAATTGTTTTTCAATTACTCTGAATTTTGATTTCATCAAAATTTTGGTCATTTCTTGATCCCCGTATAATTTTTCGTGACAACCAAGACCTAGTTTTTTTGCAACAAATTCAGTCCATGAATATTTCCTAGGTAAACGGGTAATGTAGAGAATACCCTTTGGTTTTAGTACTCTATGTAACTCAGCTAATACTTGTGTAACTTTCTTGGGTGCAACATGTTCGAGGACTGCGTAGGCAAGCACTGCATCAAATGAATTCTTTTTGTAAGGCAACGTGTTGTGATAGTGTGTAAATTCTATGTTTTTATAATTTTTCGAGAGTTCACTCCACAGCTTCTTTTGGTCTTGAGCCATTTGTTTGTTGTAGAGATTTTTCCCGTACTCGGTATAGTTATCCACATCAACAGCCTTAATGTTAAAACCCATCTGCGCAAGTAACACGGCATTGTATCCACTTCCTGCTCCAAAATCTAAAATGTCTCCTCTTTTAACATACTTGTGAAATAAATTCATATCTTCAAGAATATTATCCATGTTCATATATGAGAGGACCATTCTCCCTATACCCCGTAGCCAAGTATGACCTCCATCATACTTGTAAAGTATTTTATTTACAGATATAACGAATTTCTTCGTAACTAGTTTAAGTTCACTTATATTCATTGCATTTTAGCTGGTACCTCTACCCGCCAATTTTCCTTTCAATTATTTTAACCGTGCGTAATAAGTTGCTACTGCTATATACACGCCTAGCGTATTCTCGGCATTTTTTTCCTAAATATTCCTTATTCCTTCTAATTCTACTTAGAACTTTTTCAATATCTTCTTGGTCGAATGGATCAACAAGCCACCCAATTGAAGATGGAACCAAAGATTCATTAATTATCTCATCCTTATTTGCGATAGCGGCATATTTAGGAACAATTATAGGAGTATCACAAGCTAGTGCCTCAACAGCCGGAAGACATAGATATGTTGTGTCTCCGAATCCCCACAGTACGTCTGCTTCACTATACAGTTTTGCTAGCTTCTTCTTGTCATCTATATAACCACCGTACTTAATATATTTATATTCGTGGTGGAGTTCTGATACCGTACCAACAGCTGACCCAGCACCCACAAAAGTAAACTCAAAATTCGGATTATCTTTCATATTCTTAGCAAATTCTATTAAAGGAAAACACCGCTTGTCCTCATCAATCCTCCCAGCATATAGAATTTTTAGGCTAGCATGAGATTTTGCCCTTTTTTTTGGTGAATCGAAAAATATTTTATCCGCATAGTGTTCATTGACAACCAACTTGTTTTTGTCAACCACTTCAGACAGATCATCTCTCATGCCGGTAGAGTTGACCACAACCAAATCTACAGAGCGAAATAATACTTTTAAAATGTTTTTAGTTGTTCTACCAACATCACCTATTATGCTGTGGTACATAATAATATTTTTTTTACCAATTAGCTTAAAAAATGGAGAAAGCACTAACCCCAATGTGAGCCCATTGTAAATTATTGTTTTTGGGTTGTTAAATAAGCTATATGATACTGCCGAGAAATACAGAGGTAGCATCCATAAGAATCCTAATATCGGACTAGCACAGGTAATATTTCCGTATTTCGTATAAGCAAAAAACGGAATCAGAATATATTTCAACTCTGACTTGTTTTCAGACGGAATTCCTAGTCCCAAAACAATAACTGATGATTTTTTATGTGACAATCTCTCTGCGATTTTTTCAATACACACCCAGCTTCCACATGGAAAACATTGGGTTATAAAAAGTATTTTTTGTCCATGAATTAATTGGTCTTTGTTATTCATATAGGGGATTATATTTAAGTATACCGTCCAAGATATTATTCGCTGAGTTACCATCTCCAAATGGGTTCTGCCAATTTCTTCGTTTTTTTATCATAGTAGTTACATCTGAAATAAACTCTTTGTTTCTATGGTGTACCAACATAGAGGACCCAACCTCCAACGCCTCCGGTCTTTCAGTATTGTCTCTTAGCACGATTGATGGAACTTGAAGGATGCATGCCTCCTCTTGAATTCCACCGGAATCAGTAAATATTAACTCTGCATTTTTCTCAAGTGCAAGCATTTCTAGATAGCCGACCGGGTCGATTATTTTAAGATATTTATTATTGACTTTTATACCAAAATAATTGATTTGTTTCATGGTCCGTGGATGAGCGGGGAAATAAACAAAACAGTTATGTAGAATTGCCGTTTTAGTTATCACTGATAACAAACTGTTAAGTACCATCTTATCGTCAACATTTGATGGACGGTGTGTGGTTAGTAAGAAATATTTTTCAAATTGATAATGGTCAAATTTTGGATGTTTTTTAACCAATTTATGGTTTTCGAATACAGCATCAACAATAGTGTTTCCAGTGACAATTATTTTTTGCGATTCGACTCCCTCGCCTATTAGTATTTCTGCTTGTTTTTGCGTTGGTGCAAATAATAGATCGGAAATATGATCTGTCACTATTCGGTTGATTTCCTCCGGCATGCTTCGATCATAAGATCTTAATCCTGCTTCTAGGTGGCCAATTTTTATTTGGAGTTTAGAAGCGGCCAAGGCACCGCCCAATACAGTGTTTGTGTCCCCTTGAACTAATACCCAAGTAGGTTTTTCTTTTATCAAGATTTTTTCTACTCCGGAAATAATTTTTGCGGTCATTTCACCGTGCAGACCGGAGCCAACATTTAAATTGTATTTGGGGAGTGGAAGTTCTAATTCACTAAAAAATATAGCGTCCATTTCTTTGGAATAGTGTTGATTGCTATGAATAACGACAAACTCAATATTCCGTGTGGTGCACTGCTTTATTAAGGGAGACATCTTGATTATCTCCGGCCTGGTTCCAATAACTATTGCAATCTTATTCTTCATGTGTCGACAAATATTGTTTTAACCTCTTTTTTTGATTATTTTTGCTGGATTTCCTGCAACTATTGAAAATGGAGCCACATCTTTGGTAACCACCGACCCAGCACCAATGACACTCCCCCCGCCTACTGTCACTCCCTTTAAGATAATCGCCTTTTCTCCAATCCACACATCATCCTCGATTGTAATAGGAAGTTTGAACTGCTTCATAGCCTGTTGATTGATTTTGAGATTTTTGTCACCGTGTCCATGATCTCCGGATATTAGACTAACATCTTTGGCGATAATAACGTCATTACCGATTCTAATTCCGCTTGATGCATATAACGCAACATTTTTACTTATCCATACGTTATCCCCGATTACAATTCCGCTAGGATTTTCAATTGTCGTTATAGGTAATGTCCTCAGGTTTCTCCCCACTCTAACTCCCACCAGTTTCAGTGCTATTCTATTGAATGTATATATTATACTAAATACGTATCCCTGAAAGAATTTTGCAATTTTATAAATCATTTTTTATTCTAAGGCGTTGATCGTTTATTCTTAATCTTACCAACAAAAAAGGACAGTCTGCCCAATTTCAACCCACGATCCCTATTCATTGTAGCTATGAAACGAAATGTTTTTATATCTGTTTTTGTATCTATTTAAAATGCTGTCGAGATTGACCATTTGGCTCCTCCCAAGACTCAAGTTGTACCAGTATTCCAGTTCAAACTCATTTTTATATTTAGAGTATGCAAATTGTCCATATGTTTCATAATCTGACACAGAAGATCCTTGTGTGTGATCGATTTGATTGATAATTGCCTGCCACCAGACAGTTTTACATTTTTTTTCAATCGCATGTTTGAGATCTGCAAGTTTTGATTTTTCAAACAAGGAGTGGTGGCTGGTGACGTTTATAATAGGGTCTATTTGTTTCCCTATGAGTCGCTTGATAGCCGCAAAGTATGGAATGTGGCACAGTTGATTACTAATCGGAAGCAATACTTTGTTGTTGTGAATAAATATTTGAGGGCGACAATAGGCCGTATCAGCTTCAGTAATTAAAAAATGTTCATTTGTCACATATTTATCTGCGCTCCATTTTAGGAGCTGTTGGAATAACCAACCTGATCTGTTCTGCCCATCGACCGTATATTTTATGTCCTTTTTGGTTATAGGAAGAACCCTGTTCTCATCAAGTAAAACACATTTTTTATCGTTAGCTATTTCATTGATTTTTGGTGAAGGTGGGCAAATTAGAAATATTTGACCTATCGGATGTTTTATGTATTTTCTGATTGAGTCAACAACAGACACGAGAATTTCATAGTCTTTGTCAATAGCACAAATTACTACATCTATAGGAATATTGCTTTTTATCCCTAATTTAAAATTGATGTCTTTCCCGGCAGTTTTCTTAAACTTTAAATTTAAAATGGTTAATCTGTTTCTGACGAGGATTAATGGGTGCGATAGGTAGTATTTAATAATAGAATAATTGGCTCCATTGGTGAGTTGAGCGGTGATTTTGAACATAAATTTTATTTTGTAAAAAGGTCGATAATCGCATTAATTTCACTCTTTTTCATTTCTGGATTGTTTCCAAAGTAGAGCCCTTGATTGTGAATGAGTCTGGCATTTGGGTTAGAAAACTTATGGAGATATTTCTTTGAATATTTAACGAAGAACGGCTGGGTAGTAATGTCTCCCCCCACAATCGGACGTATTTCGACGAGGTTGCTGCAAAGTTTGACTAGGTTGTCTCTAATTTCCACATCTTTACAGATCACAGGTACGGCAAAATTTGAAAGAAGCTCAATGTGGCTATCTTTGATTGGATAATATCTGTCACCCCTTTGATAAATCCGCTGAGAAAATTTTAGGTAGTTATCGTTTCTTTTATGAATAATTTCATCTATATACTCAATTTGAAGATTGCCAATAAAGCCGTTGATTTCTGTTGGCCTTAGATTGTAACCCAGATCATAAAAAGTATATCTAGAATAAAATGTCGAATTTACATTGTACTGATTTCTGATGTTAGATTGCTCAGAGGCACTTAGATTTCTGTCCCACCCATGAGCTCTAACGATTCGAAGCATTTTCGCCAACTCAAGATCGTCAGTACAGACAGCACCGCCTTCAATGGTGGACATGTGATGTCCCACATAAAAAGAAAAAGTGCTAGCGATTCCGAAATTTCCAAGCCTTACCCCTTTGAATACAGTTCCTAACGACTCACAATTATCCTCTATTAGGATAACGCCTTTCTCCTCACAAACTTTCTTGATTATGTCTATGTCATCACAAAAGCCTAATAGATTGGTAATAAATAAGGCTTTGAGGGGATAGGTCTTTAAAATCTCAATGAACTTGTCGCTAGAAATATTCAAAGTATCCAACTCCACGTCTACGGGAACTGCTTTTAAGCCTAGCTGAATCAACGGCATTACATTGGTTGACCAGGTTAGAGCTGAAAAGCCAACCATTTCCCCTTTATTTAGTCTGCCGAGATTCAATAAAGATTGAATAATGGCGAGGTTGGCCGAACTACCACTGTTTACAAAGACAGTATTTGCTCTACCTTGATATTTTGAAAAATTTCTTTCAAAGTTTTCGCATTCCGGTCCGAAACTTAGCTGCTTAGCAGTTTTTATGAACTGAGTCAGTTTCTGCTTGGTATCTCTTTCGTTATAGAAAGTAGTTTTAATTAATTTAATTTCTTCCATGTTTCATAATTTTATTTTTTTATTATCGCGAGGTTATAGCTTAAGAAACATTTTGGTATCATATTTTCCATAATATACTCGTATGCCTTCCAAAAAGATATAAACCGTTTCGGATACAGATGAACCTCGAAGTATTTAAATTTGGCACCGGGAAATATATGAAGAACAATCTCGTTAAAATAACTTTGTCTAAAATGATTGTGGCCTAACATCTTTACCATGTGAGGGTAAAATAAGGGATTGTATCGATTTCCCTCAACAATGATTATGGTGCCTCCTTTTTTACAGACTCGTTTAAGTTCTTTTAATCCTGCAAGATGCTTCGACTTTCTTTGGCCTTTTTCGTCAAGGTGATGGAGAATGTCGTGCAGAAAGACGTAATCAAAGGTGGAATCTTTAAAGGGAATCTTGAAAATGCCGCCTTTTTCAAATTTTAATCCTTTGATCTTCTTAAGATTTTCATGCTCGTATATGTCCACGCCATAAACATCAAGTTTGTATTCGTTGAGAAAGATTTCAGCGTCACTACCATCTCCGCATCCCAGATCGAGAAGTTTCTGACCTGCCACAAAACTAAAATCTAGTTTTTCAAAAATATCTTTTTTGTATTGGCCGTATCTGGATAGATTTAATTTCATCTTATGTTTTGTGAGAATATTTTTTTCCAGCTATATTTGGAGGCGTTCTTTAGAACGTTTTTTTGATAAGTCTGGAGTTTATTTCTGTCACCAAGCAAACTAATTACACTATTAGAAATTTCACCCTTGATTATCATCCCACACTTAAGGGATTCTATGTCTCTGGCATTGTAAGGAACATCGGATACAAGAACGGGAAGACCGCAGGCCAGATAAAGTTTAAGCTTGGCTGGGTCGGCGAAGTAAGTAAAGGAGAGATGTCCTTTGTCGTCGTACTTTTCGTAGGGTGCGATGGCGAGCGTATATTGTGGCAATAGTTTTTCAATTTCACGATGATCTTCGATATAGCCCTTGAATTCGATGTGTTCGGAGATTTTGAGGTTTTGGGACAGTTCTATTAATGAATCGAGATAGACCCCGCCCCCAATAATGACGAATTTAAAGTTAGGAATTTTCTTGATTATTTTGGGGATGACTTTGATTACCTTTTGGATTCCTTGTTTCTTGGTGATATGACCCATAAATACGAGCGAGTTGGGAATTTTTTTGACTTTGAGATTGATGCGATCACTCCAAACCCCTACAGGGACTACTTTCTGATGGCCACCGGTGAAGCCGAAATACTTCTTCCTTCCCCATTCCATTCGAGGGGAAAGATTCCAGGTTTCGTCTGCATTTTTGACACAGAATTGATCGATTTTGTGGTAAATGAAGTTTAGGACTTTGTTTTCAAAACGGTGAGGGTTGTAGTCGATGACATAATAAATAACTTTTTGAACATACCCCTGTTTCTTTAGAATTAGTCCGGAAAGGGCATTGAGATTGTCACTACCGACAAAAAGGTCCCACTTTATCTTTGACTGTCTAACCCACTTAATCGTTTGCCAAATATCTTTAAAATAGGAAAAAATGGCTGGTGTCTTTTTGATAAGTGCGTAGTTTTCTTCTGTTAATCTGCCTTTCCGATATTTTTCATAGCCTGACCCTTTGAGTTTCTTGTCAAAAAAAAGTGGGTGGCCGATAAACATGAGACTATCTATTTTTTCTCCAATTAGATAATCTTTTAGGTCTTGCGCGGGACCCGTGGTGTAGACGTGGGTGGCGATAACAACATTCATGCTTATTTATTGGAGATATTTTTTAGGAACCAGTCGTATTCTAGTGTGATTCCCTGCTCAAGATCCATTTTTGGTTTCCAACCCAGTGAGAATAAACGAGATACATCGAGAAGCTTTTTTGGGGTGCCGTCCGGTTTGGTTGAGTCCCAAACTATTTTTCCTTTGAAACCGACGATTTTTTTGATAATTTGGGCAAGTTCTTTAATTTTGAGATCCACGCCGGTGCCAATGTTGATTATTTCGGAGCTATCATAATGCTCCATAAGATAGATACAGGCGTCGGCCATATCATCGACGTAAAGGAATTCTCGAAAGACGTTCCCCGTACCCCACAAAACTACCTCTTTCTTATTTCCAACTTTAGCGTCGTGAATTTTATGGATTAGGGCGGGAAGAACGTGAGAACTTTGAAGATCAAAGTTGTCATGTGGTCCGTAAAGATTCGTAGGCATGACAGAAATGAAATTAGTTCCATATTGCTCGTTGTAGCTTTGACACATCTTGATACCCGCAATCTTGGCGATAGCGTAGGCATCGTTCGTCTCTTCTAACGGCCCGGTAAGTAGGTAGGATTCTTTAATTGGCTGTTTGGCAAGCTTAGGATAAATGCAAGAGCTCCCCAGAAACATTAATTTCTTCACTTTATTTTTCCATGAAGCATGGATAACATTGTTTTGAATCTGAAGATTATCATAGATAAAATCGGCTTTTCTTGTTTTGTTGGCCATAATTCCACCAACTAAAGCCGCAGCCAAAAAAACATATTCCGGTTTTTCTTTTTCAAAAAAATTTTCGACCTGAGCTGAACTTTCTAAATCCAGTTCAGATCTTTTCCTGGTGATGAAATTGCTATAACCACTTTTCATCAAAGACCGAACGATAGCGGTCCCGACTAAACCACTTTGACCTCCGGCAACAAAAATCTTGGCGTCTTTCTTCATTATTGCTTCCAATTATTGCGGCTGGATTCCGCTGGAGCAATCTTACCTCTAATCCAACCATAAATATATATAAATAGGGTAGCATAGCAAGCGATGGGGTGGAAGAGCCAGGCCGTGTCCGGCTTTCTGAGATAGCCTACCAGGGTTTGATAAATAATGGGAAAAACCAAGAGACAACTAAAGACGAACTTCAAGATGCCAAACGTAAAGGATCCTTCCCAATCTACATCGCGGTTTTTTTTTGCTTTGTGGAAGGACATGTCATTGATGCGGCGGAGCTGCTTACGAAAGAACTTAGTGGCATCGTTTTCGACAAACGTGTGAATGATACCGGTATCAACTTTGGCGATCTTTACGGAGCCTTCAGAGCGAATAATTTTAATAAGAATATCGATGTCAAATAAATAATCCGAGTGCTTGGTGGCTTTTTTGAGATATTCTTTTCGAAAAATGGTGCCGTTAGCGCCGATAGTTGGTATTGGCTCGTGATTGAGTGTTACTTCCAAATAATCTTCCTTTTTTACTTCGGTAAACTTGAGATTCGTCCAGCGATTTGTAACATACGAATAGCGATCGTAATTGCCGATAAAAAGACAAATGGGGTCGTTCATGCCTAATAAGGCAAAGTACCTAGTGAGAAGAGGATCTGACCTTCTGTATGTGTATCTGATGGGTTCGGAGACGATAACGCTCGTGTCGGTAAAAGGTTTTACCATATCGGAGAGCCAACGATCGTTAGGGAGAATATTATCGGAATCGATAAGGGCGATAAGATCCCCTTTGGCTGTGTTAACTCCGATAGCCTTTCCGGCTTCGGCCGTTTTTAATTTGTTAAAAATAATTTTTGAACCATAATTCTTGGCAATTTCTAGAGTTCTATCCGATGAACCTCCGTCGATGACAATAATATCTACTTTAGATTTGGGATAGTTTTGAATAGATATAGATCTTAAGCACCTTTCCAATACAGTACCTGAGTTTAGTGTTGGAATAACTATGCTTATTGAGGGATATGATTTCGGCACAAGGAAATTATATAGCTTTATGAGGAAGCTCGGCTATAATCTATTTGATGAATAAAAGGGCTAAGCACAAAGTAATCAGAGTAAGGCGCCTGACACCGGAGACCTGTGTACTGCAAGTAGAGAGAGCAGGGTTTGAATTTATCCCCGGGCAATGTGTAAATATAGGCCTGTCAAATAGTGGGGTAAACAGAGAGTACTCGACCTATTCCGGCATGAAAGACCCGAAAAAGATGGAGTTTTTGATTCGCGTCGTCGAAAATGGGAAGGTGTCCACCGCTTTACAAAAACTTAATAAGGGAGACCAAGTCCAGCTCGATGGAGCTTATGGCAAATTTACTTTGAGAAACACGCAGGACATTAAACAAAAATATATCTTTGTGGCGAGCGGGACCGGGATTGCGCCGTTTCATTCCTTTGCTTTGAGCTACCCCGATCTGAACTACACGGTACTGCACGGGATTAGGACTGAAGGAGAACAGTATGACAAGGTAGACTACAAGGCAGGTCGGTACATCGCCTGTGTCAGTAGAAATGCCGGCAAGCAGGTCTTTGCGGGGAGGGTGACGGATTATTTAAGAAAAAATAAGGTCGACAAAAAAGCCATTTATTACCTTTGTGGTAATACCGATATGATAAACGAGGTGTATGATATTTTGAGAGAGAATGAAGTCAATGGTGACCAAATATTTACTGAAGTTTTCTTTTAAATAATGAAGAAAAAAGCGCTTAAGATTGCCATTTCCTACCCCCCAATCGTAAATGCCCGCGGACAGAAAGCCATGGTGTCGCAAAACCGGAATGTCCAGTTCTTCAAGACGCCCACCTATCTCCTACCCGTAATCCATGCACAGGCGGCTACCTGGCTGAAGCAGATGGGGTTTAAGGTGCGTTGGGACGATGGCAATTCTCAGATCAAAACCTTTGACACCTGGTACAAAGGTTTAATACAATTCCAACCGGATATCGTAGTCTTTGAAAGTACCACTCCGGTCATGAAATTTTACTGGAAACTAACGAACCAACTCAAAAAAGACCTACCTAAAACCATCGTGATTATGAGTGGCTATCACTCGATGAGAAAACCGGAGGAAACCTTGGAAATGAGTAAAACGGACATCGTCATGAAGAGCAACCATATTGATTTTGCTCTTTCTAAACTGGTTCCCTTTATCCGAGATAACAAAGACTGGCGTAAGAGCTGTAAACTGGAAGGATTTACTATCCGGGTTAATAGCAAGGAAACCAGAGACACGGGTGCCTTCCGGCAAGTGGAGCCGATTAACAAGTCCCCTATCGTCGATCGGGACTTGGTCTCTTGGAAAAATTACGCTTATGAAAATGGAAATTATCTCCAAACACCCGGCACTTATGCGACCAGCGTGATCCGGGACTGTATGTTCGGGAAGTGTACCTTTTGCCGTTATAACGGACCGGAACTTACTTTTACGAAACTTAAGGTACAAAAAAGCCTAGATGAATACGAAACACTTATAAATAAGTATGGAGTAAAAGAGATTTTTGATGATTCGGGAGTCTGGTACCGGGGAGAAGATGCCAAGGAGTTCGCCAGGGGAATAATTGAGAGAGGTTTACACAAAAAGGGCTGCTACTTTGGCTTTAACACACGTTTCGAGTACCTGGATGAAGAAACTATAAAACTGCTGGGAGAAGCCAACTTCCGTTTTGTCTTGATCGGATTGGAATCCGGAAGCGACTACACCTTGAGGCGACTGGATAAAGGATATCAGCGAAAATATATCGAGAGGTGTCTAAGATGGATGACGAAGTACGGGTTACACCCACATCTCACTATCATGGTCGGCTATTACTGGGAAACCAAGGAGATGCTTCAGGAAACCATCGACTACGTGAAGTACCTCATGAACGAAGGTCTAGCCAGAACCCTTCAGGTGACCCTTTGTACCCCTCTAGACTACACTCCATACCATCAGCAATGTATTGACCAAGGCTTGATGCTAACTGACGATTATGATGACTTTGATATGAGTAAACTGATTGTCAAAACACCGGAACCACACGAGGTGTATTACGAGGCGCTGGCCGAGATGTATAGCATCGCCTTTAGTCCCCGATTTTTATGGCGACAGGTCCAGTTCCTCGCTAGTGGCCGGAAAAAAGATTGGCAGTTCCTCTTTATCTATGGCATTCGTGCCCTTCGAAGAGTGACCAATCACTACTACAACCTGACGATCAACAGTAAGAAACAAACCTTCACCATGAAAGTAATGTCTCTCTTAAACGGAGTGATGACTAAGGCGAGTGGGGTGAAATAAATTTCTAGGGGAAAACTTGAATTCCCGATTTATCCTTGAGGATGATAGCTAGCACGGGGCAACAGCGGGCCGCTTCCATAACGGCTTCCAAAGTGTCCCCGTCCGGATCCGAGATGATAGCTTTGCCATCGGAATCTCTTAAAAGAAAGGTAAGTGGAGCGGCGATAGAACAAGGACCGGCAGAGATACACTTATCCAGGTCGACTGTGATCGTATGGCCATCGGCTCGAGTAGCTTCACTTTGGGAGTCGGTGGTGATGACTTTGGACATTATCGTAATAGTTTATCAGTAAATAGGAAGCCTTGGAGGAAGCGAGCGCCGTACCAGAGATGGGTGATGAAGATAATGGGAATAGAAATGAAGGATTGAAAAAGATTTTTGGAAAGGTGAAAAATCCAGATGGCGTTAACAATGAGAGAAAGAAAATATCCTTGGAGTAAGATCCAGCCGAGGCGGTGGAAATAGATGAGAGGTGGTTGATTTAACCCGGTGAGAAATAGAAGGTAGAAAAGTCCGAGAACTAATAAGGACGGGGCAAAATAGACCAACTGAAGGGAAGTTTGAGGTAGGATTCGGGCGAAGAAACCACGATGGAGGCCGAAGTTCCCGTTCTGCCTCAAGTGAGGCAAGAGAAGTGGACGGCGGTGATGGTAAACCAAAACTTTTGGATCATAAATAATTTTTTTTCCGAGTTTATGGGTGAGATCCAGACAGAGCTTGGTGTCCTCCCCCGGCCAGAAATTGGAATCGTAGCCGCCGACCTTATCAAAGTCTGTCTTGCGGACAGCTAAATTCATCGAGGGATAATCATCCACAAACTGTTTATTGTTTGACAAAAAACGGTAAGTATATATTCCCCCACCAGCAGGAGATGCTGAGGCCCAACCAGAGGCGGTTTCTTGCCAAGAGACATTTGGCGGGGTGACACCGGGACCGCCGACGCCGGCAATTTTGGGATCTTTAAAGTGGGGAACCATATTTTTGAGCCATCCCTCGCTAGGATAAGCATCGTCGTCGATAAACGCCAGAATTTCTCCTTTCGCCATCTTCGCGCCAATATCCCGCTTCTCGGCCGGACCGACATAGTGGCCAAAGAATTTTTGGCGTAATTTGGGAAAATTCAGAGCAACTTGATAGTCGCAAACAAGAATAATTTCGAAGTTTTTGTAGGTTTGCTTTTGAATGCCCTCCAGACACTCCACCAAATACGGGTTTTTCTTCTTGTAATCAACAATAATAATACTGACCAAGGGTTCGAGAGACATTACTTATATCTTAACTTAAGATTGGGGTCTCCTTCCCAGTGGTCGGATCCGCCATCGTCGTAGTACCGCAAAATGTAAGTGCGATAAAGGATGGCCAGATAATCCATGGCGAAGTTTTGAACCGAGGAAAGCCCGACATTACTCATGAAATTGTGCGATATTTCCACTGGTGATTCGTAAATTCTGGTAAACCCTAAGCGATTGGCCACGGTCAAAAGCTCTAAGTCGAACGCCCAGCGCTTGACGATCATTCTCGGAAGAGCCTTCACCAAGACGGCCCGCTTGAAAACCTTTAACCCTGTTTGGGTATCCGAAACGTTTAAACCAAAGACAAACTTGGTGGCTTTCTGTACCAAGAAAGAAAGAATCTTTCTCTGCCAAGGATAGACAACTTTACTGGCACGGTGTCTTTTGCTGCCGATTATAATATCCGCTTCATACCACTTCATATGCTCGAGTGCCAGGCCGAGACCCTTGGCGTGAAGATCGGAGCCGGCATCGATGAAAGCAATGATCCCCCCCCTGGCTCTGGCCATGCCGAAACGAACGGCGTAACCCTTACCTTTGTTTGGCTTGTAAAAATAAACTTTCAGATCTCGTCCTTTGACTCTCTTGGCCAGCTGATAGGTCTTATCTCGATTTGATTTGAGACCGTCGACTACACAGATGATTTCATATGGACGGTTCAAAGAATTCAAGTAAAACTTGATGACCTTCAAATCTTTGATAATCGTCTTACAATTGAAAGCCGGAACTATGACCGACAATAGCTGTGAATCGACTGTACCAACTTTAAATACTTTCTTTTTAACCCTGGAACTCATGAGCAAATTTTACAACCTTATCGCTTTTTTGCCTGAGGAGATTTTGAGACCATAAAAAAGATCAAAAGCGTGAGGACCAGAGAGAGATGAATAATAAAATTGGACCAGATAACCCCCGGAAAGGAAGCACGAAACAGATACAGAATAACCGGCTGGATGAGAGTGGCGGCCAAAAGGAGATAGTTGGCTTGGGGCCTGCCTATGGCCATGAGGAAGGAGAGAATAAACTGACTGAGGGCAAAGAAGACCATGGAAAAGGCAAAGATAGACAGATAAGGAGTGATGGCCAAGTAAGCCGAGCCAGATAGAACTCGGACAATGAAAGTAGGAAAAAGGCTAAAAATGCCGGCTCCAGTGACTCCTAGAGCCAGGATTAGAACACCGAGCTTAACTAGGACCGACTTGGCCGAGCCAGTGGCGGCATGGCGGTGAGTGGCGATGGGCAGAGTTAAGACGATGAGAGGGGTAAGGCCAAAGAGAATCATCCGACCAAGGATAGAGAGAGCGGAGTAAAGTCCGGAAAAGTGAGAGTCGGAAAAAGCGCGAACAACCAAAATATCGGTAGAGATGAGAGAAAGAGTACCTAGGGCAAAGAGGAAACTAAAACCGGTAAATCCCCCGAGTGAAAACCGTGGTGGGTACTGAACTGTGGGGCGGGGAAAAACAGAGGGCCGAATCTGCCAAAAAATAATCAGGGTACCCACGATACTCGCGACTAGCTGACCAAGGACTGCCCCGGTAGCACCGAGGCCAAGACGGATGAAGAGAATGGATAAAACAATCGAGAGAAAAATACTGATAAAGCCGACGATAGATACAAAAATAAATTTCTGGAAAGCGGTGATGTAGGACATGACGATGGTCTGGAAAAGTGAAACAAAGATACTAAAACCGAGAACCACAAAAGCGATGGGGTGAGCTTTGAAAATTACAGACAAAGGATTGGCAAAAACGAGGAGTGCCAATCCTAAGGTAATAGTAATGGGACTGAGGGTCTTGAGAAGGTAATAAAAGAAAAGATTGGTGGAGACAGAATCATCTTTAGCTTTGAAATCGGAGACGAACTTGGTGACCACGGTAGCGACAGTTCCCATGGGAATACTTAGGATATAGATCAGCGACAAGTAGGATAAGAACTCTCCATATTCAGCCGGGACAAGAAACCTCAGCAAGACAAGGTGAAAGAAGTAACGGAAAATATTCTGAGTGAAGCTGGCCACGTAAAAAACCATGGTGCTCTTGGCAGTGGGGGTTGAGAGAGAATTGAGAATTCGTTTCATATTGTTTGATGGAGTGAGATCCCTCGACTTCGCTCGGGATGACATACGTCAGTTTAGCTTAAAAATGTAACCGGTAAAGACACCGGAGGAGACTTGGGTGCAAGATGGAGTGGGATTGCCACAGCTCGAATACGAGATTCGCAATGACGGCGTTTGAGAATCCTCGGAGATGACCACACGGTAGAGAAGTTTGTCGTCGGTAAACTCATCCTGATAGATCCAGCCGAAGTACTCATCGGCAGAACTACTACTTGGGCGATTGCCATAGGTTTGAAAGAGATAGCGCCAACCACCATATGGATGGTACGGTCTAGGATCTTTTCCTACAGTTTCCAAACGAAAGGGACTATCCCCTATTATAGGCATAATTTGATTGATTAAATTCCTTCGAGTAGTAAGTCCATATTGAGATTGGGTGGTAGTAAAGATAGTAATCGAATTGACGATGATGTAAATAAATAATATTGGGGTTAGAAACTTCCAACTCAATTTTTCCAAGAAGAGACCAAGGACCATGGTCATCATGGTAAAGAAACCCAGTAGGTAATATTCACAGCCAACGGATGGGTAAAGGAGATAGAAAAGAAGAATGGAGATTATCATCCAGGCAAGTATCTGAAACTTTTTTTCTTTTATCGCCTTTCGGAAAAACCAAACGAAGGACAGGACAACAATTAGACTGAGAAGGAAAACCGGTCGAGTCATATCTCCATGAGCTCCCAAGCCATGCTCCTCCTGAATATTAGTGAAGGGCTTGAGGTAAAGCAGACGGCTCACTGAGAACCAGACGTTGTGCAAGTGATAGCTTAGCTGATCCATACCAAAGACGGACCCAGAAGTCTTGGGGCTCAATAGATACCGAATGGGACCCAGAAGATCGTCGAAGTTGTGATTGATATCGAAGATGATGAGGGGTGAGACAACGGCAAGATACGAAATGATAGAGATAGCCCAGGTGAAAAGAGAGATTTTCTTGAAATTCTTTAGGACAAGATAAATGACCAGTGGCCAGTAGACCATGAGCGAGAGATGGAGATGGAGGGTAAAGGCCATGAGAATACTTGAAAAAATAAACCAGCGAGAATCTTTTTCCGAGTGATATAAGGAGTAAAAGAGCCAGATGGTGACGAAAGGTATTGGAGTTGGGTTCCAGAAACGGTGGTCAAAATAAATCATGAGAGCCGAAAAACCATAAAGAATAGCGGAGATCAGCCCAACTTTCTTGGAGAATATCTTAGAAGCTACGAAGTAAAGACTGAAGGTGGTGATAATACCAAAGAAGGAGGAGAAGTAGGCCAAAACAGAGAGATCTCCTTGACCAATCCAAAATAAAAGCGCGTTGAGATAGGTAAAAGCGGGACCCAGATAAAAACCAAAATTACTGGCACTGACGCCGATCCAGATGGGGTGAAAGTCTTTGACCTGAGACCAGGCTAAGAGAGCCTGGTACTCTTCGTCGAAATTAAAAGTAAACCATTCGGCAGATTTCCAAAATCGTAGAACAACCAGAAAAATAAACAATATAGCCAAAACGATTTTGATTGGAGTGATATTGATCTTCGCCACAGAGATAGTTTAGCTTACTTTGATAATCTGTTATAGAGAAATACCGGACCACAACCCCAAGCATGGGAATGGCTGCTGGGGAAAATCACATTTTGGGGCACTAATTTGCGGAAGTTAGGATATTGTTTGTGAAATGATATATTTTTTTACTTTGATAAAAATTTTGGTAGTGAAGACCAGGAAATTATCTGCCCGGTACTGCGAGGTTGATTTTCGTCTCCACCATAAATTACATTTAGACTTACTTTGTCTTTGACAGTTTCTTGAATTTGTTTTAGGCTGGCAAAGGCGTTCTCGGGAATTGTTTGGCTGGACTTGATTTCGAACATATCGGTTTTAGAACCTGGAATGCTTTTGAACAAGTCGGCTTCCAACCCCTTTTTGTCTCGCCAAAAGTAAATGTTAGGAGACACCCCTCTATTTAGATAAAATTTTATATATTCCATGACGACGTGGGTTTCAAAAATTGACCCGTAGAGGGGGTGGGTATTAAGCTGGCTAGGGCTCTCTATACCCAACAGGCGACATACTAAACCAGTATCGGTGAAATATAACTTAGGTGTTTTAATTAACCTTTTGGTAATATTGGAAAAAAATGGCTGAAGAAGGTGAATTATTCCGCTAGTTTCCAAAAGATTTACCCAAGATTTGATAGTATTGTGAGCTACTCCCAACTCGTTACCCAGAGTAGTCAAGTTCAAAAGTTGGCCTGTTCTTCCCGCTATGACATGCAAAAAAGTTTCAAATGATTTGAGGTTGGTAATTTGAGAAATTAAACTGACATCTCTATCAATGTAGGTCTGAATATAGTTGTTGAGCCAGGTAACTGGAGAAATTTCTTGTTCGTAAAGCCTGGGGTATCCCCCATACCAAATTTGAGTATATAAGTCATTTTTTTGTTCTTTTGCGTCTTGTAATTCCTCATATGAAAGCGGATAAAGACTAAAAATTGATATCCTGCCGGCAAGGGACTGGGTAATTGACTGAAGCATAAGGAAGTGTTGAGAACCGGTCAATATATATTGACCCATTTTCTTGTCATTATCGACCTTGACTTGAAGATAAGAAAATAATTCGGGAACTCTTTGAATTTCATCTAAAATAACCTTATCGTTGTATTGCGCTAAAAAGGCTTTTGGGTCATTTTGGGCATATTGCCGAATGTCTGGTTGCTCTAAATTGATGTAGGTATATTTTGGGAAAACTGCTTTGGCTAGGGTGGTCTTACCAGATTGTCTGGGGCCGACAATGCCAATGATGGGTGAAACTGTGGCAATCCGTTTGATTTGCTCCGAAAGAATGCGTTTTATCATTCTTAAATCTTAAATCATTTTGGACAAATTGTCAATTGAACTGCCAACTTGTCCATTTTTAGGCACGATTGTTAGGCGTTTTCGTAAAAAGGTAGATTCGACACCAAGCTTAGTGAGATAAGTAACCACAGGATTTTTGAGCGCATTAAAGTGGTTTAACCAATAAAGTAACCCCTGGTGAAAAAGATGATCGATAAAACTGAAAGGAAGATACTTGAAAAATAATAAACGTATTTTATAAAAGGGTGCTGGCGCTCTAACCAGTAGGCTAGATATATAAAGACGGGAAAAATAACGAGAGTGAAGCGCGGGACGCTCATAAAAGTGCCGGAAAAACTTGGGAGAAGATAGGAAAGAAACATAAATATCCAGTAGGAGAAGCGGATTTTTTTGAGTGAGAAGATGATAATAGCCAGAACTAAGGTGGCGCTGATAAGTTCCAGAACGACGGTGAAAAATAAAGGATCCCAATGATC
>Ga0172379_10002331_pt1 | contig 33925 bp, 28 predicted proteins | sample GrowelOW334metaG_FD_119756 | JGI IMG/M metagenome (GOLD analysis project Ga0172379, IMG submission 119756) | Groundwater microbial communities from an aquifer near a municipal landfill in Southern Ontario, Canada - Groundwater well OW334 metaG | ecosystem: Environmental > Aquatic > Deep... | reverse complement strand
CAAATAAAATTACAAACATGAATCGATTTTTTCGTAATATTTTAATGTTGATTTTAATACTTCCGTTAATTGGCGTGTTTTTTTCGGTTCCATTGAGCAATGTGAATGCGGCTGATGCGCCGGTTGCCGGAAAAACCGCGCAAGTTACCAAGCCTCCGTTTGATATTCGGGAAATGAAGTTGAATTTATCGCTCGGTGATTTTTCCAAATTCAGCAAACCATCATATGCGCCGTGTACAAAACAGGACAAAGAAAAAGTCGCGGAAGATGGTGCGAAAATGTGTTGGTACATTCCATGGATTCCGGAATACATTGGCGCGTTGTACAAATACGGCGTGACTTTTGGTTCGATAGTGGCGGTGATTGCGCTCATGATTGGTGGCGTGATGTATATGATTTCGGGAATGAATACGACATATCTCGGCAAAGCCAAAGAAATGATTCGCGGCGCGATTTTCGGTCTGCTTTTATTACTCGGCTCTTATATGATGTTGAATGCGATTAATCCGCAATTGATAGAAATGCCGGCTGTGGAAATTGAAGTTATAAAAACCGCAAAATTATTACAAAATTCTTTTTGCAGTGAAGTCACGAAAGAGGGTTTTATTGTCGATACTGCCAAAGCCGGCAATTTGGGTACGGCCAGCGCGAATTGGAATACTGGAAGCAAAGCCACTTGCGGTGAAGAGTTTGCAGTGAAATTAACCGAGGCCGGTCGTGGTGGTGGACAGTTTACCGCGGGCAGCGGGCAGACTTGCGTGAGCGATTATTGTGGCACGACTCCGGGCAAATGCGTGGCTGATTTGGAAAAAGGCGGTTTTTCTTGCAAAGATGTTTTTATGTATGGCGCAGTGATGATTCCCAATTCCGTGAATTTTGCACTTTGCGGCAATATCGAAAAGGCGGTTGTCGGCGGTGCGGGAATTTTGAGCGATATGTATGTGGATAATATCAAATTGGTTTATCGATTCTCACGCGACACGGACAGTTGGAGTGATTTGTCAAAGGAAATTACCATTGGCGAGGGCGTGAAATCCTATACGATTACATCAAGAGATTTAGTAAAAACTCCCGGAGAAATGAGCAGTTGGCCGAAAGACACGCAAATTGCGATGGTTTTGGAAATAAATGATCCGGGTTGGGGCAGTTTTGGGTTTGTGCCATCGATTGATGAAAATTTTATTGTTTCCGGATTCAAGGACGGGGAATCTGACACCAGCGTCAGTGCAATGCTCGTTTGTCGCGTCGGAAGTGAAAATACCGTTTACAAGAAAATCGGCCAAGTGCCGAATTTAGTCACGAATTTTTTGGAGACCGGCAGAATTTGGAAAAAAGTTGAAAAGCCCGCTTGGTTGACATCAAAAGAATTTCAAACCAGTACTCCGGGCATTCATTGGGATATCAATGTCGCGGAAAATTTTTTCGCGTGTGAAAATATCGATGGCGGATTTCGAGAACCGGGATGCGCGGAATTATCAATCTTGGATAAATGCGGTGGCACGCCGGGAGCAGGCGCGTCTTGCGCGGGAACAAAGGAAGTTTGCATGCCACCAGCCGCGCTTGCGCTAGCATATCCGTTTTTGATTATTCCTATTGTCGCTGCGAGTGAAGCTGACGTCGATATTTGTATGAATGTGACAGAGGCAGATCCGTCGATGTGCCAGAACGGATTAAAATGCAACACCTCGTCATTAACTTGTTCTTGCGGCGTTGAGGGTGTTGAATGCAATGGTAATGCTGACTGCTCTGATGGATTTGTTTGCAGTCGTGTTGAGGTTTTGGGCGATTCGGCGATTAGAAAATTTCAACAAAAATGCACGCCGTTGGCTGTTGGGGCCAATGAAGGTGCGAATTGTGTACCTGGTCCGGGGAGTATAAATCGCGCAGAGGGAACCGGCGCAGTGTTGCCGGCGCAAGTCTGCAATTATGTGCCAAATGGCGCCGGATTGGTATGTGATGACGCGACCGCAAAATGCGTAACCGGTCCGCTCAAGTGCAGTGATGATAATACTTGCCGCAGTTCCGCGTTATATTCAAATAGTGCGACTTGTTTTATGGAAAATAAATATTGCACATGCAATTCTGATAATGATTGCGAATCAGGCCATGTCTGTCGCAAAGGAAATAATGTCATGAGTTTACTTTATCCCGGAGCCGCGGCCAATTTTTGCACTCCGTCGCTAAAACAAAAGTTGGGAGAATCCTGTCAGCCGACTCCTGATAATTGCGCGGATAATTTATTTTGCGATAGTGACATAAAAGTTTGCGTTAGCGCACCGCCGGCGTGCGATCCGGCACAAGAAGGCAAGCCAAATGCCGCGGGATTGATCGTTAATCAGTGCAAAGGCATTACCGGATGGGAAAATGGCAGTTGTGACGGCAATTGGTGCGATTGCGATTCATTTCCCACATCGCAGTGCAGTGAGGGCTATCGTTGTGCTGATAATGACGGATCGAAGTTCAATGCAAATGACGCTTGCGTCGCCGACGAATAAAATTAAAATTTCTTATTTCGCAATTTATGTCTTACAAAATGCCTTTTAATTTTTTGCTTAATCCCGGACATTCCGCTTGCGCCGGTTGTGGTGAAATTTTGGCGATGCGTCATGTCTTGCAGGCCGCGGGGAGAAATACGGTGATTGCGAATGCGACCGGTTGTTCGGAAGTCACGACTTCTCGTTATCCGATGTCTTCATTTAAAGTACCGTGGATTCATGCCAATTTTGAAAATCCGGCTTCGGTCGCAACCGGGATTTTAGCGGCGCTCAAACAAAAAGGTGAAACAAATGTGAATGTGATTTCCTGGGGCGGCGATGGTGCGTTTTTTGATATTGGATTTGGCGCGATTTCCGGCAGTTGGGAAAGAGGGGACGATATTTTGCATGTGTGTTTTGATAATGAAGCGTACATGAATACCGGCGTGCAATCCAGTGGTGCCACACCGTTTGGCGTCAATACCACGACAACACCGCCGGGCAGCGCGTCGACCGGTGATCCGAACGGCAAAAAAGATATGATTGCGATTGCGCTCGCGCACAAATGCGTTTATGTCGCGACCGCGACGGTTGGCAATGTTCTCGATATTGATGCCAAAGTGAAAAAAGCCTTAACTCTCAAAGGACCGAAATATTTGCAAATTTTAGTTACCTGCGTGCCGGGTTGGTATACGGAATCGCAAGATACAATAAAAGTCGCGCGGTTAGCGCAACAGACAGGGTTGTACCCAATATTGGAATATACCAATGGCGAACTAACGAACTCGGTAAAATGTCCCACGCCACGACCCGCAGTTGAAGATTATTTGAAATTACAAGGTCGTTATAAACATTTGTTCAAAGGCGAAGCGGGAAAGAGTATTATTGAACAACTGCAGAAAATCGCCGATGAAAATGTGGTAAAATATCATTTATAGTCAATTATAAAATATGTATGCAGAGCCCGGTTTTGGCCGGCTCTGTTTTTTTGCCGTAAAATGTTCGCTGTTTACAAAAGCAATTAAAAAATGTAAACTGTTTGCTAGCATATCTTTATTCGATAATCTCGAATTATTATTTTATGTCAAACAAAATTAGCATTCGCGGCGCGAAAGTTAATAATCTGAAAAACATTGATGTTGATATCCCGCGCAACAAGTTGGTTGTCATTACCGGACTTTCCGGTTCGGGAAAATCATCTTTGGCGTTTGATACGATTTACGCGGAAGGACAACGGCGTTATGTGGAAAGTTTGTCATCATACGCTCGTCAATTTCTGGATGTAAAAGAAAAACCCGATGTGGATAAAATTACCGGATTGTCGCCGGCGATTGCGATTGATCAGCGATATTCCGCGCAAAATCCGCGTTCGACCGTTGGCACTGTCACGGAAATTTACGATTTATTGCGCTTATTATTCGCCAGAGTCGGCAAACCGCATTGCCCGAATTGCGGACTCGAAGTAACTCGGCAAACAGTGTCGGAAATTGTCGATAAAATTTGGTCGTTGCCAAAGAAAACAAATATTTCCATTCTCGCTCCGATTATCAAGGGCGAAAAAGGGTTGCATCGAAAAAATTTGGAAGAACTTAAACGAGCAAATTATTTCCAGATTCGCATCGACGGTTCGTTTTATAATTCCGATGAAGTGGAAAAATTGAAAATTGACAAAGACAAGATTCATACCGTCGATGTTGTGGTTGATCGCGTGTTGCTCGATGGCACAAAAGACGCGTTTGAACAGCTCAGTGAATCCGTAAAAATCGCGCTCGACCTCGGTAACGGGCTTATTTCCATTATTCGTTCTGGTGACAAAAAAGAAACTCAATTCAGCGAATATTATTCTTGCCCGAAATGCGATATTGATTTGCCGGAAATAGAATTGCGCAGTTTTTCATTCAATTCACCGTATGGCGCGTGTCCGATTTGCGCCGGTCTCGGCACCAAGCAAGAAGTTGATCCGGATTTGGTTATTTCCAATCCGCGTTTGACGCTGGAACAGGGCGCTATCAAACCGTGGACTAAAATTTTTTCCAATCAAACCGCGATTTGGTTAACTCTCGCGGCCGTGGCCAAGAAAAATAAATTTTCATTATCCACTCCGGTGCAAAAATTGTCGAAGAAAGCGTTGAAATTGGTTTTATACGGCACCGGTGCCGCGGAATTTGAAGTCGGCGACAAAAAACTGACATTCGAAGGCGTTATTCCGGGGCTGGAAAAAAAATATTTGGAAACTGATTCAGAGTATATTCATCGCGAGATCGAGAAATACATGCGAGTCCATACCTGTCCGGAGTGCAACGGTAAAAGATTGAAAAAAGAAAGTTTGAGCGTGACGGTCGCGGGATTATCCATTATTGATTTTACGGATGTTTCGGTTTTGAATTTGAAACTGTTAATGGAAGAAATCGCCGACAGCAAGTCTTTCGGTGAGAAAAAGATTTTTAAAACAAACTTTAAGTTTATTAAAGAGGGATTGTTGGAAAATGATTATAAGGTGGCCGGCGCGATTATCAAGGAAGTGGAAATGCGAGTCGGATTTTTGGAAAATGTCGGGCTCGGATATTTATCGCTCGGTCGTAGCGCAGTGTCATTGTCCGGTGGCGAGGCGCAACGAATTCGGTTGGCTTCACAGCTCGGTTCGTCATTGTCGGAAGTGATTTATGTTCTCGATGAGCCGTCAATCGGTTTGCATCCGGCGGATAATTCCAAATTGATTAAAACATTGAAGGAATTGCGCGACAAAGGCAACAGCGTTATTGTCGTCGAACATGATTCGGCAATGATGGAAGCCGCGGATTATATTATTGATATTGGTCCGGGCGCCGGTATTTACGGCGGAGAAGTGGTTGCGGAGGGGACTGTCGCGGAAATTAAAAAAAATAAAAATTCATTGACCGGAAAATATTTGTCCGGCCAAGAAAAAATTCAGATTTTTAAAAAAGCGGTGCGCGGAAATGGCCACGCGATTGAAATCAAAGGCGCATCGGCATTTAATTTGAAAAATATTGATGTCAAAATTCCGCTCGGTAAGTTTGTGGCCATAACCGGTGTTTCCGGTTCGGGGAAATCCACACTGATGACGGAAATTTTGGCCAAGTCGTTGTCACGGCATTTTTATCGTTCGAAGGATTTGCCGGCCAAACACAAATCGATTTCTGGTTTTGAATTTTTAGACAAAGTTATCACGATTGATCAGACTCCGATCGGCCGCACGCCGCGATCCAATCCCGCGACATATACCGGACTTTTCACTTATATTCGTGATATGTTTACGCAAGTGCCGGAGTCTAAGATTCGCGGTTTTGATGCAGGTAAGTTCAGTTTCAATGTTGTTGGCGGTCGGTGTGAATCTTGCCGTGGCGATGGATTGATCAAGATTGAAATGCAATTTCTTCCGGATGTGTATGTGGAGTGCGCCGAGTGCAAGGGGAAGCGTTATGATAAAAAGACGCTGGAAATTCATTATCGCGGAAAAAATATTGCCGATGTGTTGGCAATGACCGTGTCCGAAGCCAAGGATTTTTTCAGCGATGTTCCGATTCTTCGGGAAAAATTGGGGCTTTTGGATGAAGTCGGACTCGGTTATTTAAGGCTTGGCCAGCCGGCCACCACATTATCCGGTGGCGAGGCTCAACGGATCAAGCTGGCGGCGGAATTATCCAGATACGCGACCGGAAAAACGCTTTATGTGTTGGATGAACCGACGACCGGTTTACATTTTGATGATATTAAGCGTTTATTGCTAATTTTGAATAAATTAGTGGAAAAAGGCAACACGGTTTTGGTGATTGAACACAATTTGGATGTAATCAAAAACGCGGATTGGGTCATTGATTTGGGTCCGGGCGGAGGGGATATGGGCGGAAATGTTGTTGCGAGTGGCACTCCGGCCGCAGTGGCGGACAACGCGGAGTCGCTGACCGGCCAATATTTGAAACAAGTGCTGAAATCCGAAAACTAGGCAAATCTTGACGAAATTTCGTGAATAATATATACTTTGTTTTGTAAATCCTCTTAATTTTAGTTAACTTATTCATATGTCAGAACAAGAGACAAACACAACCGAACCAGCAAAAATCGATCTCAGTTATCCGGAAATCGTTCCCGGTGTTCAGATCAAGGTTCATCAAGAAATTACTGAAACCACTCCAAAAGGCGAAGAAAAAAAGAGAGTTCAGATTTTTGAAGGTTTGGTCATTTCTCGCAGACACGGTCGCGGCGAAAAAGCCACTATCACTGTCCGCAAAGTTTCCGATGGCATCGGCGTTGAAAAGATTTATCCGCTCAATCTGCCAAGCTTAAAGAAAATCGAAATCGTCAGAAAGTTCCAAGTCAGACGCAAAAATCTCAACTACATGACTCGCAACAAAAAAGTCAGAATGAAAGAAGTGCTCTAAATTCACAAAATACAAAAAAACGGCGCAAGCCGTTTTTTTATTATATAAAAATTTTAGGAAATAATGCGTTTTATAGTATTCACCGCTTCCTCCAGTTTACCTTCCTCATTCGTAACCATAAAATCACATTCGTGCGCCTGCGCCATTTCCAATTCCACCTTTGCCCATCTCTTTTTAAACGCGTCTTCACTCATCGGCCGGCGTAAAATGCGACTTTTCAGATTTTCCAATGAATCCGGTTTGATAAAAATTGAAGTCGCCTCAGGAATAATTTGTTCAATCGTTTTTACGCCCTGGATATCGAGCACCATCAACGCATTAAAACCGTCCGCCCATAATTTTTCCAGATCCTTGCGGCTGTTGCCATAAAAATTACCGTAAACCTCAGCATTTTCAAAAAATTCATTATCCGATTTTTTTTGTTGGAATTCGTCAATTGAAACAAAATTATAATCAACACCGTTAACTTCATTAGGTCGCGGCAACCGCGTCGTGTATGTCACCAACCGTTTCAACATCAACCCAAGCCCAAGCAATTCATTGGCAATAGTAGTCTTCCCAACCCCAGACGGTCCCGTCACCAAATACAATTTATTCATAAATTAATTTTACTGTCATGGTTCGACAAGCTCACCATGACAGGGGGAGCCACGCTCACCATGACAGGGGGCGATAGGCGCACCGTGACAGTGGGGCGATAAGTGCACCGTGACAGGTGGCGTTAAGCTCACCATGACAGTGTTTTACCGGCTCACTCTGTCATGGTGAGCCTGTCGAACCATGACTCATTAACGATTAATTTGCGCTAGTATTTCCTCCGCGACTTTATCTCCGTCGAATTTTATTTTTTCTCCGGCATTTTGTCGATTTCGAATCAACGCCAGTTCCTGTCTGGCAATTTCAAAAGTCGCTTTGTGTTTTTCCAAAGTTACAAGCGCTTCTTCTCGCGTATTTATTTTTCCGGTCGTGATAAATTCCGATAAAACCGAAATAACCACGCCGACAAGCTGGGTTTCTGTTTTCTGTAATTTGAAAAATTCGATAATTTCATCGCCGTCAATGATTTTTTTCGGTTGTTTTTCTCGATTTTGTATGATGGTTTTCAAAAAGCCTTGGACGCGTTCGAAATTTTCAAATGGCAGTGTGCCGTCAGGTCGCACTGTCGCCGAACTGTCCAAATAGAAAAGCATCATCAATTCTTTGGCAAATTGCGCATCCAAAAATCTGGCCGCAATCTTTGACAAACGAATATCGCCGACATTTTTCGCGGACATCACGAACATGTGGTTTTCAATGCAGTATTTCCACATAGTCGCGGTTTCTGAATCAACTTTGAATTTTCGCGCGATTTCCGCAGTAATTTTCGCGCCTTCTTGGTCGTGTTCATTGAATCTGATTCGTTCGTCCGGCGTTTCCGGCATGGTTTGAGTCGCAGGCTTGCCGATATCATGAAAAAGTACGGCCAACGCAAATTCGCCGGATGGTTTATAATCAGGAAAAGTCTTTTTAAAGTCAGCGCCCATCAGATTTTTCAGCATCAATCGTGTGTGCGTCCAAACATCGCCTTCCGCATGAAACAACGGTGGCTGTTCGACGCCTTGCATGGCAGTCACTTCCGGCAATAGAATATCCAACGCGCCGGAATCGTTCAATAGATCCAACGCTCTGACCGGATTTTCTTTGAAGCATTTTACAATTTCAGCAAAAATCGTTTCTCGCGGCACAATATATTCCAGCGTTGTGGCGCTCGGATCTTTTTTCTTTTGTTTTTCAATCTTTTTGCGCAGTTCCGCTTTTTTTTTCTCACCGGTTTCCATTTCCAGCTTTCTTTCCAATTCAAAAACAACGCCTCGTTCTTCTTTATCATTCAATCGTGCGACTTTTTCCACGATTGCGTTCAGTGTGTTTTCCTCAATTTCGCAATCAAATCGGCAGGCGAATCGGAGTGCTCTGAGTATTCTTGAATAATCTTCTTGAAAGCGGTCGTGCGGATTGCCCACGCAGCGAACAAGTTTATTTTTTAAATCTACGACACCGTTGAACGGATCCACAAGCGTTTCTCGTTTCAGATCCCAGGCAATCGCGTTCATCGTCAGATCCCGTCTGGACAAGTCGGCTTCAATCGGCAATGTCGGATCAGCTTGTGCGGAAACATCGCGAGATGCGCCTGAGCCACCGGCCACTTCTGTTCTGGGCAATGCGATGTCGATCGGTTGTTTGTATGGCCAATCGAATGGAATGAATTTGATGACCGCGAAGTTTTTTCCCACCAAATCAACATGTCCATATTGTTTTAGTGATTCAAGTAATTGCGGAAAAGCCACACCGCGCGCGATAAAGTCATAATCTTTGGAAGTCGGATGTTGAATCACCGTGTCTCTCACCATGCCGCCAACCAAAAACATTTCCAGTTGTGGCAATTCAGCAAACAGTTTTTCAATAAATTTTAAACCCGCCTCAGCCTCGAATTTTTTCGCGAAGCGGGGAGCGAGGTCAATTGTTTTTTTCATATTGATGATTTCAGTTTCATGCATGTTTTCGAAGAATTATTAAATAAAATTTTAATCACTAGCTTGTTTTAGCAATTGATTTTGTTGCATTTCTAGCGAGAAAGATTCCAACGCTGTTTCTATTTTAATTTTTTTATGACTGCGCGCATTTCTTCCGGCAAATCAGATTCGATTTCGATGAAATCTCCGTTTGGCGCGTCGAACGAAAGTTTTGCGGCATGCAGAAAAATACGGCCGGGTTTGAGTTTTTGTTTTTCCCAGAGTTTTGGGGACATGTAGAGTTCATCGCCGACAATCGGATAGCCGAGAGCGGACAGATGTGCGCGGATTTGATTGGTTCTGCCGGTAAAAGGCAATGCGCTGACCAGTGTGTAGCCGCCTTTGATTTCCAATTTTTCAATTTCGGTTTTCGCTGATTTGCCGTTTGTCGCGTTCATTGGCAATGCCGCAAATTTGCCGGAAACCGAACGGCCGATGGGGAATTCGGCGGAAAAGAAAAGTTCTTTCATCCGGCCGACAACCAACGCTAGATATTCTTTGCGAATTTGTTTTGTTTTGAAAAGTGTTTTGAAATAATCAAACGCTTCCTGCGTGCGCGGAATTATCATAAGCCCGGAAACATCGCGGTCGAGACGGTGTACGATGCCCGGTCTGTAAGTCATATCATCTCGTTCCAGTGCCATTGAGTCATGAATTTTTGTCAGCTCGGGAAATCTCGGTACCAGCCAATCAACCAGCGTCGCGTGTTCGATTTTGATGTTTTCTTCTTGAACCAGTAATCCCGCCGGTTTTTCGATGATGAGGAAGTCGGGGCGTTCGAGGACGACGATTGGGTTTGTGGGTTTGTGGGGTGTGGTTTGTGGTTTGTGGCTTGCGGTCGTATTGCTACCGGCTACCGAACTACAAACTACCGACCTATCAGCCACCGGCCCGCGAAAACTGATTATATCGCCGGAACTTAAAAAGGCATGAACTTTCGCAATTTTTTTGTTCAAGAGTATTTCGCTATTTTTAATGCTTTTTTGGATTTGCGTGCGTGAAATGCCAAGTTTTTCAGTCAGATATTTGTCCAACCGAAGGCCGGCGTGTTCAGCTTTGATTTTGTAATATTTCATAGAATCAGTTTATCATTGTTTTAGCGGAAATAAAAGCCTGCCTAAAAGTGGCGACTTTTGGGGAATATAGCCATTTTTAGTTTGTTTTTGTTTAAAAAGCCGGTTTTTCCTAAAAATGTGCTAATAATAGAGAGTTTTAATTGACAAGGGGTTTGTAATATGTTATTTTAAATGGTCGGTCAAAACCGAAATTTACGCGGAAGGGACGAAGGTGGTTTTGTTTAAAAACGTTCCGCTTGGTGTCCCTTCCGCGCCCCTCCATTGGTTGCATGTAAATGTAGTCAGCGGAGAGGTGCGACGAAGTTGAAGGTGTCCAATAAACGGACGACTGGACGCATGTCGTGTCTCTAACTTCGCAGTCAACGGACGAGAGCTGTCCTGTTGAAAAACGGATGTGGATCTGTCCGTTGACTGCATCTTACAAAACCGAGGAGCCAAGCTTCTCGATACAAAAACGCGGAAGGGACGAAGCCGGTGGTGTGTTAATACACGAGACCGCATGTGTCCCTTCCGTGCCGCTATCTTTGCAGTCGACGGACGGCAGTTGCTTTGTTGGAAAACGAAACCCCATCTGTCCGTCGATTGCCTTTACAACAACGAGGAGTTCAGCTCCTCGAAACAAAAACGCGGAAGGGACGATGAGAGCTGTGTGTAAATACACGAAATCCCGGCTGTCCCTTCCGCGCCTCTCCATTGTTTGCATGTAGATGTAATCAGCGGAGAGGCGCGACGAGGCACACTGTGTCCAATAAACGGACGATCGTTTGGGTGTCGCGTCTCTACCTTCGCAGTCAACGGACGTCATCGCTGTTGTTGAAAAACGATTGCGGGTTTGTCCGTTGACTGCACCTTACAAAACCGAGGAGCTCAGCTCTTCGATACAAAAACGCGGAAGGGACGAAGTGCGACATGTGTAAATACACGATGCTGCAGTTGTCCCTTCCGCGCCTCTCCATTGTTTACATGCGAATGTAGTCAGCGGAGAGGCGTGACGAGTCGTCGCATGTCCAAGTAAAGGACGATTTGGCTCTTGTCGCGTCTCTGTTTTCGCAGTCAACGGACGAGGTCTGCGATGTTTGTAAAAACGTCAGGCGTGATGTCCGTTGATTGCACATTACAAAACCGAGGAGCCAAGCTCCTCGAAACAAAAACGCGGAAGGGACGAATTGAGAGTTGTCCATAACGATAGCCCCAGTGTCCCTTCCGCGCCTCTCCATTGTTTGCATGTAGATGTAATCAGCGGAGAGGCGCGACGAGTCGTCGCATGTCCAAGTAAAGGACGATTTTGCTCTTGTCGCGTCTCTGTTTTCGCAGTCAACGGACGAGGTCTGCGATGTTTGTAAAAACGTCAGGCGTGATGTCCGTTGACTGCACCTTACAAAACCGAGGAGTCAAGCTCCTCGATACAAAACGCGGAAGGGACGAAGTGGCGCCATGTGTGAAAACACGATGCTGCAACTGTCCCTTCCGCGCCTCTCTCGAAATCATAATAATTTGTGGCATCGAGAGAGGCGCAACGATACTGATGGTGTTGTCCAACGACAGACCTGATGTTGCGCTTCAAATTATGCGGATGTAACGATGCCCTCGCTGTTGAGTAATCTCAACGCAAGATCGGTTGTTACATCCGCTCCTTTCCATAAAACGGGAGAAATCCTTTTTTGTGAAAAGGACGGTTGGACGAGCTATTGGTTGTTTTAAACGATATGGGTACTGTCCGACCGTCCGGTTCTTTCCACTGAGGTCAAGGGTTCAGACAACAAACAGGAGGAGGTGTTCAGATGAACCAGCGAATCATCGGCATCAGGCATCGGGTCAAGAGACCGCGGACAACGAAGCTCGCCCCACCCAGCTCTGCGTGGTGGACGAGGCCGGCGGTCAGCCGGTTCACATCGATCTCGAGACCGAGACCGATGAGCTCGACTGGCTCCTCGGCCGATTGCCGGAGAGCTGGCGCCTCGCCAAGAAGGACGAGGACGTGTCGAAGCTCCCGGTTCGGCACATCCGGCAGCGCAAGGTCAAGAAGAGCGAGGATCTGGCCAAGCTGCAGGCCGAGTGCCTGGTCAAGGAGGACGCGAAGGGTAACTTCTTCGTGGTGGAAGTGCCCGAGGTTTACACGGGCATGAAGCCCGGAGACACGATTGCCATGATCCTCGGCGGGTCGGGTGATCGGTTCGCCTTCGCGCTGTCGCGCCGCGCGGAAGAGCTCGGTGGCAATGCCCGAGTGCTCCGCATCCAGCCCGCGAAGATGAAGGACTGGAGGGAGAACTACTTCGCGGCCAAGATCGAGGACGACGCGCAGACCCTCGCCCTGCTCGTGGGTGAAGCGGAGAGCGAGTTCACGGTCACCACGAGGCGTGACCGCGACCTCATCCGGCTCACCGAAGCCTGGCGGGCTCGCGTCGATGCGATGAAGGCGCGCATGGCCGCCGAACAGCGGCTCCGGGCGCACCTCATCGGCGCGATCTTCTGCAATGAGTCGGGCAAGTACCCTGAAGGCGGAATTGAGCTGCTCTACGAGGAGCGGCGTACCAACGATCAGATTCTCCAGAGCCTCTATGCCGAGGAGAACGCGCGCAACAAGGAGTTGGCGCGCGCGGTCGAGAGCCTCGATGTGTTCCAGGAGATCTTTTTGCCGGTCAAGGGCATCGGACCCATGATCGCCACGCGGCTCATCGTCGCGATCGGCGATATCCGGCGCTTCGCGACCGACGCCAAGCTGAAGGCGTTCATCGGCGCCCATGTGCTGAACGGGGGCAAGCACGGCGAGCGGACGCCGGACAAGCAGTTCCCTCGGCGTCGGAGCGGCGAGCTGGCCAACTGGCACCCCGATGGTCGTCAGGCGCTCTACCTGGTCCTCGATCAGTTCAATCGCAACCCCTTGTCCGAGTGGGGCCTGAAGCTCCGCGAGTACAAGGTGAAGTTCCGGACCAAGCACCCGGACATCATGTGCTCCTGCGGGAAGCCGAAGGCCGAGTGTGACGGCAAGAGCCCCGGCTCCGGCAAGCACTTCGCGCTGTACACCGATGGCCACATCCACAAGATGGCCATGTGGCGGACGGCGACGAAGTTCGTCGAGTGGCTGTGGCGTGCGTGGTGGCAGCTCGAGAAGCGCACCGCCGCCAAGTAATTTTTAGTAATTGTTAATCGATGATCGGTAAGACCACAATCTTACCGATCTTTTTTTATTGAAAAAGCGGCAAAGGATGTTCCTTTACCGCTGGTTGATCACGATGCGAGGTGATATGCGATTTTCGTTTCCAATTCATGGAATTTTCGCAGGCAAATCTTGCTCGCGCAGCACGGCGAGCTGTCGGGCAGACGGCGATTTACTCGCTTTAGACCTTTGCAGAAGAAACATCGTTCGAAAAAGGTTTCATCTTTTGAATAGCACCGATTGCAGAGTGTCGTACCGTCCGCGAATTTGAGCGCAATCCTGTTTTTTTTGTTGCACTTGGAGCAAATTGATTTATTGCATTTTGGGCAAAGGCCAAGCCCGTTTTCGAGTCGGACTTTTACAATTCCCAATTCTCCGCATTTGGAACAAATTTCTTTTGAGCAATTCAAGCAAAACGGTTTTTGGTCGGCATCTCTTCGATGAATTCGAGCCAATCGACCACATGAAGCGCAATTTTCAAAAAACTCAGTTTCTTTTTGGTAGCAAGCGTCGCAAAGTGGTTTTGTCGGCGATAGATAAGCGGCCACTCGTTGTAATCTGCCGCAGTTTGAGCAAGCTTTCTTTTTTTGAGGCTTGCCTTTGTCGGCACAAGTGCGGCAAAGCGGTTGCCCTGATTCCAGTCGTCGATTCACTGTGGCTAATCGATTGCAAATCCCGCAAATTTCTTTGGAACATTCTTCGCAAAGCGGTTGCTTGTTTTCGTCGCGTTTATGAACGCGGCTGAGTTTGCCGCATTTGGCGCAATGTTTGTGATTGCGCGGGTCATTTTTGTAGCAGGAATTGCAGACAGGCAAACCGAAGTCATCGAATTGAGCCACGCGTTTTTCTTTACCGCAACGCGAACAATCCACAGCCGCGTGTTCACTGGTGCAGTTGGCGCAACGCCATTTTCCGGTTATTTTGCTTTTTTTAACATTTCTTTCTTTTTCGCAATAAAAGCAACTTCCGAGCATTGCGCGCCTCCTGGTTTTTTTGAAGGAACATAAAATAATAAATGATTGCATGTTTTTGTCAATAAAAGTCGTAATTTGACGGTTTTTACCGTTTGCGAATTTCAAGGGATTCAGTTATACTTATTTACATGTAATATTCGATTAATTTAGTTTCTGATAATAAAAAATATGTGGGTTTATCTCAAAGATCTCAAAGATCACTTGAATGAAGGCGTTACAATCAAGGGCTGGGTTTACAATTTTCGTTCATCCGGCAAGATTGCGTTTTTGCAATTGCGTGATGGCTCTGACTTTGCGCAGTGCGTCGTGGATGAAGCAAAAGTTTCTTCCGAGGCGTGGAAAGTCGCTTCTGAAATGAGTATTGAAAGTTCGGTTGAGCTGACCGGAACCGTAGCCAAACATCCAAAACTTGAAGCTTATGAAATTCAAGTCACGGATTTGAAGTTTATTCAGAAAGCCGAGGAATATCCGATTGGAAAAAAAGAACACGGCGATGATTTCCTTTTATCCAACCGTCATTTGTGGCTGAGAGCGCCGAAGCAGTGGGCGATACAGCGAGTCAGAAATACTGTTATCAACGCGACATTTGAATTTTTAAACAAAGACGGTTTTATTAAAATCGATTCTCCGATATTAACGCCGAACGCTTGCGAAGGCACGACCGAACTTTTCGAAATGGAATATTTTGATTTGGGCAAAGCTTATTTGACGCAAAGCGGCCAGCTTTACATCGAGGCTGCCATTATGTCGTTGGGAAAAGTTTTTGATTTCGGTCCGGTATTCCGCGCTGAAAAATCAAAAACCCGACGACATTTGACGGAGTTTTGGATGATGGACGCGGAAATGGCTTTTTATGATCATCCGATGAATTTGGAATTGCAGGAAAGATTGATCGAATTTGTCGCGCAAAGCGTGGTCCAGAAAAATTTAAAAGAATTGGAAATACTGGAGAGAGATCCGGAAGTTTTAAAGAAAATCAAAGCGCCGTTTCCTCGGTTGACCTACGACGAAGCGATCAAACGGTTGAACGAACTCGGGTCAGACATCAAATACGGCGAAGATTTGGGCAATGACGATGAAACTCTTTTGACCAAAGATTCCGACAAACCGATTTTTATTGAAAAATGGCCTGCGGAAATCAAAGCGTTTTACATGAAGCGCGTCGATGGCAAAGCGCAATGCGCGGATTTGATTGCGCCTGAAGGTCATGGCGAAATTATCGGCGGCTCGCAAAGAGAAGAAGATTATGATGAACTTTTGAAACGCGTGAAAGAAAATAATTTATCGGTGGACGCGTTCAACTGGTATTTGGAACTTCGTAAATACGGTTCCGTGCCTCATTCCGGATTTGGTTTCGGATTGGAACGGTTGACCGGTTGGATGTGCGATGTGAAGCATGTCAGAGAAACAATTCCGTTCCCGAGAATGATTAACAGAATTTATCCATAAAAAATATGAACCGCGTTTTAAACATTGAAACAAACAATCAAGTCGGACAAGAAGTTTTAATCAAGGGCTGGATTAAGGCTCGACGCAACATGGGCAAGTTGGTTTTTTTGGATATGCGCGACCGAAGCGCGGTTTTGCAAGTTGTTTGCGTGCCGGCTGAATTGAATGAAGAATCGAAAAATATTTTAAACGATTTGCGACCGGAATTTGCGTTGGAAATAAAAGGTATCGTCAATCCTCGCGGCGAAAAACAAAAAAATCTGGACATGGCAACCGGCACGGTTGAAGTTTTAGCCAAGGAAATTACGATTTTGGCGCAAGCGGAGACATTGCCGTATGATTTGGACGCGGAAATGATGATGGACACCTATTTGGATAACATGCCGTTGAATTTGCGTTCGGAAAAGAAGCAAGCGGTTTTTAAAGTCCAAGCTTCTTTGATCAAGGGTTTTAGAAATTATTTGATTGAACACCAATTTACCGAATTTCAATGTCCGAAAATTGTGGCCGGTGCGACAGAGGGCGGCGCGAATGTTTTTAAATTGGACTATTTCGGCAATAAAGCGTTGTTGGCGCAGAGTCCGCAATTTTACAAACAGACAATGGTTGGCGTTTTTGAACGCGTGTTCACGACCGGTAATGTTTATCGCGCCGAAGAACACGACACCAGCCGGCATATTAATGAATATACCAGTTTGGATTTTGAAATGGGTTTTATTAAGGATCATACCGATGTAATGGATATGGTTTCCGGCGTGATTAAAAATATGATTTTAACCGTGCAGAACGATTGTTCGGCGGAATTAAAATTACTTGAGGCGACATTGCCTGAATTGCCAAATGAATTTCCGGTCATGAAGTTGAAAGACGCGCAGAAAATTCTGGAAGATCAATTTGGCGAAGCAAACGCGACAAAAGAACCGGATTTGGAACCGCATCAAGAAAGATTGATCGGGGAGTACGCAAAAAAGACTTGGAATTCTGACTTCATTTTTTTGACGCATTATCCGGTGGAAAAAAGACCGATGTATACCATGGAAGATGAATTCGATCCCGGTTATACCAAGAGTTTTGATATGCTTTTTCGAGGTACGGAAATCGTGACCGGCGGACAACGCATTCATGATTATGAAAAATTGAAAGCAAATATGGTGAAATTCGGATTTAATCCGGAACACTTTCAATATTATCTTCAAGCGTTCAAATACGGCATGCCTCCGGAAGGCGGCATCGGTATGGGCTTGGAACGAGTGACTTGGCAGTTGCTCGGTTTGGATAATATCAAAAAAGCGACACTTTTTCCGCGTGATCAAGTGCGCATCGATGAAGTGTTAAAAAAAGATTAATTGTCTCCGCGAGTTTTACAATTTGAAGAATTGATATGGTTGCACGACTATCGGGCTTGCAGAAGTTCATTCTTTTGCAATGTTATTATGAAAGGACAAAGAAGGTGGGGAGAGAGGGTTTTTTGAAGTTTTACGAAAATAACACAAAAGCCAAGCCGGAGCTTCATGCGAAAATAATCACCGGCAGTTTGGAAACAATGATTGATCGCGGACTTCTTATCGGTTATGGTATCAGAACTCCAAAAAAGTGGTTTTTGAAAGAAGTTTCATTGACTGAAAATGGGAAAAAGGCGACAAAGCAACTTTTGGGCAAACAATTGGCGTTGCCGTTAAAACAAAAATAAATGTTTGAAGTAAACGCACAACAATTCAACGGGCCGTTGGATCTATTGCTTCAACTGATTGAAGATAAAAAGTTGGAAATCACGCAATTGTCTCTGTCTGATGTGACGGAAGATTTTTTGGCGCATATTGAAAAAATGGAAGAAAAAAACGCCGAAGAATTGGCGGATTTTTTGATGATTGCGGCACGATTGCTGTTGATCAAATCAAAAGCGCTCCTGCCTTTTTTGGCGCAAGAGGAAGAACCTGATGATTTGGAGAAACAATTGAAGTTGTATAAACAATTTGTCGAGGCCAGCAAGAAAATCGAGGTATTGTTAAAACTCAAAAGATTTACATTCAGCCGGCAGAAAGCGATTATTCAGAAAGAAACCGCGTTCGTACCGCCAATCGGCATCAATGCAACCAATTTGCGCAACGCGTTTCTTGTGGTTTTGAAAAAGTTGGATCCGATTGTCAAATTACCGCGGCAGGGGATTGAAAAAACGGTCAGTCTCCAACAAAAGATTTTGCAAATCCGCGATTTTTTACAGCAATCAAAACGAATCGGTTTTAAAAAATTGATGAGCGACGCGAAAAGTAAAACCGAGGTTATTATTAATTTTTTGGCGATTCTGGAATTGTTGAAACAGTCGGAGTTGCGGGTGAGGCAGGCTAATTTGTTTGATGAGATTGTTTTGGAGCGGGTGTGACTTTTTGGCTGTGGGCTGTGGTTTGTGGCCTGTGGGCTGTGGGCTGTGACGGTGATGCAAAATTGCGACTATAATAAGATATAAAAAGATATGCAGATAAAAATAGAATCGTTGTTGTTTATTTCTTTGAAGCCGATGACGATTGGTGATATTTTTTCTTTTTTTAAACGCGCGGGGGAAGATGTTTCGGAAGATTCTGTGAAAGAGGCGATTGTTAGATTGAAAGAAAAGTATAATCGAGGTGATAGTGGGATTCATTTGGTGGAGGCCGGCGACGGATTTCAATTTACGACCAGTCCGGAATCAAGCGATATCGTAAAAAAGTTTACGAAAGATGAAATTACCGGTGAACTGACACCGGCTTCGCTGGAAACTTTGACGGTGATTGCGTACCGTGGGCCGATTGCAAAAGCGGAGTTGGAGCAAATTCGCGGCGTGAATTGCAGTTTGATTCTACGCAATTTATTGATCCGCGGGTTAATTATTGCAGATGAAAATAAGCAAAATTTACAATCATACTATCAGGTGACCGCAGAATTTTTGAAGTTTTTGGGAATTGAATCAGTGGAAAATTTGCCGGATTACGCCAACCTGCACCGCGCGGAAAATTTGCAGGAAGTTTTGGCAATGTCCGAGCCGGTGGCAACTGTTCCTCTTGTTAAATCCGTGGAGATCGTTTCATTACCGTCGGAAAAATCAGTTGAACCAGAGCCGATAAAAGAAGAAAAAATTGTGATTGAACCCGAAACCGAGACCGGCGCGTCGAGCGCGACCAGAGTGTCATCCGAAGATGAATTGTACTAAATATGTTAAATTTCATTCTTGCCATATTATTGCTGAATCCGCTCAATGTCTATTATGAAGACAAGAATTTTTTTAATATTGCGAATGAAGAAAACGCGATTGCTCCAATCAGAATCAATCAGGAAAATGTCGGCGTAAAAGTGTCGGCCGAGCGTTATTTGGCAATTGATTTGGCGAGTGGAAAAATGCTTTTGGGTAAAGATGTGAATTATGTTCAGCCGTTGGCAAGTATTACCAAATTAATGACCGCGCTGGTGATTTTGGATGAAAAACCGAATTGGCAGAAACATGTGGAAATGAAACAAATTGATGAAACGGTTGGCGCGGCGCCGCATATTTATCGAGGCGAGGAAGTGAAATTTTATGATTTATGGAAGGCGGCGTTGATTTCTTCTGACAATAACGCCATTATGGCGATGATTCGCGGATTGAATATGTCAGAGTCGGAATTTGTGGAAAAGATGAACGCCAAAGCGATTGATCTGGGCATGAGTAATACGCATTTTTCCGATCCGACAGGATTATCCGTGGAAAATGTGTCGACCGCGATCGATATTTCCCGATTGGTGCATACCGCCATTCAGAAAAACGAAATAAAAGAATCGGTTTTGCAAAAAAAATATTCTTTTCCTGTTTTGAACAATAAAAAAGAGCGAAATATTTCCAACACGGATATTTTAATCAAAAGTTTTTTGAATAACATGGATTACGGTTATGAGTTGCTCGGCGGGAAAACCGGATTTATCAATGAAGCCGGATATTGTCTCGGCGTGGAAATTTCCAACGCCAATCGCGAAGTCGTGATTGTGGTTTTGAATAGCGCGTCCATTGATCAGCGTTTTCAAGATGTAAAAGTGATTGCCGATTGGGTTTTTGGCAATTATCAGTGGTAGTTTCTATGAAAATAGGTATTGATTGCCGAAAAATTTATGATCCTCATGTGAATGAAGGCGCCGGCATCGAGCGCTACACTTATAATTTGGTCAGAGTGCTTTTGAAAATTGATCAGCGAGATGAATTTGTGCTGTTTTGCAATAATGATTTGAGCCCTGAAACAATTCATAAATTAAAAGGCAATAATTCCCGCGTAAAAGTTGTAAAGTTGATGCGGTTTCAATCAAAAATTCCGATTTACGAAAGTCATTGGAAGATTTCGCGCGCCATGACAACTGAAAATTTGGATTTGGCGTTTTTTCCGGCCAATCAAATACCTTTGTTTTACCGCAAACGCGCGTTTGTCGTAGTGCACGACTTGGCGATTTATCTGCATCCTGAATGGTTTCCCGATCACCAATGGTTTTCCACGAAAATCGTTTTGCCAAAATCTTTTGAACGCGCCGAAAAAATAATCACGGTTTCCAGAAATACAAAATTGGATTTGCTGAAATTATTCAAGTTGCCGGAGGAAAAAATCGAAGTGATTTATCCCGGGATTGTGGCGAAAGATGATTATTTACCGGAAGAGTTGGATAATGTGAAAAGAAAATTTGATATCGCGGGAGAATACCTGCTATTTTTAGGGACAGTCGAACCGCGCAAAAATATTGTTCGGCTGGCAAAAGCGTTTGCCTCTTATTTGTTCGACTCCGGTCGGGAAATAAAATTGGTTTTAGCCGGTGCAAAGGGATGGAAATTTCAACCGATCTTGGAGGAAATCGCTGAAATTAATAAGCGATTGCCATTACCGATGATAAAATATATCGGCAAAGTTACCAATAGAGAAAGAAATTTATTGATAAAAAATACGCGTGGATTTGTGTACCCGTCAATTTATGAAGGATTTGGCTTTCCGGTTTTGGAAGCAATGGCTTTGGGCGTGCCCGTTTTGACTTCAAAAAATTCTTCACTGGAAGAAATCGCCGGCGGAGCGGCGTTGCTCGCCGAAGCGGGGGACATTGCGGATATCAAGCGCAATTTAAAGATTTTATGCGAAGATGAAATTAAGCGGAAAGAGTTGATTGAAAAAGGAAATGATTGCAGTAGTGAATTCAAATGGAGCAAAACCGCTGAAAAAATACGAAGTTTGTTTTAAACAAAAAAGCCGTAATTGGCGATTACGACTTTTTATAAATCGAGATTGATCACAGTTAATTCCGGCGGGCAAAATAATCGAGAGCGCGGTCCGGATTCTCCCAAGCCTTGGCTGATATAAAGTTGGCCATTTTTTAATTGAAATAAGCCTTTGTCAAACGCGCGACCGAGCTCATCCGGAATCGGCGGTACGCTGCCTAGAAAGGGAAGTCTGATTTGCCCGCCATGTGTGTGTCCTGAAATAATAAAATCAAATTCATTGGATTCGTTTTGGAGGATTATATCGGGATTATGGGACAGTAAAATTTTAGGAATTGTTGTATTTTCAATTTTTGCGAGTGTCGCCGTCAAATCCGCTTGTTCGGTCCAGAGATCCTTGATGCCAGACAAATAGAATTGTGAGCCGTTTTTATCCAATAAGACAGAATCGTTGTCGAGAATTTTTATCCCATACTCAGCAAACATTTTTCGTATTGTGCTTGTTTTATCCTTATAATCGGAATGGTAATAACTGTTGTTAAATTCGTGATTGCCGGTGACCGCAAAAACTTTTCCTTGGAAATTTTTTAATGTTTCGAGCGGCCTCAAATATGCTGACCAGATTTCTTTTCCCATTATGTAATCGCCTCCGAGGAAAATAAAATCGGGTTTTTCCGCTAAAGTCTTTTCAATAATGTTTTTTACAAAAGCAGTTTGTTTATACGGGCCGACATGCAAATCCGTCAGAAATGCGATTTTAATATTTTCGTGTTCAGTCGTTTTCCCTGTATTTATATTGATATTTTTAACTGTAATGCGATTTGATTCGATAAAACTGCCATAAAAAATAGTGCCAAAAATTAATATTAACAAACAGAGTAATAATATTCTGACAATTTTTGTTTTTATATTTTTGGAATAAAAAAAAGAATGTACGATAACATACATCCAATAGACGGTGAAAAAGAGAATGAAAAAAATTGTAAATTCGAATGCGTACAGCATTAACGGTGGTTAAATTTGGTGGTACCAGGGGGCGGGATCGAACCGCCGACCTAGGGGTTATGATTCCCTCGCTCTAACCAACTGAGCTACCCTGGCGAAAGGGGAAATTGTAAAAGGATTTATTGTGGGGGCCGGACTTCCCTCATTTTGCGAAATTCGGGACCATGCTTCTCGTCCGGCGTGGGGATTTTCGCGGGAAGTGGTTTCGATTCTTGGTTTTTCTATATTCCTTTGCTTTTTTTCTGGTAGCGGGGGCCGGACTCGAACCGGCGACCTCCAGGTTATGGGCCTGGCGAGCTGCCAACTGCTCTACCCCGCGATAAGAACGCACAAAAAGTATAATATAAAAAACGCTGTATTGCAAGGTTATTGCGTTATTATAAAAAACGGAACTAAAATCCGTTTTTGTTATTCGATGATGGCACCGAGTGCGTATACGGTCGTAAATGCAAGTAGTGCCAACGCAATGATTGCTAGAATTAAAAGAAGATGAATTTTATTCATGCTTATTATATATCTAATGGGCAAGGAGAGAATCGAACTCTCATGGTATTGCTACCACTGGATTTTGAGTCCAGCGCGTCTACCTAGTTCCGCCACTCGCCCGTGAAATAAATTATAAAAGATTCTGGAAATATGTTCAATTATAGGCAGAAAATTGCGAATTGTCAAAGTGGGAATAAAACGGTATAATTGGGGATGAAAATAATGTTTTTATTATGGCTAAAATAATTACCGTTGTGAATCAAAAGGGCGGTGTGGGAAAAACAACCACAGCCGTTAATTTAGGCGCTTACTTGTCGTCGCTCGGGAAATATGTTTTATTAATCGACCTGGATCCGCAGGCAAATGCGACTTCGGGTTTGGGAATCGATTATAAAAATTTAAGCAAAGGCGTTTATGAAGCGCTTGGCGGTGAATATTTGATGCGCGAGGTGATGCAACCGACCGGACATGTCGGCTTTCGTTTGGTTCCGGCGACTGAGGCGTTGGCCGGCGCCAATGTTGAATTGGTAAATATGGAAAAACGCGAATTCCGGCTGAGTGATGCGCTTCTCGAAGTGCGCAGTGATTATGATGTTATTTTAATTGATTGTCCGCCATCGCTCGGACTTTTAACGATTAACGGTTTGGTTGCCGCTGATTCGGTTTTGATTCCCGTACAGGCGGAATATTACGCGTTGGAAGGATTGGGACAGCTTATAAGTACGATTGCTCTGGTAAAAGAAAATATAAAACCGGAATTGGATATTTTGGGCGCGGTCATTACCATGTTTGACAAGCGAACGCGGTTGTCCGACCAAGTGATGCAAGAATTATATAAGTTTTTTCCAAATAAAATTTTTCGTTCCGTGATTCCTCGAAATGTGAGATTGACAGAGGCTCCGAGCCATGGAAAAACAATTTTGAGTTATGATCCGTATTCGAAAGGCGCGAGAGCGTATGAAAAGTTAGCTCGAGAAATTGTCGAATATGTATAATAAAATAAAATAATTTTGCCGGCATTTCTTTGAATGCCGGTATGAAAATAAAAATATGTCTAATTTTGGAGGTTTGGGCAGGGGACTCGGTTCTCTCATTCCACAAAAACCTGTGGCTAGCACTATTTCCGAAGAACACAAGGATATTGTTTTGCCGGAAATGAAAAATCAGCTGGTGCAAATTCCGATAGACCTTATTGAGACAAATCCGTTTCAGCCGCGTAAAGTTTTCAGCCATCAGGAATTGGAAGAATTGATCGAGTCTATCAAAAAGTACGGTCTTCTTGTTCCGTTAATCGTTACAAAAACACCGATCGGTTATCAATTGATTGCCGGCGAGCGGCGTTTGCGTTCCGCGAAAATAGCCGGATTGAAAACAGTGCCGGCGACGGTTCGCACAGCGAATGATCAGGAAAAAATGGAAATCGCTTTGATTGAAAATATTCAACGACGCGATTTGAATCCGATCGAAAAGGCGTTTGGTTATCAGCGATTGATGAATGAATTCAACTTGACCCAGGAAGAAGTGGCTGATAAAATGAGCGTTAGTCGATCTGTGGTGGGCAATACCGTGCGTTTTTTGTCTTTGCCTGATGAAATTCAAAAAGCTTTGGCTGATGCGAAAATATCCGAAGGTCATGCTAAAGTAATTGCCGGTTTGGATTCGGAAAAAGAGCAACTGGAATTTTTGAATAAAGTTTTGACTCTTAATTTCACGGTTCGTGATGCCGAGGCGGAAAGCCGTAAACTCAGACCGGCGCGCAAACCGGTCAAAACAAGAAATGCCAAAGATCCGATTACCGAAGATTTTGAAGATAGAATCAGGGAAAAAGTTAATACCAAAGTTAAAATTAACAGAAAAGGCGATGGAGGGACAATCGAGATTGAATTTTATTCCAATGAGGATTTGAATTCGATCGTCGAGCAATTAACCAAATAAATGTATGAAGAAAAATTTTATTTTTGGCGTGTTGTTGGGAACTCTTTTGCTTGTCAGTGGCTGTTCGAAAACACCGGCACAACCGCTTACCGATTTAAATTTGGATGACAGTGTCGTAACTCAAAATGTTCGAGGTTGGGACATTTATACGAATGCGGCTTATCGCTGGGAGATCAGAGTCCCGTTAACTTGGGATAATAAGAATTCCGGAGAAGACGGTTATTACGCGGAATTTTTACCGAGAGGGTCGGTCAGTACCGCGGTCGAATTCAATTGCAAATCAAATTGGCAAGAAAAATATACTTTAGAACAATATTATTCCAAGCAGGAAAAGAATTTGTGGACTGAATATTCCCGGGAAGATATGACTCTCGGCGGTCGTTCGGCTGTTCTCTTTCGTGATGTGAAGGGACTTGTTTCCGGTTCAGACAAGACAGCTAATGTTGTTGTTCTGGATTTGGTTGATAGAATTGTGGAAATCAGAGTTTTTGATATGACGCCCGATGCGTTGACATTACTCAATAGCATCAATTTCTACGGCGACGCTGGAATTGTCGTTGAATAAATTAAAATCAAAAGTGGACGCCGAAAAGTGTCCACTTTTTTTGTAAAAAAAAGCGGCCAAGTGGAAAGAGTTCCCTTGGCCGCGTGGTCTAACGCAGGAAAATCGAGACTGTCGCAGCCGCATCACTGCGAATCTGCAACAGTCCGTTCGTATGTACATCCCAATTCATGCCTGACTGATCACCCGTCAGATTGGTGAAGGCGGACTGTTCGTTGAATTGGACGCGAAAGTCAACAGGTTTGTTGAAGTAAATGTTGAAGTTGTTTCCGGGCTTCACTCTTGTCACCGTGTGAATTTCCCCGGGCTTCAACTTGATTCGAAAGACCTGATCGCCCAGCGATTCTTCGGGGGTGGGACTGTAATCGGTCTTTTTGAATGTGGCGAAAACGCGTTCTTCCGCGCGTACTTGGTAATCGCCGTTCTGGGGCATTTCCAATGTACGCGTGTGGTCGGCCGGATTCAATTGATGGAACGGATTGTTCCCAAGTTTGATGCGCGTTTGCAAAGCTTTGTCAGCACTCACTTCTACGCGATCGCCGCGCATGACATGAAACATCGAGTAAGTTTTGTCGGGGATGAGCCACCCGCTGAAAGTATCTTCTTCTGTCTTCTTGAATTCCGTTTCCGGCAAGCTTGGTTCTGCGATGGTCGCTTCCGGCTTGGTTTCGATCGGTTCGGCAACTTTCGCGCTCGGTTGGTTGGGTGCGGTCAGTGTATTTCCCGAAAAGTAGTCAACTGTTTTTTCCAGTGTGCCGAGAATCAGGATTGTGCCAACGACCAGCATGAAGCAAAACACGATGCTCGCGATAATGAAATAGAAGATGCCCTTCCAAGTCATCTGGTCTTTCGCGGGCGGTTTTGTCGCGGGCGTGGTCGTCGGTGCGGGAGTGGTCGGTGTCGTCGGAGTGGTCGGAGTTGGGGGGGGATTCGGTGACGGCTTTCTCATTGTCCCAAGCAGAATCAAGAAGAGAAGAATTGTCGAACCCGTGGACCAGAGCATACAATCCGAAGCGGGCAGATTGAAATAAAGGTACAGAATTTGCGACACAATGATTCCAATGAGAATCGAGATCAGCAGGATGCCGATGCCTTTTCTCCATGTCATTGTTGTTGCTCCTTCAATTTTACTTTGTGAACTTGCCGAGGATTTGGTCAACAGCGGACAGGATGTCACTTCCGATGATGAACGTGCTGTTTCCGTGTTCGCCGAGCTTCTCGAGTCCCTGCAATCCCTTCAAGCGAATGAAAGCGTCCGCCCGTTCTCTGGCGGTCAGTTGGTCAAGACCATAAGCCTTTGCGAGACTGCTTGCCGTGACGATGATCATGTTGGACTCGGCCTTGGCACGAGCTTTGGTCGTGATGAGCGTGTTCTGAGCCTCGGCTGTTGCCTTTGCGGTGGCCGTGTCAATTTCGATTTCAGCGATGCGCTTCTTCCTTTCCGCTTCTACAATTTCTGCCTGCATGACAAGGGCGGTTTCTCCGCGCATCTTCACGGCTTTCTTCACAGAGTCTTCGGTCGGTTCGAAAGGCGCGTTGACTTTGAGATCCATGAATTTCACGGGGATTCTGTCAGCATCCTGTTCGATTTCTTTCTGGATGGCTTGGTTGATGCGACGAACGGTCGGCGCGTCGAGGTTCAGCGCGTCAAAGAGCGACAGCTCCCGAATCGCATGCCGAAAACAGTCTTCAAGAATGTCTTTGATTCGTTCACGCAGACTGGAATCGTCGCGCTTTCCGTCTTTCGCCGGCTTGACGAGGCTGTACCAATTGTTCAGCAGTGCTTCGCGATCAACGCAGTCGAGATCGAAGGCTGGTCGGTAGGTGAAACTCACTTCATTGGCTTTGATCGTGGTGAAAGACTGCGTGCCTTCCGGCGGCGTGGGGTTGTCATCATTCCTTTTCGGCGTATCCGGAGTCGGAGTGATGCAACTCATGATGAATCCGGAATGATTGCTGGTTACCTGGCTACAATCCACGACATCATAGACTTGGAAGAACGGCCAAAAAAAGAAATTCCATCCGGTGTCCAGCAACTTGACCGGCTTGGCTCCCAACCAGGCCAGAACTGTCATGTGCGCCGGCTCGGTTTTCACGAGGCAGAACGACACGACATAAAGCGCACAGAGAACCAGAATTCCGAGGAAAATCGCCGCAACGGTGAACATGTTGTCCTCCTGCTGGTTACTGATTGTTGTCGGTTGTCAAAGACCTTTTTAGATAATAAATTTATCACAAAATTGTAAAAATGTCAATTCTAATCTAAATTTAATACAAAAACAGCTCGATTACTCGAACTGTTTTATATTATTTTAGATGATTCTAGGCGCCGGCGAGATCAAGTAAAAAGTTTACGATCAAGTAGCTTGAGAAAATAAGGGCTAATCCCAGGGATGCGTATTTCATGGCAGTGGTGCCTTTTTGCACTTCCGCGGGAACTCCTCTGGAAATCAACCAGCGAAAGCCGCCGTAAATGAAAACCAAGAGCGCCAAGGTACCGCTCAGTCCGATCAATACTTTGATTAATCTTCCGATTAGCGTATTCGGATCTTTAACCCCCAAAAAGTTTGGAATTTCATAACTGACGGCCGGAGCGAGTTTTGTCACATCTTTTTCTGCGCCCGGAGTGGCACCGGTACCGGGTGTAACTTCTGCCGGTGCTTGAATTTCACCACAACGCGCACCGTTGTGAATATCGCAAAAGTTTGAAGCGCAATCTGAGTTATTCGCACAAGGGTGATTGAAACAAAAACCATCTTGACAATGTGCTTTGTCAACGCATTCATTGAAATCGATTAGATAGTCAGGTTCACCTGGCGTTTCAGCAATCGCTCCGATGCAGGTGGTGGGATCTGTGTCGCAACATTTATTTTGTCCGCCAATTCGATCTGTGTAATCAACGAGCGCAAATGTTTTTATTGGAAAAAACAAAAAACAAAATAAGGTAAAAATTAAAAGTTTTTTCATACATTGAATTGCCAAAGCCCCACCGACATTGACTCCAAAGAGAGTGGTCTGGGTTAAAGCGCAGTGGCGGTTTATTTTATTTTTATTTTGTAAATTTCGGCAGAATTTTTTTCCAGGTTTTGTTTCTTTGGTTTTCGATATGACCGCGCGCGGATCTGGTTTTGACGAATTTCAACCATTCGGAGTTTGGGCCTTTTCTTTTTTTGTCGGTGATTATTTGCACGACATCGCCGTTTTTTAAAGTTCTGTCCAGTGGCGCGAGTTCATTGTTGACCAATGACTGCGTGCATTTATCTCCGATTTCAGTATGAATATGATAAGCGAAATCCACGGGCGTCGCACCTTCCGGCAAATCAATCACATCGCCTTGTGGTGTGAAAACAAAAATGCGATTTTGGAATACATCAATTTTCGCGCCTTCGAGAAATGCGGTGTTATCTTTGACGCCTTTTAGCCAATTGACCAATTCTTCCACCCAGGCCATCTCGCTGTTTTTCATTTTCACTTCACCTTCTTTGTATTCCCAATGTGCCGCAATACCGAATTCCGCTTGTTCATGCATTGTTTTTGTGCGAATTTGAATTTCCACGATTTCACCATCGTCATTGAATACGGATGTGTGCAAAGATTGGTAGCCGTTTGGTTTTGGCTGGGCGATGTAATCTTTGATTCTGCCGCGAATCGGTCTCCATAAACTGTGAATAATTCCCAGCGCCGCATAACAGTCAGCCACGGAATTGACAATTACGCGCATGGCCACCAAATCGTAAATTTGGTTGATGTCGCGATTGTATTTCAAAAATTTTCGATACAGGCTGTAGTAATGTTTTGTGCGTCCGTAAACTTCGTTGTATTTTATTTTTTCGTCGTCCAGTTTTTTCTTGATTTGGCGAATCATTGAATCAAGGGTTTTCTTTTTGTGCGGGTATATTTGTTTCGCGAGTTGTTCGATTTTGATGAATTCTTCCGGATATGCATATTTGAAAGCCGCGTCTTCCAGTTTTGCTTGAAGTTCTCCAATACCGAGTCGGTTGGCGATTGGCGTATAGATTTCCAAGGTTTCCATGGCAATTCTTTTTTGTTTGTTGGCCGGCAGCGCGTACAGCGTATTTAAATTGTGCAGACGATCGGCGAATTTTATTAAAATAACGCGAATGTCCTCAGCCATCGCGACAAACATTTTGCGCAGGTTTTCCACATAGCGATCCATTCCGCGGTATTTAACATGGCTGAGTTTTGTAATTCCCTCGACCATTTTCGCTACATCATCGCCGAAAGCGTCTTTGATTTCCGCCAAAGTGGTTTTCGTGTCTTCCGGCACATCGTGCAACAGCGCGGAGATGATCATCGGTGTCGGCAATTTCAGATCAGCCAAAGTTTGCGCGGCCGATAAACTGTGTTCAATATATTCCATGCCGGTCGCGCGTTTTTGGCCGGAGTGCGCCAGCGCCGCAAAATTATAAGCCTGCTCGATTTCTTTCACATCGGCTTTATTCACATATGTTTCCACTGTTTCGAGTAATTTTCGGAGACTCATAGGTATTTGAAATTGTTCAATAAATATTATATCAAATTTTCCGGACTCTGTCTTATTTTTTGGGGTTGAAATATGTTTCAATCGTTTTTTTCGCGACATCGGTTTTGATGAAGTTCAGCCATTCTTTCTTGGGGCCGGTTTGGTTTGGATCGGTCAGAATTTCGATTGTGTCGTTTGTGGATAATTCTTGATCAAGTTGAAACGGGCGATCGTTGACAATCGCGCCAACGCAGTGATGTCCGATTTGCGTATGAATTTGATACGCGAAATCAATCGGAGTTGAGCCTTGGGGAAGTGACAAAACATCGCCCTTTGGCGTGTACACATAAACATGATCAATCAAAACTTGAGTGGAAAAATTTTTGTAAAATTCTTCATCCGCCATGCTGGCTTGTTTGGCCAAAAGATCCTTGATCCAGTGGGGGACTTTGGTTTTTGTATTTTTGTAATAATAATGCGCGGCAATGCCGTATTCCGCTTCTTCATCCATTTCATGCGTGCGAATTTGAAATTCCGTCGGTCGGCCGTTCAAGCCATAAACAGTGGTGTGCAAACTTTTGTAATTATTATTTTTTGGCGAAGCAATATAATCTTTGATTCGGCGATGTTTCGGTCGCCACAAATTGTGAATAATGCCGAGCATTCGATAGCAATCTTCTTTGGAGTCAACGATTATGCGAAGCGCAAACACATCGCCGATTTCATGAAAAAATTTATTTTTCAATTGCATTTTTTGGTAAATCGAGTAGTAATGTTTGAATCGACCGTGGATTTCGCAGGCAATGCCCGTGTCTTTGGCCGCTTTTTTTACAATACTTTTCATTTTTTGAATGAATTTTTCTCGATTTTCCCTTTCTTCGGAATTGAAATGGTTGTAAATTTTTTCGTATTCTTCCGGATATAAAATTTTAAACGCATGATCTTCCATTGGCCAGCGGAGCGACCAGACTCCGAGCAGATCGGCGATCGGACTCAGCAATTCCAATGATTCTTTGGCGAGTTGTTTTGTATCTTCCGGTGATTTGCAAAAAGTGCCGGTTTTTACCAGATCCATATTTGAGCACATTTTTATGAGAATCGGGCGTGCGTCTTTTGCCATGGCGAGGAGCATCTCACGCAGAAAGCGCACATATTGGGGATTGTTTGGCGTTTTGATTCCGTGCAGGGCTTTGTAATTTTCCACCAAATCCGCAATTTCCGTTCCGAATTTTTCGCGCAATTCCGGCATGCGTTCCGGATGATGTCCGGAAATTTCATGCATCATGGCAACGGCAATGGTTTGCACGCTGATTTTAATCGTGGAAATGAGTCGCGCGACACGGTATGAATGCAACGCCGTGCATTTTTCCGATTCATAATCAAATGTTTTGTGCACGAATTGGTAACTCTGAGTGAGGAGCGCGATTGTTTCGTTGAGTTTATCTTTTATCAGATCAATGTGTAAATGATTTTCTTGCGCGATTTCCGAAAGCAAACTGAAACAGACAAAATCGAGCAGCGCATCTTCTTCGGCAGCTTCCATTCCTCGCTCAATCGCTGATTTAAGATAACTTTTCTTATCGGCAAACGGAATATCTTCCACCGTATCCGTCAACAAATCAAAAGTTTTATCCAGGATGTCAAATGTCGTGTCCGGATGTTTTTCAATAATTATTCTTTTGATGTCACTTAGGTCCATATGAATAAGTTTAGTTCATGTCTGATATAAATACAATAAAAATATTGACAAAATAAATTATTTTTGATACTATTCGGCTGTTGATGATTAGGAAAACCCTAAGAAACGGAAGATTCCTGTGCTTTTGGCAGAGGAGTCTTTTTTTTGAAATAATAATTTCAAAAAGTTGCCGAAAAAAATGTAATTGTTATAATAAATGTGTCGGGCTCCGCGATTACCCTTATCATCAACAACGTTATTGGGGTTACTATCCGGACCCGGCAATTTCATTTATTTTGAAAAGCCTCTCGAGTGAGAGGCCTTTTATTTATTGCTCCAAAATTTTTCGGGAAGAGTATTCGGCTAATTCTTTTTCTTCGTCGGTCAACGCTTTATCCATGCCGGTTTCGAATTCCGCGAAAGCCGCTTGTCGCGCTTTGATATCCCATTCGTCAATGTCTTTTAGTTTTTTGCCAAGTTGTTTTGAAAGTAGTGTTTCTTTATCAGCGAGTTGCTTGTCCATTTCTGCGACATCCGAGTCGATAGCGGTAAAAACGGTTTCAGTTTCCTTTGTCAGTCCATCGATGGCTGCGGCCAGTAAAATATCCAGTCGCTCGCGAAAATCCGGCGTATCGCCGTTTTTTTTGTACAACTCTAATAATTCTTGTTTTTGCGGTTCGCCCAAAATTGATTCTTGGATGAATGTTTCAATGGTTATCTCGGTCATATTTTTGGAAGATCTTTATTAAGTTGCGAGCCGACTTTGTATCTAGTCCCTTGTATAATTGTCTTCGGCAAATTGTAACCGGTAAAAAGTGCCGCTCGTGCGGTCATAGGAATTAGTGAACAGAACGCTTCAATTGCTCTGACTGAGCGTCCGAGCATACCTTGCGCGCGGGGTTTATTTATTTGCGCAATCGCTTTTTTTATTTGTGCGGGCGTCATTCCAGTGCCAGCTAGTCTGGCTTCTTCATTTTTCAACTCCGCGGGTGACATTTCTTTGGCAAATGAGAGTAAATTCGATTGCGTTGCTTTGAAAAAGGGAAGCGAGGCCTTTCCGGTAATGCCAAAAGTCAGTGGAGCGGAAATTGCTAGTCCGAGTCCGATCGCGCCTCCGGTAAAAGCCAATGCGCCGGCGCCGAAACAAAGACAGCCGTTTGAAATTAAGTCTTTGATATGATTTTTATTTTCAGTGGAGAAAATGTTTTTCAGCGCTTCGATATTGGACTGCTTGGTTTGTTCCCAGGCAATTCTTCGCGCGAATTGGTTTTCGATTCGTTCCGCAAATTGTCGCAGTGATTGGAGCATCCCGATATCAGCGGCGATTTCCGGAAAATCTTTCAGCGCTTGTTCCAGATTGCCGCTGATGAAAGAGCTGGTATTTATATCGTAAACATCCAAGGAAAGCGCGGTCATCTCGTTTTTTAAACGATCGATAATCAGTTGCATTTTTCGTTGGGTCTGGCAATATTCGACGATTGCGTCAGCCGGTGGAACTTCGCCGTCAAATTTTTTTTCAAAGTAATCGGTTGTTTTCAGCACTTGATTCGGTGAGGCCGGGCTGATGGGAATCGGTCTGAAGTCAGGGTTGCCGCTCGGATCATTCTCCAATTCTTTTTGCGCTTCTGAACTCAAAACAAATTTAAAACCGGCTTCCAGTTTTTTTAATTCTTCTCCTTTGGGATCGAGGATTTCATCCGGTTTTGGTTGGCAGTCAGACAGCGCGGTTACCAGTGCTTTTTTCTGTGCTTCTTCAATTGAAATCGCTTCATCATCGGCAATTTTTTTCGAAGCGTCTTCAAAATTAGCTTCTCGGCTTTTGAAAACTCTTCTACCGCCGCGTTCAACCGCTGTTTTCGTTGCTTTCGCGGCATCGATGATTTTTTCTTTTATTGGCATAATCGTTTTATTCTTTCTTATTGTATTACAAATAAAAAGAACCTCCAATTTTAGTTGGGGATTCTTTATGAATTTCGGTAAAAAATTTATTCTTTTGTCGGTTCGGTTTTTTTAATTGCAACGGACGCGCAGGTTTTATTTGAACAGAGAATTTTGCCGTTTGGTTTTGTGACAAGAAGGGAATCGCAAGTCGCGCATTTTTCTCCGGTCGGTCGATCCCAGAGAATAAATTTGCAATCAGGATACGCGCTGCAACCGTAAAATATTTTTCCGCTTTTTCCGCGTCTGGTAACGACTTCACCCTTGCCGCAGTCCGGGCAATTTACACCGGTTTTTTGCGAAAAAGATTTGATATTTTTGCATTCCGGATATTTGGTGCAACCCAAGAATTTGCCGAACTTTCCGTGTTTTATCTGCATTGGCGCGCCGCATTTTTCGCAAACTTCTTCTGTTGTTTCTTGTTCAGTCTGTTGTTGTTGCGCTTCTTCCGAACCAGGAACCGGTTTCGCGTTTTTGCATGTCGGATAATTCGAGCACGCCATGAATTTGCCGTATTTTCCCAATCGAATAATCATCGGCGAGCCGCACTTGTCGCATTTCTCAT
>Ga0172379_10002330_pt1 | contig 33949 bp, 14 predicted proteins | sample GrowelOW334metaG_FD_119756 | JGI IMG/M metagenome (GOLD analysis project Ga0172379, IMG submission 119756) | Groundwater microbial communities from an aquifer near a municipal landfill in Southern Ontario, Canada - Groundwater well OW334 metaG | ecosystem: Environmental > Aquatic > Deep... | reverse complement strand
TGAAATACCCTGCCAATCAATGATTGTTTATTTTCTATGATGTTTTTTTGTTTTTCAAATTCAAAAACATCATAGACCGATTGCTTGAAAACATCGTACCAGTCGTTTTGAGAAACGATGAACCGATATTCGAAAAGAACTTCGTCGCCCGCATTCATATAGGAATTTTCCTGACCCACAACAGGATAATACAAAGTCGGCGATATTTCAGCCTGCGGACTCATCATCGAAAGTCCTACATTCCAGTTGATATGCGTGTTTTTTGTCTTGTCATGTGGCTTCCGCAAATATTTTTCTTCTGGAGAAATGGCAACTGTAAAATCTTTATTTGAAAGAATGACAACAGGAGTAGTTGCACATCGATCCCTGTAAATGACTGGTCGGTTAGGAATGTAGTGTCCGTATCCATAGGCAGCAACAAAATCTTTACTTAATGAATCAGCCATCAGATACCCCGGAATCACGGCTTTGCGCACTTCATCGGGATTCGACCTGAACAGCGAGGGTGTGCTTACTCCGAAATAACCATTTTTTAAGGCTTTGAATGTTTGCTTAATGATGATGTTGTTTTTATTCAATGACCATACTGAAGTGATAATTCCCGATTCGGTTTTTGTTTCAAATGTCAGAGGATTTTTAGTAATAAGAGTAGCACCGGCTGTTATTTCTTTTATTCCTGCCGTATTGAAGGAAACTTCAGAGATATTGCTTTCCCATGCCTGTGTTGGATATTTGAATACTTTTTCAGGAAAAACCGTTCCCTGGTTGGTTATGAAACTTTCAGCAGGAAGCATATCTGGTTTATTTTCTGAAAAAATAATGGTTTGTGTTCCTGAAGAAGCAAATGTTGAATTAACTTTTGTTCCGGTTTTTATTGTTGTTTGTTTCAAAGCCCATCCACATTGCTGCTTAATCCATAAAATTCTAATCTTTTCGTTCTCCAGGGTGATTTTCCGATTTGCGGAAAACGATAATGAGCAAAAAACACATAATGCAATAAGAAATATTTTTCTGTGCATAAACTGGTTTTTTTCGGTTTAATATTCTATATTTGTGTGTTGATGCAAAATTAGTTTTTGTAAATTGAATTACCTTGTAATATTTGACTTTAGTATTGTAAACGTTTACGTAAATAGGTACAGGGTACATTACAAATTTGTATGCTTTTACCTTTCTTTGTGCAGATTATAAATATTTGTATGATGTTTCGGATTCCCTTTATAAAATAAAAACAGTAAATAATGAAAGCAACTATCAAAGACATAGCCAAGGTGCTTGGAGTTTCGGTTGCTACAGTTTCCCGGGCATTAACAGGGAGTCACGAGGTAAATAGTGCTACCAGAGAAAAAGTGCTGAGCATGGCACGGGAACTACATTATAAACCGAATATACAAGCGCGGAATTTATTAAAGAGGAGAAACAATATGATTGGGGTGGTGGTGCCTGAATTTATCACCTTCTTTTTCCCTGAAATAATTATCGGCATACAGGAAGTGATGAATGACGCAGGATATCAGGTGTTAATTTGTCAATCGAATGAATCCTCTAAACTTGAAAGAAAAAATGTTGAAATGCTCGAAAACAGCATGGTGGAAGGATTGATTATTTCAGTAACGAAAGAATCAAAAAATATTGATTTGTACCAACGGTTGATTGACGAACGAATGCCCCTGGTTTTTATTAATCGCGTTTTGCCTGAACTTGACGCTAGTCAGGTGATTATCGATGATCGTAAATGTGCGTTTAAAGCCGTTGAACATTTGATAAAATGTGGGTATAAACGTATCGCACATTTGGCGGGGAATGAACATCTGTCGGTAACTCAACGTCGTGTGGAGGGATATCTGGATGCTTTACATGCCTATAATATCCCTGTTTATGATCAGTATCTGATGTATGTTGGTGTTCAGCAGGATCGTGCGAGGGTGGGGGTGAATTATTTGCTGAGTTTGAAGGAAAAACCCGATGCCATCTTTGCTGTAAATGATCCTATTGCGATTGGAGTGATGATGGAACTGAAAAAGAGAGGATTGAAAGTCCCGGAAGATATTGCTGTGGTTGGTTTCACCGAATCACCAATCGGACGAATACTGGATTTGAGTAGTGTTTCCCAGCCTACGCAGGAAATGGGACGAGTTGCTGCTGAATTGTTACTCAATAAGATAAACAATCCGGATGCCCCCGTTGAAATAAAGATTTTCGATGCACCGCTGAATATACGGGCTTCTTCCTTACCTCAATACAAAAAAAACAAGCCTTAGTTGTTGATTTACAAACAGAGTAATATTCTCAGATTAATACAACATTGACCATCCGCTAGTCTTTCCTTTACTATACTTTCTGATTCTGATGTTGGTGATAGGATTATTTTCGACAATCTTAAATGAACCTTTCAATGTTGATTTCACAATTTCAGTTCTGTTATTTGCCGTATATTCCACTTCCACCCATTCATCGTCTTTTTCAACTGTAAAGCCAACTACGTATCCGTTGTAAACCTTTTCAATATGCTGAATAACCGGGGGAAGTAACTTATCTTCCGGTGTTAGCAGGAATGTTTTACTCATGGACGATTTGCCGTTATCTTCAAATATTTCCAGCGCAATACGATGTTCTGTAGCATTCTTATCCAATGGGATTTCAAATGTCGGATACATCAAAGGAATTTGTTTCCCGTTATAATGCAAGATATAACCATCGGCTATTTCTGTAGTTGAATAGGTTACCTGCATTTTCTCCAGATTAACATCGCTTTTTAGCAATTGAGGAACAGGTATTTTTTTAAGTGCTATTTTTTTATCGGCAATCGGGAAATGCGTAGGTGTCATGATACTCACTTCAAAATAATTACCTGATAGTTTTTCAGTTGCTTCATATCCAGCGTTATCGAATATTGATTATTTTCCCGGGAGAATTGTTTCAGGGGAAATGTTGTTTTTTCACCTTTTGCCGACCGAACTGAGATGTAATAGTTCTTCAAAGAAATATTTGGCATTTCTTCAGGTGTTCTTCCGGAGAAGGTGATATTGAGTTTTCTATCAGCAAAACTGACTTTGAGATCTTTTACAGGAGCGAAAAGTTCCCGGATAGACTTAGTCGCAATTTTCGGGTTTCTCCAGACATCCACTACTCCCCATGCACGATTTTCGGAGGGTGGCGTCCCACGGTAGCGACTTCTGTAATCATTGTAAGTCCATAACGATGCTCCCATCAGGTAGGGGAATTCTTTTGCCTTGTTCATCAAATCATAAACCACCGGCAGAATGTTGGAGGTGTTTAGGTTTTCACCAATCATTCCTCTTCCGAATTCGCTGATAAAGATAGGCTTGTCGGGCCATTTGCTGTGAATTTGCCTGCAGTTATCCACCACATCCCCATATGAATTAAAGCTGATAAAGTCGCATAAACCGGCAGGATCGGTTTCTTTATTGGCTTTGGCACGAAAAGCGGTAAAACTTGCATAGGTAAGCAGTCGTGTGCTGTCGAGTGTGGATTTTATATGATGTAACATCGAACTGACATAACGAAATTGTTCTTTGCTCATGCGCATATCCGTCCAGTGTTCATCAATGCCGATTTCATTGGCCACGCTCCATGCAATGATGCTCGGATGATTATAATCACGCACAATCATTTCTTCAAACCATTGTTTTGCCACCGGACTATTTGCGAAAGCATTTGGATCAAATTTGCTCCAAACAGGATTTTCAGCTATCAGCAACATGCCCACTTCATCACAATAATCCAGTAGCTCAGGTAATTGGGGCGTGTGCATAATTCTTGTCATTACGCAACCCAGAGATTTCATATGGTCGATGTCACGTTTAACCAAATCAAGAGGTTCAATATTACCGTATGCCCTGTGATCGGAAACGCGGTTAAAACCGAAAGCCCTTACCGGCTCGTTGTTTAACAGAAATTGCGTTCCCTTGACTTCCACTTTTCGGATGCCAAACCTTGTTTTTCGTTCTTCCAGAAGTTTGTTCCCTGATTTAATTTGAATGGTTGCGGTGTATAGACTGGGATCGTCGAAATGCCATAATTTAACAGATTCAGTACTGAGCGTAACTGTGTTATTTATGGTTTTAATTTCGTTGTAACTCAGAGAGATGTTAGTTGAAATGGACGGTATCTCTGGCTTATCAAAGCTAACTATAACCTGAAGTTCTTTGTTGATTGCTTTTAAATTTTCGAGTTTAGTGCTGAGGGAAATAGTTGTTTTTCCGTTTTCAAAATCAGGAGTAGCGGAAATCATGAAGCGCTCAATCTTTACATCAGTATATTGATCGATGCTCACATTGCGTGAGATGCCTCCCCACGACCACCAGGCACCACGGGAAAATTCATTATTGACAAGCACTGTAAGCTCATTGATACTGTCTTTCTTTACCAAGTCGGTGATGCAAAACTCAAAAGGAGTATATCCTCCGGTATGTTGACCAAGGTAGTTGCCATTGATATAAACCTTTGCTTCGTAATATACTGCATCAAAATGAATAAACAGTTCTCCATTGCTAAAAGATGCCGGGAGTTCAAAAGTACGATAGTAAGCAGCTTCACCAACATAATTAGAATAATCATTCTCTGTGTCCCAGTTTCCCGGAACAGCAATGCTATCCCATTGAAGGTCCGATAAGTCTGTTTTGATGGTATGATAGTCACTCCATTCAAGTTGAATGGGTGCTTTGAATTTCCAGATACCGGTTAAAGATTTAGTATCAGATTGTGCGGACATGCTTAAACAGGTAGCAATAATGAGATATGCTGTCAGGTGTTTTTTCATAAATGCAGAATTTAATTCAAAGAAACTACAAATTTTCTTATTTTCATCAGAAAAAGGTTTTCTTTCTTTGTAAACGTTTCCGCTGATATGTTGTTTTTTTAGTACAAATAGAACTGAACATTAGTAGATTTGTACAAGTCTTGAATCATATATGTTTAAATTCATTTTGAACCCAAAAGAATAAATTTAAAAAATCATGAAAAAAATAATCCGGTATTTACTTTTGGGGATTTGCATTCATATCACAATAGGGTTTGTAAATGCAAAAGAAAATAAATTTTTTTCCATTGAGCCTCTTCAAATAAATCAAATAATTACCGATAACACATCAGCCGGTTTTGTAAATGATAAACTACAGGTTACAATTACAAAAACCGGCGTTTCATATCCGGGATTTCGTATCTATGCCCCTGAGGAAAAATGGAACCTTAATATTTATGAACGTGTAGGTATTGAGATTCAAAATATCGGGACAAGTGCCGTAACACTTTCGTGTTGGGTCGTTACTGACGGTTGGGGCGGAATTGGCGGTTATGGTATCGACGGGTCGAATAATGGTAACACGACAATCACAATAAATCCTCAGGAGACGGGTATTCAATATATTTATATTCATACAAGATATAAAGACAATTTGCATAAAATGGTTGACCCGGAAGAAATCGACTATTTTGATATCAGGTTTAAAACAAATACAGCTATAAACAGTAAGATTGAAATTAAAAGCATTTTTGCTGAAATGGATGTAACATCGGGAGCATACGATAAAACAGGAAGACTTATAGTTCCACCCATGGAAGACCAACTACCTGCTGCGGGGAAAAAAGTAAAACAACAAATAGCGGAATACAATGGAACTCAGGTTTTTCATACATTATATTTGCCTACTGACTGGCAGATAGGGAAAAAGTACCCTGTAATTGTTGAATATGCTCCCAATATTTTTTATAATGCTTCCTGTTATTCTACCGGAAAATTGGAGGATGTTGTCAACGGTTATGGTATCTCAAAAGGTGAGGGTTATATCTTATTATCATTGCCATTTATTAGTACAAAAGGCACTTATAACGAGGTTAATGGCTGGGGAAATGCCGATAAAACAGTTGATTATGCGCTCAAAACAATACGATTAGTTTGTGATAATTTTGGCGGTGATCCTGCGGGTATATTTATCACCGGTTTTTCAAGAGGTGCCATAGCAGCGGGCTATATAGGATTACGAAACGAAAAAATAGCTGATACATGGATTGGCTTTAATGCCTGTCAACATACTGACGGTGATGGATGGAACGGCAGTCAGATCGATGCAGATATTCGTGTTGCTCGATTAAAGGGACGTCCTGTTTTTTTGATTGATAATGGCTCTTACCCCTGGGCTACCATGGTTCCGGCTGCAGGTTCTCCTTTGCAAATGGAATCTTCGGGGATAGGAGCACATTCGGCAGCTAATTATTTAGATGACAGGCCATCAACTGTCAAGTTGCGAAGCTGGTTTGCTGAAACCTACATGAACAAACCGGGTACTTTTAAAGTCTCGGGAGTTGTTGCCGATCAGTTTGGAAAACCTTTAAAAAACATTAGAGTTGAAACGGGGAGTACTCATTTTATTGATACCGATGAGCATGGCTTTTATGAATTAAAAGGTCTAGTTGGTGGATCAAGGTCAATCAGGTTTATAAATGAAACTTTGACTCCTGATACTGTTGAAATCAATTTATCGAAAGATACCCTTGTCAATTTTGAAATGGAAGTGGTTGAATATTCAGGAATTAAAGCTGGTGAAGACAGCAATATTGATATCCTCGGTAATGTTGTGAAAGACTTTCTTTTTCTGAAATCTGATGTTAGATTTGTTTCTGCCTGCATTGTGGCAGTTACGGGAAAAAGTGTGAAGATATTTAACAACAATGAGCGTTCTTTTAATGTATCTTCCCTTCAGACCGGCATCTATTTCTTGAAAATAATTTCAGGGAATGACATTGTTATAAAGCGTTTTTTGAAGATTTAAACTTATAGTAAACGTTTCCGTTAATTATTCCTTCATACGGTGAATGCTTGTTCAAACTTAAATATCTTTGTCACATCTTATAATCTTAAAAACACAATACCATGCATTATCTCGATTTTGTTTTTATTTTCATCTTCACCATATTGGTTTTAATCACCGGTATTGCCTTTGCAAAAGCCGGCGGAAAAGATATGAAATCCTTTTTTGCAGCCGGAGGTGCAGTCCCATGGTGGATGAGTTCACTGTCGCTTTTTATGGGATTCTTCTCTGCCGGAACATTTGTGGTCTGGGGTTCTATCGCCTATGGAAGTGGCGCTGTTGCTTTAGGCATTCAATGGACCATGGCATTATCGGGCATAATTATAGGATTTGTAATTGCCCCTAAATGGCGAAAAGCCAATTCACTTACAGTAGCTGAATTTATAACTAACCGATTGGGACAGAATGTCCAACGAACATATACTTATATTTTTCTTATAATCTCACTTTTTACCAGCGGTGCATTTCTTTATCCGGTAGCAAAAATTGTAAGTGTGGCAACTGATTTCAATATCTATTATTGTATTTTGATTCTGGGTGCCATCAGCATCATTTATGTTTCCATCGGAGGCTTATGGGCGGTTGTTGTGACCGATGTGTTGCAATTTGTTATTTTGGTAAGTGCTGTCATCATTGTGCTACCTTTAGCTTTTACGCAGGTTGGCGGTGTTTCGGAGTTCATCACTAACGTGCCCGATGGATTTTTTAATCTCGTTAACAGTGAATACACTATTTGGTTCATCATTGCTTTTGGCTTTTATAATCTCGTATTTTTAGGCGGAAACTGGGCGTACGTGCAACGTTATACCAGCGTGAAAACGCCTAAAGATGCTAAAAAAGTAGGCTGGATGTTCGGTGCTTTGTATGTGATAAGTCCTGTGTTGTGGATGCTTCCTCCAATGATTTACCGGGTATATAATCCCGGTTTGATTGGCATGGAGAGTGAAGGAGCTTATTTGTTGATGTGCAAGATTGCTTTGCCGGTAGGTATGCTGGGAATGATGCTGGGCGGAATGGTTTTCGCAACTGCCAGTTCTCTGAATGCCACCCTGAATATCTCGTCGGGGGTATTTACCAATGATATTTACAAACGTCTCAATCCCGGTAAAACGGATAAGCAGATGATAAAAGTAGCCCGTATTTCAACGATTTTGTTTGGTGTACTGGCGGTGGTTGTGGCAATGCTGATTCCAGCCATGGGAGGTATTGTCAACGTGGTTATCAGTTTGGGTGCGTTGACCGGTGTTCCTCTTTATCTTCCGATTATCTGGACACTTTTCTCAAAACGACAAACCTCAAAATCTGTTGTTACCGTTACTCTTGCCAGTTTGCTGGTCAATGTAATTTTTAAATTCATCACACCTTTACTCTTTAGTTTCTCACTCAACAGGACGCAGGAAACTATCCTTGGTGTTTCGTTGCCGGTATTGTTGCTATTGGCTTTCGAACTGTATTTTATCTACAAACGAAAAGTTGATCCTAAATATGCCGCATACATTGAATACAAGGAACAACAAGTTCTTCTGCAAGTGACCGACGAAAATCAAAATGTAACTGAAACAAAAAATAACTCATACAGTCTGCGCGTAATTGGTTATGCAATTGCTGCTTCAGGCTTAGTAATCGCATCAATAGGCGTACTAGCCGCAACCGGAAAATATATCATACTTCCCATTGCTGCGCTACTTATTGGTTTGGGAATTATCATAGTAAAAAGGAATAGAAAAAAATAATATTGCATATGTTGACAGAACAGTTCTCACATCTGAGAAAAATAAAACAAACAAATTTACAATTCGATTTTGTCGTTGTAGGGGGAGGAGTTGCCGGTGTTTGTGCCGCCATAGCTGCTGCTAGAAGAGGTTTTTCGGTAGCGCTTATTCAGGACAGACCGGTTTTAGGAGGCAATGCTTCCAGCGAAGTCAGGTTGTGGATGCTTGGAGCAACTTCGCATATGGGGAATAACAACCGTTGGGCCCGCGAAGGAGGAATTGTTGATGAAATTCTGGTAGAAAATACTTATCGGAACAAGGAGGGAAATCCTGTTTTATTCGATATGGTATTGATAGATAAAGTGCTGGCAGAGAAAAATATCTCTTTATTTTTGAATACCATTGTTTTTGACATTGAGAAGAATAGTGATAAAGTAGTAGCTGCGGTTAAAGCATATAACTCCCAGAGCGAAACAGAGTACGTGATGAACGGAAAAATGTTTTGCGATGCTTCGGGTGATGGTATTCTGGCTTATCTTGCCGGAGCTACTTACAGAATAGGAGCTGAGGAACGGGATGAATTTGATGAAAAGTTTGCTCCCGACAAAGAAGTATATGGTGAGAAACTTGGACATACCTTGTTTTTTTATACGAAAAAGGCTCTAAATCCTGTGAAGTACATTGCTCCTGATTTTGCATTAACGAAAGAGTTTGTCGAAAAAGAAATCTATCGCGTAAAAAATCCGAATTATTTTAATCCAATGGCTATCGGATGCAAGTACTGGTGGATTGAATATGGCGGGCGACTTGATACAATCCATGATACAGAAGAAATAAAATACAAGTTGTGGAGTGTTGCATACGGCATTTGGGATTACATTAAAAACTCCGGAAAATTTCCGGAAGCAGATGATTTGACCCTTGAATGGGTAGGCTTATTTCCGGGGAAAAGAGAGTCACGCCGATTTGTAGGACCTTATATGATTAACCAAAAAGATGTGATTGAACAACGTACACATTATGATGCAGTGACTTTTGGGGGGTGGTCTATCGATCTTCATCCTTCGGATGGTGTCTTCAGTGAAAAAAACGGTTGCAACCAATGGCATTCAAAAGGGATATATCAGATACCTTACCGCTGTTATATTACAAACGACTTAGATAATGTGTTTGTTGCCGGCCGACTCATTAGTGCCTCCCACGTTGCTTTCGGCTCAACAAGGGTAATGGCAACTTCAGGTGTAGGAGGTGAAGTTGTAGGAACAGCTGCCGCCTTATGTCTGGAAAATAAATGGTCAACTGTAGACCTTTCTGCAAAAGAGAATGTTGGAATTTTACAGAAAGAACTAATAAAAGCAGGTAATTATATTCCTCAAATCAACTTGTCAGTTGATGATAATTTGTTGCATAAGGCATCTTTGTCAGCTACTTCTGAGTTAATATTATCCGAAATACCTTTCGAAGGCGGACATTGGAAGTCGCTGGCACAATCGGCTGCGCAAATGCTACCACTTGAAAAGGGAAAATCTCCTGTGTTTGCTGTTCGTGTAAAAGCGGAGGAAAAAACAGAACTACAGGTTGAATTACGCATTAGTACGAAAAGTTTCAATCATACGCCTGATGTAACTCTCGCCAAAAAATCGATTACAGTCGTAAAAGGGGAACAGCTCGTTGAAGTTGATTTCAATGTAGCCATTCCTGAGAATAGCTATGCCTTTGTTTGTTTTATGATGAACAATAAATTAGAGTTGATGTACTCTCCTTATAGGATTACGGGAGTGCTCTCGGTATTTAATAAGGTAGTTCCTGCTGTTTCCAATTGGGGGAAACAAACTGTTACAGAAGACATAGGTATCGACGAGTTTGAATTCTGGTGTCCGGAGCGTCGTCCCGATGGTCACAACATCGCTATGAAAATCTCTCCTGCCATTACTGCATTTGCTACTGAGAATATTAAAAATCATGTCAATCGTCCGGTGGAGAAATCAAATGCATGGGTGGCAGCTCTCAACGATAAAAAAGCTGCTTTCGTGGCAGCATGGAAAGAAGAAGTAACAATCAGTGAAATCACAGTGTTTACTGATACGGATTTTGATCACCCTATGGAGTCGGTGCAATGGGGACATTTCGACAATAAAATGCCTTTTTGTGTCAATGATATCAGTATTTACGATGAAAATCGTCAGCTAATTGCAACAATTAAAGATAATCATCAGACAAGGGTGTTGTTCCGTTTAGAAAAAACGGTAAAAACGAAACAACTGACTTTCGAATTATCAAACAGTTCGGAAAATGTTGCGGTGGCGCTATTTGGTGTCGATGTACGTTAATTCGTTTTAAAATTTTATCACTTATTTCTAATATTATGAATCAACTTTTTAGATACAGCTTATTTCTTTTGATGGTGATGTTGATTACCCCATCTTCTTATGCAAAGGGTAAGTCAGATACATTTGTTTATAAAGCCGATGGCAACAGTTGGTCATTTAGCGGAGATTTTTATGTTTTTTTCAGTGAGAAAGATCCGAAAATGGCTTTGCGACCTTCAGCTATCAAAAATGTGCAATACAATGTTATCACGTGGGAAGCACCTGCTGCAGAAAAACAGCTCAGGTTAGTCACCAGAAAAGACGAACAGGCAGGTGATGGTTTTGACGACAGTATTCTGGATGGCAGTGTACAAAAACGAACGGCTGACGTTTTTGCGCTTAATCAAAAAGAACTTATACAACCGCTCAGTATGATTCGCACAAAAAAAGGGGTTGAATTCAGTTATAAAAAAAATGATAAGTTTGAATTTAAAGCTTCAATTACAAAAACTTCAGCTCTTGGTTTTCCGGAGTTGACTTATGTACTAAATCCCAAAGTAAAAGGGTATTTTTCAGTGGTATATGCCGGTGCCCCCCATATAAATATTGAGTCGGCCGAAGAAATATGGCAACCCATGATCTGGCAGGAAAAACGCTTCCCCGATATGAGTTACATCACCGCAGCTTTTCAATGTCCGGTTCCTACCACTTTTGTTCAGTACAAAGGTTTCACGTTGGGTGTGGTGGCTCATCCTTCCGAGTTTCCATTTGTTCCTCTGCCGTTATTGGATAACAGCCGGTTTGCTGTGGCACTCAGAACTGAAAATGGTGAAGCATCTCCTATGTTGATAGCACCGGTTTTTGGGGGAGCTCAATCTTTGATGCAGGCCAATACGTCATTCGTTTTTAAATCTCTGTTATATGTTTCAAAGAAAAATCTTACAGCAGCTTATGAAGATGTTGCTCGTAATATTTATGGTTTTAAGGATTATCGCCATAATGATATTTGCTCGCTGAACGAAACTTTTGATAACATCGTGGAATATTCTCTTTCAAAATTCAGTTGGTTTATTGATGAAGAAAAAGGATGTGCATATTCTACTGATGTGCCTGGTGCTGTAAAAAACGTATCAAGTCTGAATCCGTTAGAATTGGCAATTGTAACTGACCGAAAGGAAATGTTTGAAACAAGGGCATATCCTATCATCGAATTTATGCTTTCGCGCGAAAAATTCCTGTTCTGTGCCGATTCAACTCAGAAAATCCAGTCGCCATCACGTAAAATGGCCGGTCCCATCGCTCCAGTGAGTGAGATGACAAGTCTTTATAATATCTTGGGGAAAAGCATGCCTTTCCTGCTTCAACTGTCGAATAAAGAATATAATAGTAAACGCACCAGGAATCTGGAAGTGAAGGAAAAAGGCAAGACATGGCAAAATGCATTATGGATTTATAAAGCAACCGGAGAAAAGGAATGGTTGCAAAAAGCCATTCAGGGTGCAGATGATTATCTTGTAACAAGGATAAACAAACGTGCCGAAGATTTCATTGACCCACAAGGAGGTGGTTTCTTTTTCTGGACAGGTTTTACACCAAAATGGATTGATTTGCTGGAGCTTTATGAAGTTACGCAGGATAAGAAATACCTGGATGCTGCGTATGATGGTGCCAGACATTACACCATGTTTACATGGATGAGTCCGGCCATTCCTGCCGATAGTATTGTTGTAAACAAAGATGGAAAAGCTCCTGTATACTGGTATCTGATGCGCAAAGGTCATCATCAGATGTATTCTCCGGAAGAGAAAGTACCAGCATGGAGATTATCAGAAATAGGTTTGACTCCCGAATCATCAGGAACATGCTCTGGGCACCGTGCAATTTTCATGGCTAATTATGCTGCCTGGATGTTACGCATAGCTTACTATACAAATGACAATTTCTTGCGCGAAGTAGCCAAAGCAGCAGTTGTGGGGAGGTATCGCAATTTTCCGGGCTATCACATCAATACTGCCCGTACAACCATTTATGAGAAAGAGGATTATCCCCTGCGTGATCATAAAGATTTAAGTGTGAATTCATTCCATTATAATCACATCATGCCTAATGCTTCTTTGTTACTTGATTATTTAGTAACCGATGCCTGGTACCGTTCAAAAAAAGCCATTGATTTCCCTGGCGAGTTTATCGAAGGTTATGCTTATTTACAGAGCAAATCTTACGGACATGCCGAAGGAATTTTTTACGGAGAAAAAGCTGGTTTGTGGATGCCTTCCAATCTTTTAAAAACAAATTCAGTTGAATTGAATTATATCAGTGCCAGATCGGAAAATAAACTGATGATTGCATTTACGAACCAAAGTGCTAAGAATATTGCTGCTGAAGTTCAGCTAAATGTTGAAAAAATGGATTTGGTGAAAGGTAAAAAATATAAGGTCAGGGTGATTGCCGATAACAAAAACGAATCAACATCCTGGATGACCGACGGAAAGTTTGATCTGAAAGTTACTGCCAATGGCATTACATCCGTTATCATTGAGGATATTACACTAAAGGTGAATTTTCAACAATCTCTTTTTGAAAAAACAGATGTATGGAGTAAAGATTATTATGAATCAGAAAACACAAAAGTACGCGCGATGTTATTAAACATAGGGAAAGCATCAAAAACCGTTTACGTGTATCTGACCGAAGATGATAATACAATTGCTTCAGCCAAACTGGTGAGTAATTATGCAACACTTACTGACGAAATGTATCCTTTTGAATTTACCGTGCCACTTGATATGGAAGCCACTATGTTTGAGGCCGAAATTATTATTACTGATCATCTTGGAAATAGTAAAAAGATTGAAAATATTCTTATCAAGAAGTAAGGTAGTGTTGGTGATGGAAAGTGTTGGAATATAGAAGTTGTAATACATTCATAATAAAAAAAATCGGGATTAAAGATTGTTTGTAAACGTTTACATCGATTTCTGTTGTATTAACATTTTCCGACTGTGCTTTTAGCTAACTTTACATAGAAATTAAATCTGTACAGTAATTTATTCATCCGGAATAATTAATTTTTCGGAATCATTATATAAGTTTATTATGAGAATCACACTGTTATTAATATCGTTTTTATTGACTTTTTTTCAGGTATATGCTACTGAAATTAAGTTGACGAATGCACGATATGAACTTAATTATAATCCGGATAATAATTCATTTGATGTAAAAGAAATCAAGACAGGTGTCTACCGAACTTTTACCGCAGGGTTTTATGTTGTTTTCAAATCAACTAAACCTACTTTATCATTGACGGAAATCACCGAGGATTTCAATTATAAAACTGCTTCTTTTGGAGGTTCTACAGATTTATTCTCTTCTAATGCCGGAGGATTTTCCGTTCGGGGTATACCCACTACCATTACTGAAACCGATGGGGTTATTAACCTGGTTTTTCAGGATAATGCCAACTACCAACTTACAGCCCGAGTCTATCTCCCTGCCGGGAATGAAGAACCTGTGGTTGAGTCATCACTTAAAGCATTGACTACCGGATATTTTTCGGTGGGTTATTATGGTGCTCCTGAACTCGACAGAACAGAAATTAAGGAACTGTTTCAGCCCTTGCCTTTTACCGGTATGCGTGTTCCAGCATCTTCCTATCTTACGCCAGCTTTTTTGGCCACCATGCCGGGTACTTTTTTATCAATCGGGGCGATTACCTATGGTGTTTTTGCCGATCCCTCAGAGCTTCCTTTTAATCCACTCCCCAACAGATTGTCGAGAAGTCCGTTCGGTGTGGCGTTGAAAAACCGCACAGGATACGGAAAGGAACTTAAACCGATGGTTTGGGCGCCCATTATCGGTAACAGTGATTCTTATCTTGCAGCCAACGGTGTGAAAAGTTTCAAATTCCGACCTTATGTAACGATGGGTAATATGACCGCTGCTTATGAAGATTTGGCTCGTCGTCAGTTTGGATTCGGTAATTTCCGGCACAACGACCTCGGTTCACTCAACAAAACCCTGCACAGGATGATCAATTACGGCATGTCGACACAATGGGGTGTTTTTAAAGAAAGCATGAAGGGTTGCAGTTATGATACTGACGTGCCGAATTCCGTAAAAAACACTTCTGCATTACCGATGTATGCAGCTGCTTTTATTACTGACCGTTCCGATGTTTATGAAAAAAGGGCATTGCCGGTACTGGAGTTCATGCTTTCAAGGGAAAATACGATGTATGCTGAAGAAGATACCGGCGGCGCCGGTGGTCAGGAAGCTACCAATACATTGGGAAAACCTTGCATGAACTATTCGGAGATGATGGCATTTTATAATATCACCGACAAGAAAATGGGTGCCATGATTCCTATTGCCAGTGCCAACAAGAAGGGTTCACTCATCTCAAGTGAAATTACTCTCAAAGAAAATTTCTCGCTTTACAGGGCTACAGGTCAGTCGTCGGTATTAAATGATTTGCTTACAGGAGTCAATAAATATATCTCAGAAGAAATTACTGCGAAGCCCCAGATTTTCAGTTATGTTAATCACCAGAAAAATAGTTTCTGGAGTTCTATTGCCCCTAAATTTGTTGAGTTATATGAGATTTATAAAACAACCGGCAATGAGAGTTATCTTTTCGCCGCACGTGATGCTGCGCGAATATTTGCCTATCACATCTGGATGGCGCCAAGAGTGGTGCCTGGTGATAGTGTACTTGTGAATATTGGAAATATTGCACCGCGATACCGGGGTACGGGAAATATCTCAATCCCTGAAGAAAAAGCACCGGCCTGGCGTTTGTCGGAAATGGGATTGCATTGCGAAGCGGGCGGTACCTCTACCAGTGGTCACAGAGCTGTGTTTACAGCTAACTTTGCCGGTTACCTGTTGCGTATTGGTAGTCTGACTAAAGATACTTTTTTGTTGGATTTAGGAAAAGCCGGAGTTATCGGACGCTATACGAATTTCCCGGGTTATCACATCAACACCGACAGGACAACAGTCTACGAGAAACCTGAGTTTCCTTTGCGTACCCTTGCCCAACTTACAAGTACTTCCATGCATTATAGTCATGTCTGGACACAAATTAACCTGATGTACGATTATCTGGTAAGTGATGTGGCAGCACGCACATTAGGAGCGGTGGATTTCCCCGGACAATATGTTCAGAATATAGTACATATGCAGAACCAGGTATATATGAACCGCGGCAAATTCTACGGAGATGAAAACCTGTCACTGTGGATGCCTGAGGATTTAATTGAGTCAGCTAACGAAGAACTGAATTATATTACTGCCTATGGCAATGGCAAACTGTATGCAGTATTTACAAATCAAAGTGGTCAGCAGGTCAATACTACGGCCACATTTAATGCTTCACTCCTGAATTTGGGTGGAAAGAGTTATGCGCAGTGGAATGAAAATGCTCCGACATCAGGTGGCACTATTGCAGGAAATCAATTGCAGGTAAGTGTAGCACCTCATGGTGTAACAGCTTTTGCTATTTCAAACGTAAATGTAAAAACGAAATTTCAACAAAAACTTACTGTCAATACCATTAAAAATAACTGGAATAAGTATTATGAACCGAATATTTCCGTTGGGACTGCCCGATCAATACTCATTAATCCTTCTGATTCACTGACACGTCTGTTTGTGTTCTCAACGGATGCAAAAGGTACACATACTTCGGTTAAACTGCAGTATTCGTTGAATAAAGGTACCTGGCAGGAATTAACAGATAATCTGTATCCTTTTGAATTTTCGGTGGATATTAATACGGCTACTTCTGTGGATTATAAAGTTGTTATAGGCTCAACCATATCTTCTGTATATTCTTATGAGCGGTTAAAGCCTACAGCAACCATGAGTGGGTGGACAAGCATAAAAAAAGCAGATGGAGCTGTGTTGCCAATAGAGTTAACCGGTAATCCTCCATTCGAAATAACTTATTCTGAGAACAATGATATTGTGCAGGTGACTGGTATTCAGGATTCACTTTATATGCTCGTAATAAATCCTCAGACGACTTCTTATTACAAGATTTTATCGATGAAGGATGGCTCTGGTACGGCAGGTGATGTAAGCGGTGATGCCAAAGTGGTTGTTGTGGATGCTTATCAACCTGTTAGTACAGTTGTAGCATCGAAAGATGCCCAAACCTACAAAGCACTTGCAACAAAGAATTATGGTGCAGATCAACAGCTTGAATTAAAGGGAAGTGCTACTTATCGTCGCGATTTGTTTTATTCTTTTGTTGTTCCTCAGGTTACTTTAGAGGAAAAACAACGTGCACTCATCAATTTATGGGTTAACCAAACTTCAAGACTGGATGTTCCTTATCTGACAACGCATATCAAAGCAACAAAATTTTCAGATGACTGGCAGGAATCCCTGATAACGTGGAATATTCAACCTGCGCTTACAAATGCTGAGGTGCTGGATACTATTGCTGTTTCGTATCTGACAAGCATTCCGGGCTTCATTTCTTTAGATATCACCCGTTTGATAAAAAAGGGATTCTCAGGCACTCTGAACCTGAAAATTGATTATCTTAAAGGTGAAGATGTTGCCTCTATCTATATTGCATCAAAAGAGCAAACAGATGATTCGAAATATCCTCATTTTGCGGTTGTTGAGCCTATGCAAACATCTAATTCGCAACTTTCGTTGAATAACCGCTTGCTAATTGTACCGAATGTTGTAAAAGATTATTTTGAAATCAAAGGTGATATTTTTCCCGAAATTGTTCTAATCTATGATTGTACCGGGAAACAACTCTTACGTGTATCCAATAGTGCTTATGTAAACACATCTATGTTGTCGGCAGGTATTTATCAGGTGATTGTACGTGATGTTAATCAACTGATTTACCGTACGAAAATTATTAAACAGGCTTAAATTATAATTCTATTTCTATATATAATATCATGAATAAAAAAATACTCAGGTCTTTATTGCTGTCATTTATATCCTTCTTTTTGTCAGGGTATGTTTCAGGGCAAACAACAACTACTCTCAAAGGACTGGTTGTTGACGAAATGGGTGAACCTTTAATCGGCGTCTCGATTGTTGCCGACGGTAAAGGTACTGTGACCGATTTTTATGGAAATTTCACACTCACTCTTCCAATAACAACAAAAGAATTCAAGGTTTCGTATATTGGATATAAGACGGTCAGGATGCTCATCGCAGGCAAAGTCAATTTTAAAATTGTGCTCGAAAGTGATGTGGTTGTTTTACAGGAAGTTGTTGCTGTAGGATATGGTACGCAGCGAAAGGAAAATCTTACCGGTGCTATCGAAAATGTAAACGTGAAGAGTCTGGAAGGCCGCGCGCTTACCAATGCCAGTATGGCATTACAAGGTCAGGTCGCTGGTGTGATGGTGGTTCAGCAGTCGGGACAAGCAGGGGAAGACCAGGCACAAATTCGTATTCGTGGTATTTCTTCAATGGAAAACAATAATACCCCACTGGTTATTATTGATGGAATGGAAGGAGAAATAAATGATGTGGATCCACAGGATATTGAAAGTATGACCGTGATGAAAGATGCTTCTTCTGCTGCAATTTATGGCAACAAGGCTGCATCTGGAGTTATTTTAATAACCACAAAACGTGGTAAAGGTGAAACTTTTCAGGTGGACTTCTCGACAATGTTATCGATGCAACAACCCACACGGATACCAAGTATTATTGGAGCAAAAGATTATTTGTCCTTATGGAATGAGGCAAATGTCAACAACGGCGAAGCTCCCAGATGGAATCTTGAGTCGGAGTTTGCTGCCTATGATGCAGGGACCAAAGCATCCATCGATTGGTACGATGTGTACTTCAGTGATGCGCCGATGGAAAAATACAACCTGAATTTAATGTTGAGTTCTGGTAATCTTACCACGAATACATCATTCAATATCCTTGACCAAAAAGGTATGCTCTACGGTACCGGATACAACCGTTTTAATTATCGCTCAAATATTGGCGCAACCAGTAAGGACAGAAAAATTAAACTTGACATTCATCTCTCAGGTTATCGTGAAACTATTGAAGATAATACCAGTGAGAGTCGATATGTAATGAACAGAATCAACAGTTCTCCACCTTTTGCTCCATATATAACTGAAGATGCCGATCCAAATGATGTTCACAGTTATATCAGCAAAATGACCCCTGATGGTATTGTTTACAGTGGATATGCCAATTTTATTGGTTATAAGAATCAATCTGGTGGAAAAAATACGATTAAGAACAGGGTGAATAATAATTATGTGCTGACTTATGAACCCATTAAAGGATTATCATTTGAAGCCCGTTACGGTTTTTATTTCTTGTCAACAGGGATGTCGCGTTTTATCCCGGTAACCCTAATGCAGAGTGATATTAATGAGGCTGCCGGCGGTACTATTTCTTCAAACCGGGCGGAGCTTACCGAACAACGTTCGGAGACTTTCTTCCAAAACTTTCAGGCAATAAGCAAGTGGGATAAGAATTTCAATGATGATCATAAAATGAATCTTTTGTTAGGTATTTCATTGGAAGATCAGACCAGTAGTGCTATCAGCACAACGGTGAATGGTTTCGTGACCAATGTGGCAATTCTGGACTTTGGTGAAAATCCGCAAAATCCCTTGGGAACTAAAACACAACGACGTTCTTTGTCATTCTTCGGACGTGCCAATTATAGCATCAAAGAGCGTTACCTGTTTGAAACCAACCTCCGATATGATGGTTCTTCGAGATTTTTACAGGGAAATCGCTGGGGAGTATTCCCGTCAGCTTCAGCAGGATGGCGCGTGAGTGAGGAGAAATTCTTTACTCCGGTGAAAAGTGTTATTTCAAATTTAAAACTCCGTGCCTCTTATGGTTTACTGGGTAATGAAAATATCTACACCAACTATGCCGGTTATAATCAGTTGAAAAGTGACCAGAATTATAGTTTCGAAAATCAGGTGTACAATGCACTGCGCCTTTATTCTTTTGCCGATAAAAACACCACATGGGAAAAAACTTCGCAGTTTAATATCGGTCTTGATTTTACTTTCTTATCAAAATTCAATGCTACGGCAGAATATTTTTATAAAAACACAAGCGACATTCTTGCCAGGGTACAAGTGACTCACCTCGTGGGTGCTGATGTGCTTCCTTATCAGAACATTGGAGAAATGAAAAATGAAGGGTGGGAGCTAAGTACTACTTATTATGATAAAATTGGTAAAAATTTCAAATTTTCTATTGGTGCCAATGTTTCAGGGGTAAAAAATGAGTTACTTAAACTTAACAATACTGCGCAGGATTATGTTTTCAATGCGGTTGGGAGTGATATGTTTGACGGTTATAACATGATAATCACGAAAGTCGGACATCCCTATGGTTCTTATTTTGGCTATCAGGTAGATCGGATTTTTCAGGTGGACGATTTTACCTGGCAAAATAATAGTGATGAAACTATTCCCCATGGTCAGCGATTGTATGAAATAAAATCCGGCTATGCTTCACAGTCGGAAGGACCTCGTCCCGGCGACCTTAAATTTAAAGATCTTGATCCTGATGGTATTATCAATGATCAGGACAGAACAATTATCGGTAAACAAATTCCCGATTTGATGTACTCCTTCAACTTGTCGGCGAACTATAAAAATATCAGCTTCTCTGCTTTCTTTCAGGGAGTTCAGGGTGTTGATGCCTATATTGGGGGGTACCTGGTGTCGCCGTTCTACAACAGTGCTCCTTTGCTTGATACCTGGCTGACCGACCGTTGGACTTTCGAAAATCCAAGTGATAAATATCAGCGCGTGTATGTCGATAAAACAAAACAAAAAATTGTTTCGGATTATTATATCTCTGATGCTTCCTATTTACGTCTGAAAAATATTGAAATGGGATATGAATTTGATAAACGATTAATTGCGAAGATAAAATTGGAAAAACTCAAGGTATTTGCTTCCATTCAAAATGCATTTTTATGGAGTAATACAAAATCTTTTGATCCTGAAAAGCTCGGCGATGTGGTGAGTTCCGACTTCCACCCGCAGGCACGTGTTTATTCAATTGGTATGAATGTAATTTTTTAATGTTTAGCTGAGTTATGAAAAAAATAATAATATTCCTGCTTTTTAGCGTCATACTAACGGCCTGTGATGATTTTTTGAATCTTGAGCCAACCGACAGTCTGGTGCCGGATAATTTTTATACCAATGCTTCTGAAGTGGATAAAGCCCTCAATGGCGTTTATCAGGTACTTGTACTGAAAGGTGGCGGCGATTTTATTCTGAATGCCGAAGTGATGACAGATAACTGTGCTTATAGTTCAGCCTCTGGTTCCGAATGGCTCGACTTTTCGAGAGGTACCTTGAACGCAAGCACCGCTTTCGTTGAGAAAAAATGGCAGGACAACTACAAAGGAATTGTACGTGCCAACATGGTGCTGGATAATCTGTATAATCGTGCCGATATGATTATTACCGAAGTCAATAAATTGCGTTTTATGGGTGAAGCGCATTTTCTCCGGGCATATTTCTATACCGATTTATTGTTGAACTATGGTGGAGTTCCGCTTATCGACAAACCATATGGTAATATATCTGAATATTCACTTCCCCGATCAACTGTCGAAGAAACAATTGAGTTCATTTTGAATGATCTTGATATTGCTATCGAAAAGTTAGAACCTAAACCGATTGCAAATGGTAAAGGTAGAGCAACCAAAGGTGCAGCACTGTTTCTGAAGGCACGTTTACTGCTTTTTAACGGATTATTCAAAGAAGCAAATATAGCATTGAACCAATTAAACGATTTGAAAGAGTATTCATTAATGTCCAATTATGCTGATATCTTTGACCCTTTGAAAGAAAATAATGCGGAAGTTATCTTTGATATTCAATATCATGATCCTAACAGAACGAATACCTCATATACTTACTATGATTATATCAAAGTATGGTCGGGTGGCTATGTGCCTACTTCTTCGCTTGCCGAAGATTTCTACGAACTTCGTGGTTTGAAAGTTGATCCTGAACGTACATCCTTTGCTAATTTCTTTAAAAACAGGGATAAACGCATGGTGGTGACACTTACTCGTCCGGGCGATAACTGGGGTGATAAGATATATATTCCTAAAGCAACAGACAAAAGATATTACAATTCTTGCCTGAAAGTAAAAAAATACCTGGTTTATTCAGATATTACGAACACCGGAAAACGTTCTCAGCTAAACATCATACTTTTCCGTTATGCCGATGCTAAGCTGATGCAGGCAGAAGCAATTATTGAAGACGATAGCCTGATTAATGTGCAGAGTGAACGTCGCAAAGCGATTACACTGATGGATGAGGTGCGTATGCGTGCCGGTTTGCCCATTATCGAAAATGTAATCGCTTCACCAACACGTGAGGATTTGCGCGAGATCCTCCGCCGTGAACGCCGTGTAGAACTTGCTTTTGAAAATAGCCGACTTTACGATATCCGTCGTTGGCGGATTGCCGAAGAGGTGATGAACGGCGATGCCCTCGGCTACGACCCTGAGCAATACGAAACCGGTGTGTATGCAACATATGCTGTTGAAACCAATCGCCGGTTTTATCCGAGAAATTATTTATGGCCCATTCCTCAGTCGGAAATGGATGCCAATACATCCATTACCCTGAATAATGATGGATATTAAATTGATAATCAATAACGTTAAATTATAAAGTCATGAAAAAATTAACCCTTTTAACAGTCATTCTTTTGATGGCATCTTCCGTTTTTGGAGTTGCTACTGTTCCAAAAGATACACTTAAAGCAAATTATTCAAACTACATCGATATGAATTCGAAAGCAACGAATAATGCTACAGGTGCTTCTATGCGTATCACATCAAAAGCTTCGTATTTCAGATATGGAATCGTTGGATTTGACATGAAAGATGTTGCATCTTTACGCGAAAAAGTAGAGTTGGGATTGTTGGTATATAGTTCCGCTTCGGATGATTATTTTAAAACAGGTGTTGGCGATTTTCCACTGGCAATTTACGCCATGAAACGTAAACCATCACTGCCAACCAATTATTATCGTTTTTTCAATACTCCATCTGATAACCCTGCCGGCGATGGTTTTGTTGTTACAGGAACTTACCCGAAATCTCTTTCGGTTAGCGACGGGGAGAAGGTGGGTGTAATCACTGTGAAAAAAACGGATGAGAATACCTTTCTAAAACTGGATGTAACGGATTTTGTTAATAAAAATATCAACGGAACCGATAGTATCTACTTCTTCATCACTTCTGATGCCACCGCTAACGGCACTGTATCTTTATGGGTAAGGTCAGCAGCCTATGGTCCGGCAAGTGCGCCTAAATTGTACTTGTATGATGAGAAACCGGTAACTGTGTTGCAGGGTGGTCGCGAAATTTATGTGGGAGAAAAAGATTCAGTACGAATATTTTTCCCTCCGAATGCAGTGGCTCCTTTTAGCCTGACTTATACCGATGGCACAACGCCGGTAACGGTTAATAATATCATGACCCGTAACTATGCTTTCGAAGTGGCTCCTGCCTCAACAGTTACCTATACGCTAACAGCCAGTTCCGATGTTAATGGATCAATTGCAACGGATGGTTCGGCTGTATTTAATGTGCTTACCCCGACGGCAATTCTTAGTGGGTTGAATAAGATTTATGCCGGACAATCCACTGCTCTTACAGTTAATTTTGGTGGGGTAGCTCCTTTTAGTTTCACTTATAACGACCACACAGGAACTCCTGTTACTGTAAGTGATATCACTACTAAAAGTTATACTTTTAACGTGACACCTACTGCTACGTTCACTTACTCGCTGACCAATGCTTCTGATAAAAATAATGTTTCAATTCAAGTTTCCGGTGCACCGGTTGTAACGGTGATTAGTGCTCCGAAACCTGTGCTTACTGCAGGTGCTGATGATTGGAACATCCTTATTGGTGATGAATTTGGAAAAGCATCGCTGGATTCGAAAATGTGGAATGTAGTTGCCGGAGTGCCTTCGGTTGCGAATGATGAATTGCTTCTGCCGGTTAAAAAAAGTGGTACCAGCTATCAGGCTTCACAAATCCGAATGATTGATAAATTACCGAATAATACCAATATCTACATTGAAGCACGTATTAAGCCTTTAAATGCTCAGGGTGCCAATACAACATTGTCGACCCAGACATACAGCACTGCACTGGCATCGAAATATGAAAACAGGTATGCTATGGGCTTCCCGTACATGGTTCGTCGTGCCGATAATGAATACGACTACTATTACAATCTTGAAGACTGGAAAACGAATTACTATGTAGCCGACATCAATCCTAATAAACAGTTTTTTATGGTCAGAGACTCGTTGAAAAACCAGGCTGCTGCAGATTATAAAGTTTTCGGTATCGATATATCGACCAAAGACATCGTTTATTATATTGATGGTGTGGAAGTGAAAAGAGCTTCAACCATGGAAGGTTATAATTCAGGTGAATTGGTGGATGCCTTAAAAGCTGCTGGTGCCGGTTCGACACTGGAGGATGTAGCTCAAAAAACTTATGGTTATTATGGTCAAACGGATTGGAATTACAATGCGGGATATACCGGTGATTTTATGGCGTTCCTGGTAGGGACTTCCTTTAATGCTGCTGAGGTGGATGCGTCGATCGACGGAAAATCGGCTTTGGTAGACTATGTTCGTATTTTTAAACGTGTAGCCGATATGACTAATACTCCTGTGGATAACGTAACTTTCGATAATGCTACAAATGTTACTCTTACAGGTGATGCTTCAAAGGGAAATAAATCCATAGTTCTCAACAATGCCGGTACGGCAACTTTTGCTCTTTCACAGGAATATGCCCTGAATGTCAATGCTACCAGGTATTTTTCAACTATCGTTCGAAAATCTGCTGATGCTGAATTTATTCTTTCACTGACAAATAGTTCGAATGCTGTGCTGGGTGCAGCGGTCATCGACCAGTATAACCAGTTACAAGCCGGTTTTGGTGCCAGTAAGTTGTATTACGCTTCAACGGTAAGTGCTGAACCTACTGGCCGTAAATCAAGTTATATCAGGAATGATGAAGCTACTTTGCTGGTAGGTCGTATTGAAACAGCTGCCAATGGAGATGATGTGATGAGTATCTCCTTGTTACCGGTTATGGGCGACAATGCCGAACCTTTCTTCTATCCTAATATTGAGGGTGAATACGGCCACACCAGTATCAACAACGACTGGGATTTGAACTACCGCTATGAAGCCGGTGCAGGTAAAATATCCAATATAAAACTACAGGGTAACCGCGCAGAGTCATCGGTACAAAAATTCTTAGTGGGCTCAAGTTTCCAAAGTGTTATCCCTAAAGAAAGTTTTGCTGCATTTGCTCCAAATCTGTTCTATGTTGCCGGCGGCACATTGGTAAATATGGAGGTTGAACTGAAAGGAACAGCTCCTTGGAATTTGACATACACTGACGGCTCACAAAGTTATACCATCAATAATATCACAACTAACAAAATCAAAATTCCTGTTACACCTATCAAAACAATGACTTATACACTTACAGGTCTTACTGATGGAAATGGTTTGGAAGGTATTGTTTTTGGCAAACAATTAGTGAAAGTGAAATCGGATCGTGCTATGACCATTTATCCGGCTTATGATTCGTTTATCAACGATAATCAACCTAATAATTTATTTAATGAGTTGCATACAGGAAATATCAAGAAATCTGCTTATGCCCGTGAAGCATTCTTCCGTTATGATATTTCTGAATTCGGAAAGACCGACTCTATTGATATGGGTTCTTTGAGTGTATTCTTCATCAGCAATGATAAAGGTACTCCCGTGGTGTTGAGCCTTTATGCTATTGAAGGTGGTATGCCGGGTGACATTGTAGATCTTTGCTGGGCAAACAAACCCGATGAAGTAAATTATAAATTCATTACCGAAGTTACTTTGCCGAATCCCGGATTTATTGGAGTTAGAGCCAATTGGGATGTTTCGGGTCATATCAACAAAAAACTTCATTCAGATGCTGGTATTGTCGATTTTGCTATTAAATCTACCGGAGGAGAAACAGCATCTTTATTGACATGGCGTCAGTTTGTTACCGACTCGGTGAAATGGGTGAGTGAGTTTCCTTCTCTTGAACTGGATCCTTATGTTGATGCTACAGGATTAAAACAGCTATTTGGTAATGACTTCAAGAATGGTTTGCTGAAAGTATATCCTAATCCGGTGACTGAAGGTATTTTCTCTGTAGATATTCCTTATGCTGATGCACAAAAAGCTGAGATATATAATCTTGCAGGTATTTTGGTTCGTGAGGAAAATATTGTAAACGGACGTGTTCAAGTCACAGGTTTAGATAAAGGTACTTATCTGTTGCGGGTCAATACCGTAAATGGTAAATATCACGGAAAGTTAATGATTCAATAAAATAGTATGCGTTTTAAAAGTTCTTATATCACAATACTGCTTTGCATTCTTCCTTTAACCGGAGGAGTGCAGGGCAGTAGCGTACAGCCATTGTTATCAAATCCCACCGACTATCAGCTTGTTTTTCAGGACGAATTTGATGGATCTGCTCTGGACTGGAATGTTTGGGGCAGTGATGATGCTATCAAAACTTCAGCGAGCGGGCAGACAGTAGGCCGTTGGAAGGACAATGCCGTTCTGGCTGACGGGTTACTCAAACTGATGGTCTATAAGGGAAATCGAATTGATTCCGAATGGACTGCCGGCTTTGTGTGGGTGAAGGAAACTTTTGGACCGAATACTTATTATGAATCGCGCTTCAGGGTTACTACGGCAACTGGTGTAAACAATGCTTTCTGGACCACTGTTCAAACAGTAACTGATGCAAATACCCGTAACTACAAGAATCGTTACGAAATTGATGTTGTGGAAGCCAAGGTGCTGAATGCAAGCAGCAGTATCACAGGCCATCTGGCCTGGCACGACTGGAAAACATACAGCTATGCAGGAGTGGATATTGCTCAGGGTATCAGTAAAACGTACAATACCATTAGTTTTCAGACCTGGGGACTATGGGTAGGGGAAGACAACTTCATTATCTATTGCGATGGTGTGGAGCAATGGAGAGGTACCACACATTCTACTTATACGAACCAATGGAATACGGGTGTCGGTAAATTGCCATCCTGGCCTACCAATGAGGAAAAACGTGCTTACGGTAAGTGGGGACAGTCCGACTGGAGATATATGGGTGGCATGAATGGTGATGATATGAACATTGCTTTTAGCACTATGCCCTGGAGTGTTTCCAATTCTACCTTAAAGGATGATGCTCACGGAACTTCCATGGATATTGAATATATGCGTATTTACAAGAAGAAAAATGACTTGATTACAACTCCGGTTCAGCAAATTGCAACACCTTTATCTTCACAGTCAATAGCTTTAACACAGCCATTTAACCTGAATGCCGACAGAAATTATTATTTCAGTTTTATTGCCGAACGGCCTTATAACAGCAATATTGCCTGTGCTTTTAAATCAAATAATCAAACGGAAATATCTCTGAAGATTTCTAAAGATAATGAATTGATTTTGCTTGATAACGATTCCGAAGTTTCAACTGCCGTGGCGTATCCTGCTGCTTCAACTGCTGAAACCTATTTCGGGACTGGAAGAAAATACCTGATTGTAGGGAGGATTACCGCTTCTTCCACAGCAAATGATATTGTCAGTATTCGTAGTTTTGAACTTGGAAAATCTGTTCCGGTTCGTGAACCTTTCCTGTACAGAAATATTGATAGTCAGGGTAATACTTCGGTTACGAATGAATGGCACATCAACAAGAAATTGAACAGCAATGTTGCGATTGATGCTATTGTGCTGCAGGATGATGCTTTGCAGAGTGAATTTACTACGCTGACTTTCGGTGATACTTATGCTGCTGTGGTTGCTCCTTTTCTGAGCAAGCCTGTTGTGTATCTTTATGGTGAAACGAAATCGGTCGCCGAAAAACGTATTTATCTGACGTTGGAAGGTAAATTTCCTTTTTCAGTGACCTACACAGATGGTAAGGAAGATTTCTCAGTGAATAACATCACTCAGTCTCCTTATACTTTTACAGTTAATCCTTCTGGAGTTTCTCAGTATAAAATTGTTGCGGCTACCGATGGTGATGGCGTTCCTGCTATGGTGGGTGGTAGTGCCAATTTTTATGTGGCAGATGCCAATTTCTATAATCTTCGTCCTGTTTTTGATACTTACCTTACTGAAGGTACATCCACAAATCCTCATACTGCTTCCGATTTGTTTGTGACAAATAAGACAGGAGCTGCGCAGGAGTCTTTTCTGGTATTTCAGCTACCGGAAGATTTGGATACCACAGGTCGGGCAAATGCCGTTTTTTATTATACATCAAAGAGCGTAACAAGTGCAACAAAAATTGAGTTGCTCGGTATTTCATCAGTGATTGACGCGACAACTACATGGAATACCATTCCCGCTGCTAACCAGTGGGAAGCTCTTGGTAGTGCAGTGTTGGGAGGTACTGCGGGATTTTACATCAATTTTGATATTACTCCTTTTTGTAACGATCGCCTGAAAAATAATCAGCGACAATTTACACTGAAATTGAAACAAACAATTGGTGATGTGAATGCCGTGACAAAATTCAAACCCGGTCATAATACAAGCAGCTCCGTGCCGAGCTACATTGTCGTGCAAAAGGATATTAGCAGTGGTATTGATGATGAGGTGCTGACTTCGGTGCCGAAAATTTGTTTTCATGCTTCATCCCGTCAGGTTCTTAATTGTTCCGGTCTGATAATTTCGCGCGTTATGTTGTATAATACAGCTGGTCAGTTGATTGCTCAGAGTGAAGGTTTGCCTTTTGATGTTTCTGTTTCCTATAGTGGACTTAGTATAGCGTATATTGTTACACCGGATCGTGTTTTTATACAGAAATTAATGATTTGATTTTTTACTTGTTATGAAGAAATACTATGTTTTGATATGCTTGATTTTAGTCGGATCTGCTATGCAGGCGGCAAAAGTTAACGGAAGATATTTTTCCGCTGACAAGTCATGCTATGTTGAGATGGTGAAGCAGGACAATGTTATCCTGCTGAAATCAACTGTCAGAGGAAATACGTTTTTCTCCCATACAGGCATAGTCATGGGCCATAAGCTTTACGACTTCAACAGAATGTCCGAAGTAAAACAACTTTCACCAAAAGGACAGGAGCCGGTTATTTATGCTTTCTCTGCCCAAAAATCACCTGTAGTGCTCGAAGTGGCCTTGTTAAATAATGCGGTTGCTTATCGCTATACATCAACAAGTGGTAACGGATTAAAAGTAACAAAAGAACATTCTTCTTTTAAGATTCCTGTGGGAAGCAAAGTGTATTTCTTTGAACGCAACAATGCATGGAAACTAAAATCATATGCGGGAACATGGGAACATTGTGCCATAGAAAATCTTCCGTCAATTTCAGGAGCAAATCCGGTGCAGGGAACTCCTCTGGTTTTTCAACTTCCTGATGCTAAATATGCGGTAGCTACCGAAGTGAATTTGCAAAACTACAGCGGATTGCGTTGGGATGCTTTAACTCCTTTCTGGATTAAAGCTGATTTTACAGAAGGGGGGGGAGGATTTATACTGACTACACCACTTTGTACTCCGTGGAGAGTGATTTTTGTTGCCGATAATCTGAATGAACTGGTCAATCAAACTGTTGTTCGCCAGCTTTCACCAACTCCCGACAAAGAGCTGTTTGCCGATACCGATTATATTGTTCCGGGAAAATCTGTGTGGCGCTGGTTCAGTCGCGGTACCGGTAATCCCGATGAAGAGCGACAGTTTATTGATTATGCGCATAAACTGGGTTTTAAATATTCTATTATTGATGAAGGTTATACCCGCTGGGAAGGTGATTACTGGCAGCAACTGAGAGAACTGGCAGCTTATGCCGTTGATAAAAATGTCAGTATAATTCTTTGGAATCATTCGAACACTATCAGCGACCCGACCGACGGTTATATACAGATGCGTAACTGGCTCGATAAGGTAAAACAGGCAGGAATGGCTGGTGTAAAAGTTGATTTTATGAACAGTGAAGCTAAATCCCTGATCGACTTCGACATTCAACTGCTAAAAGAGTGCGCAAAGCGTAAATTATTAGTCAATTTCCATGGTTGTCAGCAGCCTGCAGGCGAAGCTTACACTTATCCTAATGAGATTACCCGTGAAGGAATTCGTGGGTTGGAACTTAATAAAATGTCGGAAGGTCCTATCCCTTCTTATCATAATGTTTTGTTGCCATTTACCCGACTGGTAGTGGGACATGGAGACTATACGCCGCTTTCGTTTGTAAATCCCGGCAATACAACTTTTGCTCATCAACTGGCAACGCTGGTAGCCTTTAATTCTTCCATGCAGGTAATCGCTGAAGATCCTTATGTGTTGATGCATGAGCCGTCGGTAACTCCTGCACTGGATTTTATTAAAGCTGTGCCCACAGTGTGGGATGCGACCATTGTGCTGCCAGAAACAGAAATGGGTAAAACAGCTGTTGTTGCCCGACGTTCAGGTGATGATTGGTTTGTTTATGCTATGAATGGCACTAATGATGTAATCGATATAACTATAGATGTGTCTTCCATAGTCCCGGGTTATCTGCAATTTGAAGCATCACTGTTTGTAGATGATATGCAGGCTGAAAAAGTGAAAATAGTCATGGAGAAACATTGCCAAACTTCTTTGATACAGGTGCCAGTTGTGCCTTTTATGAAAATTGTTAAAGAGGCTCAACCACAATATCAGATTACAATGGCAGCTCATGGAGGAGCGGTGCTGTGGATCAAAAAAGTAAAATAATGCTAAAACTATATGTAATCTTTTATTAAAATCAAATTTGTTAATCATTTAATTTTTAAGTTATGAAGAAAATAATTTTTACTCTTATTATGGCTTTATTGGCCGGAAGTGTTGCGCTTTATGCAGCAACGACTACATTAAATCCGACAGCCGACGGATTTGTAAAGCAAGCAGACAATTCTTATTTAGGTACGTATGAAAATATGGAGTTGAGTTCATATGTGAATTTTGTCAGAGAGATATTTCTTGATTTTGACTTGACTGATGTAACTTTTACTCCTGAACATGCAACCCTGAAGCTGTATTTAAGCAGTGCCAGCAATGCAAATCCTGTGATTATTGCAGCTTATGCAAAAACAGGCAATGCAATATCCGAAAGTCTAACTTTTACTACCCGTCCAACAACAGACCAATACAAAACGGTCGATATTCATACTTCTCAGGATTCTATTGGTAAATGGTTGACTTTTGACTTTGCTGATTTTATCAAAGCACAGGACTTTTCTGTGAATAAACTTGTGTATTTCAGAATTGCAATTGTTTATCCTCCTACCACATCAAGTACAAGTCCGTTGATAACGATTGGCAGTGTTGAGTCGTCCAATCAACCTCAGTTGATTTTAAACGATGCACCTGTGCCTGGTTTATATGAAGTTCCTTACTTCGTTATTAATTCAATCACGTCAAATAGACCTTTTGCGACTACAAGAAATCCAATTAATGCGTTTACTGGTGCTGGGATGCTTCCTGCTATGTGTCACAATACAACTGCAGATAATTCAGCATGGACGAATTCTTCAGGGCCATTTCCTATATCTCTTACAGTAAAGTTAAATGAAGCCATTAATATTAAAAAACTTCATATATGGAATTTGAATTGGGCATCTTATATTGCTAGAGGTGTGCAAGCTATGGATATTTACATTTCTACGTCCACAGACGATTTGTCTACTGTTACTGATTTCACTGATGTTAGATGGAAAAAAGTTTCAGCTAATGGATTGGCCTTAACACAAGCAACTGGTTTAGTTACTTATACCGGAGAGGATGTGGCTGTTACGAATGCAGATAGTGCGGGTTGGATTGCTTTGAATATTTTAACCAACTATGGTGGAAGTGCTAGTTATACAGGTCTCTCAGAAGTGAAAATTTTCAAAGAAATCACTGACCCGGGTCCGACTACGGCTATAAATGATCGTTTTAGCACAAGTGTATCGGTTGTTTCAGAAGCAGGTAATCTTGTTATTAACAATATAATTTCCGGATCTCGTGTAGCGATTTATAATACACAGGGTCAGTTGATCCATGGCGAGTTTGCAAAAGGCAGCAGCTTGCAATGGAATGTGTCACCAGGAATCTACATCGTTAGAGTTAATGATTTAACTATCAAAGCTGTTCACAGATAGTCCTTTGTTCAATATCAAATAGTGTAAATGCATCCGGGTAGTTAGATTAAAAGTTTTTTTAATTTTTAAATAAAAAATTTAATCTAACTGTCCGGATGTTTTGCTTTTTAAGATGTGCCTCTTTTTACGAATCATCAACAACAAACAAATATGAATATTGCAAAATCATGGATAGTTTGGCTTGCCAGCTACTTTATCTTATCTAGTATGCAGGGGGCTGAACAGCTACTGTCCCCCTCACTCGATGGGTTTGTTCGTCAGCAGCAAGGTGACTTTGTAACCGATTTATCGTATGCTGAACTTAAGAAGCAGTCGAGTTTCAGTCGTGAGGTTTATCTTAATTTCGATTTTTCAGACATAACAATAGATGCCAAATCAGCAAAGCTTCGGGTTTTCTGCCAGTCATTCGACAAATACAGCGAACCGACCATCTCCGTTTATTGTTTGCAGGGTTATCAAACCGATGGTCTCACATGGGCATCCCGTCCGGTCAATCCTGCTGCCACAAGCTCCATTTCAATCAATCAGTTTGAATTTTCAAACGCTTGGCTCGAGTGGAATATCTCTCCGTTTCTTGCCAATGTGCTCGCCACACAAAGCAAACAGGCTACAATTGTACTTGCAATAACGGTCGGTAACGATGCGCTTCTCAAACTTAATATGAGTGAAAGCACAACCAATCTGCCTTCAATTTTATTAACGGATGAAGAGCCAATTATTGACGGTGGAGGAGATTCCCTAATTAAAATGCCAACCCTGTTTTCCGACAATATGGTTATTCAGCGCGACAAACCTATCAGGATATGGGGTGAAGTATTACCCAATGAACCGGTCACCATTCTTTTTGATGGTGTTATTTACAATACTCAGTGCGATGCACTTGGGAAATTCAACACCTCTATTCCTGCAAAAAGTGCTTCCGAAAATATTTATACGATGACAATTTATGCCGCCGGCGATTCGGTTACATATGGTAATTTGGTGATGGGTGATGTGTATTTGTGTAGTGGTCAGTCGAATATGGCTTTTAAAGTTAATACGGTTGCTCCAGATCAGTTAGCCAATGCTAAAGCAGATGCCAATTATCCCAATCTACGTTTTTTTGAAGTAGCTAAGATTGTCAATGGGGGTGTTTTGACTGGTGACCTTGATAAACCATGGAAGACTGCGATTCCGGAAAGGGTGATAGATTGGTCGGCAGTGGCTTTTTTTCTGGGTCGTGATTTACATAAACACCTCAATGTCCCTATCGGACTGATTAATATTAGTCACGGTGGCGCACCGTCGGATGCTTTTATTTCTCCTGAAGCTTATGCCGGTGACGCGGAACTCAACGCTGCTAAACGCCCCGACGGTACGGGTATTTACAATTACTATCAAACGCCTTCATCGCTTTATAACAGCATGGTATCCAAAGTAGTCGGATATCCGGTTAAAGGGGTGTTTTGGTATCAGGCAGAAGGGAATGCTGTTTACTGGCAAAACTTTAAAACGATTTTCAAAGGACTCATAAAAGACTGGCGAAGTAAATGGAATGAGCCAACGTTGCCGTGGATTTTTGTGCAGTTACCTGCTTATGAGCCTACTACCGACCCTTCATTTATGACGTGGGCTGAAACTCGTGATGTTCAACTTCAGGTTTGGAAGGAAGACGAGCATTCCGGAATGGCAGTGACTGTTGATTTGGGTGAAGCGAACAATATTCATCCAACTGACAAATATACGGTGGCTAAACGCCCTTAGTTTGCAGTTTGAATATTATTATAGGTTAATGTCCTTACTTTTGTTGTATAAAAGAAGGAATTAACCGATCCTTAAAAGTAAACTATGCTAAATGCAAGAGATTAAACTCTATGAC
>Ga0172379_10002329_pt1 | contig 33953 bp, 36 predicted proteins | sample GrowelOW334metaG_FD_119756 | JGI IMG/M metagenome (GOLD analysis project Ga0172379, IMG submission 119756) | Groundwater microbial communities from an aquifer near a municipal landfill in Southern Ontario, Canada - Groundwater well OW334 metaG | ecosystem: Environmental > Aquatic > Deep... | reverse complement strand
CCGACAACCAACAGCCCCAGTAGAAGTATCGTTAAATCCATTGTAGTATTCTGACATGACACAAGCAGAGCTCAAAGAGCAAATGAAGGACGCCATGCGCGCCAAAGACACTGTGCGCCTTAACGTTATCCGCGGGCTCCTTTCGGCCATGACCAACGAGGCCGTGACCAAGGGCAAGGGTCCCGACGGCGTATTGGACGCAGACGAGGTCCTGACCGTGCTCACCCGCGCCAGCAAGCAACGCAAGGACGCCATCGAGCAGTTCGAGAAGGGCGGCCGTCCCGAGCTGGCCGACAGCGAAAAGGCCGAGCTGGCCATCATCACTGCAATGCTCCCCGCACAAATGAGCCGCGACGAAGTCGTCGCTGCAGCCACCGCCAAAGCAGCCGAGCTTGGCATTGCCGACAAAACCAAAGCCAACCAGCTCATGGGCATGCTCATGAAGGACCTCAAAGGCAAAGCCGACGGCACGATGGTAAAGGAGGTCGTAGACGGGATGTTCGCCTAATTTTAGGCTTACCTAATAACCTCTCCACACCCCCCTACTTGACATTTGGGGCTTTTTGGAGTATTATTGCCATTGGAGGGACAGACTTGTCTCGGCGTTCTCCCTCGCAAGATTCAACTCTAGCGAGGAACACATGGACCACAAAATGCACCGCGCGCTCGGAGAGATCCAGCACGGCATCAAGCGCCGCGAACACAATCGGCGCAAACGTACCGAAGGCGTGACAGTCACGCCACGCAAGACTCCCCCACCGGAGCCGCACGATCCGTATCATCGCAGCGATGAACAAATCGCTGCGTATCGCGAACACGCCAAGTCCCAGTTCCCGGACAACTAATCCGGCACGAGTGTGGCCTAGAGTAACCTGTTAGCATCTGCGTTTTCTACAGCCATAGACCACTAGCCCCCACCAGCTTGCTGTGTGGGGGCGCTTTGTTTATTGACACCTCGCTCAAAATTTGACATACATACCCCTGGCCCAGCGCAGTGCTCGGCCAAGCACATCACAAACGAGGAAACGCATGTCCTTTGCCCAGTTCCGCTCCTTCAGCAACAGCGAAATCAACGATGCTATCGCCCGGTTCTCTGAGAGTCGCAAGGCTCTCAAGATCAACGCCCAGACCGTGCGCAAAATCGGCGAGAAGCTCCTGGAGCTTCGCGAATCGACCCTGTCCGAAGCGGAACTGATCAATATCTGCGTGAACCAGCAACTCCGCCCAATCGGCAGCAGCCGCAAGAGCGCGGAGCGCCACAACGTCGAGCCGCACCCCCAGCTCGTCGACAGCTACCTCGCTGTCGTGCGCGACATCATGCAGCATCGCACCATCTCGAACCCGGGCAACTACGACGCCGCCCGGTGCATCCGGCCGAGCATGCAACGTTCTGCCGCCACAACCGCCTAGGATTCTCCTGGCGGTTTTTTATTTTTTGTTGTAAATTGTGAGAGTTACTAAGACGGCCCTATCGTCTAATGGTTAGGACAAATCCCTCTCACGGATTAAATCGGGGTTCGAATCCCCGTAGGGTCACCATCAGGTTTTTATCGGGCACAAATCCCGAAGATAGTTTGAATACTAGGGACAATTTAGGTGTTCCACTAACTATTTCGGCATAGGTCGGCATCTTTTCGAATACCAACCCAAATAGATCCCGTAAAGACCGGGGATCATCAGGGTTTAGTAACAATTTGGATGGGTGTTCCATTACGTTTCGTGCATCTTTGATAAAGGCTTTTATGTCATGCCTTGAGATCTGTATCTTGAGACGAACTTTCTGTGCCTCTTTGATTTTCTTATCGCTCTCCTCGATCTCTCGCTCAAGTTTCTCTCGGACCACTGAACTCTTTGAAGTAACTAGTGCTTCTAGTTTTGCCGCTTGTTCCGCCTCAAGGTCGGCTATATTTTGGTGAATATCACCAGATGCTTTCACGATCTCTTTCTCTCGTTGGCGGTATTTATTCATAAAGACTAACTCAAGCGCATTGAGGACATCTGGTTGAAACTTCAGACTCAAGATGTATTTATTTACTGCATCATCAAAATCTGCCTTTGGAATCCTAAACCCTTTATGGCTACGTGAGCAGTGATAGGCCGGGAACTTTTTTCCAGACTTTCCTCGCGACGCGCTACCCAAGAAAGGACTATCGCAATGTGGACAAAGGAGAAACTTGAACGGATATAGCGGATTGTTCCGCACCCTTACTTCTCCAGTTTTCGATGAGCGACGCAGCAATTCAAAACTGCCATCGATGTTTTGTTTCAAAATAAGTTTTCCTCTATTTGCGCGGTTGAACAAGTCAACACTCACAAGCCCGTCGTACTGTGCTTTGATTGGTTTGTAATGTGTCCATTTCTCACACATCACTCCTGCATAAATAGTATTTTCAATATATCGTTGAAATTGTTTTACCGTTAGTTGATTTCCTCCTCTTTTTGCAATGATCTTTGTATGATCCTTATTCCATCGATTTCTCTCCGGGGATTTGAATCCCATCGCATTGACTTGCCTGACGCACTCGTCATCACTCAACCCTCGTGACCGTAACTCAAACATTGCCCTGTAATACTTCGCACGATCAGCGTCAGGCACTTGAATGGTTTTCTTTTTACCCTCAACAAAAACCTTTTCATTTTTGTAGCCATCTGAAGGAGAGCGAGTTCTGTACCCCTGTTGGGCAAGCCTGATTTCTTGTCCGATCATTCGCCCGAGTATTGTGGTCACTTCTTGCTTCGAAGTAGTGGCCATAACATTTTCTGTAATCTCACTCGGATAAAATCTACTCCAATCATATTCAAAACCGAGATCCTCGAGTGTGTTTAGAGAGGGTTGGATTACGCCATTAGTATCGATCGCAGCAACGCCATATTTCATGAGCTCCTTCTTCATTCGATCGTACTCTCCGGTACCGGCTCGAGTGAACCTATCTATCGCTTTGAAAACATAAAAATCAACAAGCCCGGGATTTTCTTTTATGAATGAAAGTATTTCTTCAAAATCGTCTCTATCCGTTTTTCTTCCAGAAATCGCTCGTCCCCATACCTTGTTATTAGGAACGATTGACCACCCTCTTTGTTGGACAAACTCGCGGATACTTTGTTCTTGTCGTTCAAGGCTCTCACCCTCGCTCGATTGCTTGAGAGAACTTACACGACACTGAACAACACATTTTTTAGTTTGTATTGATGAGTTCATATGCTTGATCGTCTTTTACAGTATGCGCTTTACGATTTACTTTTTCCAGCCAGATATCAAAGTATTTATCGGCAATTCCATCAAGCGCAATAAGCATCCGGCGTAGTTGTTCGTCGGTGTATTTATTTGCAGATGGTCCGAGTGCTTTTTTGAACTCCTCGAACGATGTGGCTGTTTCTTGTTTTTCCGGCTCCATAGTGGAGCGGATCCAGTACAACTAAAAAGGACCCGCAAAGTCCTCCCGAGAAACATATCGGAAGAAATCGCGAGTCCTTTTTCAAGGAGACTCTGGGGCCGGCGACTACGTTCAAAACCCCATTTATTTAGTTGTGACTAAATTGTACCAAACTTTTTGTTTCTGCAACAATGGCAATTTGCACAATTTCTCGCTATCATTGAGAGACAACTGAATATCGGCCCCTTGTGGGCGGGACCTAACCCCGAGAGAGAAATCTCACGGATATGGTCTGAAAGTCGATCAAGCATAGAAAACCCGTCATGGGGTTGCTTGATCGCCGTATGGGGAAACCTGTACGAGAGGGTTCGCCCTCTACCCGTGGCGGGTTTTCTGTTGCCCGCCATAGTTGATTAGCGATCAAGCCAACTATGAACCAAACAAAACGTGCGTACGATGTAAAACTACCCGGGAATGGGATCTACTGGATCATTGGATCCATCTTTGCTGTAACCGCAATTTTAGGGGTTACAGGTGCAATCATTTCTCGCAGCCCAAGCGATCCCAGCGCTTACGAGGCTCCAAAGTCGGATACAGCGATTACTTCCGATAAAATGCAATCTGCTGTCCGAGCGATGGCTGATTTCATGGTGGAGGATGATAACGTTATCGGCTTACGCATGTGGGCACGATCTCTTGGTATCTCTGCGCCAGACTTTGCGAGTGCTGCGACGCTTCGAGAAAACATCAGTCGCAATACAAATGATTTTTCAATCTATCGAAACAAAGAAGAACTCGCACGGCTTGTCGAGTTGCTTGGTAATCAAGATATGATCCTCAATGAGGTAGTGCGCTAGGAAACTATTGCCCAGACGGCAAAAACATTTCATAATATAGTTTTGATATGTACACCCGAGTATATACTCGGGTATAATACTGCCATGGCAACAGAGCTGACCAAACGACAAAGAGACGCACTCATTGCGATTCATACACTAACCGTCCGTAATGGCGCCGCGCCCACGATTAGGGAGATGCGCAATGCTCTCGACGTATCTTCAGATCAGACGGTGATCGAAATGCTTGAGCGCTTGGAGAAAGGTGGCCTCATTGCACGAGACAAGAAACAGGCACGGGCAACGTCTCTTACCGACAAGGCACGCATGGCTCTCGGCATTACACCGACCTCCAGTCTCGACGCACCGCAGACTCCAATGGAGCTCGACGAGCAGGAGCAGAAAGTTCACGACTGGCTCGCCGAGATAGATGTGCGTCTCGGACGTATGTATAAAGGATCTCTCTCCGCCTTCCGGAATAATGCAAACGAGGATCGCATTGCACAAGCAGCTCACTCGATGCGAGAAATCATCGATCACCTAAGCAATAAGGGAAACGCAGACGCAGCGAAACCGCTCGAGGAACGAAATAAACAGGATCGCACCGGTAGGACAGTTCGAGGTCTGCGCACGTTCTTTGATCCTCAGGCGGGCGCCGCGGCAGAGCAAAATCCTTACAAACGTCTCTACGACGAATATCAGAGCAAGTTGCAGAGCATTGCACATCATCACGAATATGCGAGCGAGACAGAGTATCTTGATTTGGCGAAAGGCTTGGAGCGCTTTCTTCTCCGTTATGTTTTCCCGAGCCAGAATGAGGTTTATAAGCTCTTGGAAGCGACCCTAAAGAAAGATCCCAATGACGTCGACGCTGGCGACCTTCTCCTGCTTGTGAAGAAAAACGTCGAGTCCGAACGTTTCTTCTACAAACACGCGGATGCGAGGTGGTTGCAGTATCTTCGCGATAATAAGTTCTTGGATGCAACGTGGGAGGTGGGCGACTATCTTTCGCGAGTCGCGTCGGATAGTCCGGACCTTGTCTTGGATATTTTCTTGGAGACGACGATGCCAAACGAGGCATGGGGTGCGAAAACTACTTTCGCCGTAGCTGCCTCCAAGTTGTCGCCGAGCCATGCCTCCAAGACCGTCAAAAAGATCCTAGACGAAGAGTGGGTAAAGGACGTGCGAGCAACACTTCTTCATTACCGCCTTCAAGATCTGCTGAAAACCCTTCTCGTTGGAAAGGAATATGAGACTGCGCTCGTGTTCGCGGATGCTCTCTTGGATATATTCCCCCGTGAATACGGGTCCTATGGCTCACGCGACACGCGCGCCTACATTTCTGAATACGAATACGACCAAGTCGTAAAATACTTTGCCGATGTTTCGGCGGAAGAACTTCTGCCGTTCTTGAAGATGTTTGCGAAGAAAATGATCAAAATGATCGCGGAAGTTCATATTCGTGGTGAGGATGGCGACGATGATTACTCGTATATCTGGCGACCAGCTATTGAGGATCACGCTCAAAACCACATGCACGATAACGTCGATGACTGCATTATCTCTGCGGTGCGTGATCTTCTTGAAAGACGTGTAAGGCATCTCGTGACCGAGAGCAAACCCGAGGAAGCGCGTCGTGAGCTGGAGGAAGTTCTTGCGCATACCGTGACGTATCCGATACTGAAGCGGTTCCGGCTGCACATATACCGCCTCTTTCCCGAAGTATTCGATCAGGAGTTGCAGCACGAGATTTCTACACCGGAACTCTCAAGCAAGGCATGGCACGAGTATTCGCTGTTGACAAGTGCTCACTTCGATCGTCTCTCAACGAAAGCCAAGAAGAAGTACTTCGATGTCATCGACGCTGAAGACAAGAAGGACGACAAATACATCGACTCATGGCGTGTCCGTCTGATTGGTCTTGTGGCGCAGCATCTCGATGCTACGAAAAAGAAGAAGTACGCACGCCTACTCAAACAGAGCGCAAAGTTAGATCAGCCGCATTTTACCTCCTACCATTCGGAAGCGTCGGTAGTGGGTTTTGACTCTCCAAAAAAAGAGAGTGATCTCGAAAATAAGCCGACGAGCGAGGTACTCGAAGTGCTAAAGACTTGGGCGCCAACAGGAGATGAGTTTTTTGGCCCGTCGCGTTCCGGCCTCGGCATGGCTCTTCGAAATGTCGTAGCAAAAGAAGGATCGAAGTATTCTGCCGTTGCGCCCGACTTCTTTGCTCCAGACGTACGCCCCGTATATCTCTACCACCTACTCTCTGGTTTTATGGAATCGCTAAAGACGGACACGAAGCTAGATTGGAATGCCATCCTCGAACTTAGCTTGCGTATCGTAGCCGAGTCGAAGCGCGATGCGTTGCCGCCCGTAGAAGGTGATGAGAAGCGGAACCGTATGGAGGCTGACTGGAAAGATGTCATGCAGGAGCTTTGCCGGCTCATCACTCGAGGTCTCGATACAAATACCATCCCTTTCTCAAAAAAGAAGGAGGTTTGGACTGTGATCGAGCATCTCACTGAACACCCCCATCCGACCCCCGAGCACGAAGAAAAGTACGGTCGCGATAACTCCGATCCGTACACGATGTCGATCAACACCGTGCGTGGCGATGCGTTCCATGCAGTATTCGCTTACATCTTTTGGCACAATCGAGCGGAGAAGAGTACGAGCAAGTCGTGGAAGGCGTATATACCGGATGAGGTCAAAAAAGTTCTGGAACTTCACCTTGATCCTGCGCACGATCCGTCGCTGACGATCCGATCCGTGTACGGTCGCTTTTTCCCATGGATGCTTTCGTACGGCGGTGATTGGGCAAAAAACCTCAAAGACAAAGTCTTTCCCGTAGAAAATCCTGCGCTTCGCTACGCCGCGCTCGAGACCTATCTGACGAACATGGTGTTCGCAGAGGCATACGAACTGCTGCGTCCACTCTATGAACTTGCAGTAAATGACATTCGAGGCGGTAAAGTGCCAAAGAGAAAGTACTGGGCTGATGTACCGGAACATCTTGCTACTCACGCGATGGTTGCGTATGCGTTCGAGATTGAGGATGGCGCAAACCCTTTCTACAAGTATTTCTTCAAGACCGCTAGCGGCAAAACATGCGGCATGGCCGTAAGTATTGGAGGACGGCACTTCATCTCAAGAGATAACACTCCTGCCGGCGAGAAGGTGCCGAAGATGGAGGTACTAAAACGCTTTTGGGACTGGCGGCTCGAAGAGTCTAACGCTCCGAGTGAGTTACGCGAGTTCGGATGGTGGGCGAAGGCAGACAAGTTCGACCACCAGTGGCTTCTCGAACGTCTGCTCAAGACTGTCGAAAAGACCAAGGGAGACATCAATGGCGAGTTTATCGTTATGGGTACGGTGAACTATCTGTCGGAGAAATATCCTCTCTTGTGCGCAAAGATACTCAAAAGTGTCTTCACCTCATCAGGCAAACGCGATCGGTTCGTCTTCTTACATGTTCGAGAGTTCGGAGAGGCGGCCACGAAGATATTCAAAAGCGGAGACGAGGAAGCGAAAAAGATAGTAAGGAGCACTATCGACTTCTTATTGAAGATCGGCTTTGAAGAGTTGAGGACTTTAGAAGATCAGGCGAAGTAGAAGAAGGTAGTTCAAGCACGATCGGGTGTACTTTTATCGGCCCCTTCATTTCTGCTTTTTCGATCTCTTTGAGTTGCTCTTCTGCGTACAACAGCGCAACATCCCATTTCATGATTGTATTTGCTGCGGCGATTCGCTCGCCGGCGTTTGGGTAGATTGGTTTATCGAAACCAGTCGCTGGCTCGCCGTCAACGATTTTCGAGAGCTTTTCTGTGAGGATACGGTGGCGTTCCTTTACCATCGCGAATCGTTCAGCTCGATCTTGAGGAAGGAGCATTGCAAGGTTCTCGAGACGAACCTGTTTTGTCAGCTTTGCGACATAATGCCAATCGAGTGCGTTGACGTGGAAATACCCCTGCCTGTGAAGTACGCTTTGTAACTGTGCAATCGAAATGAGGGGACGCAGGGCGATCTCGTCTCGAATCGCTCGCTTGATTAGTTCCTCGATTTCTTTTGGCTTTCTCATGTTCGTGTTTATTCGTGGTTTTGCGCGCTCGCTACATACACAGTTCAATACCCTATAAGGTAAGATCTTTTTGCTCTGTAAGTATGAAAAGTGGCTAAACAACATGAGCTTCTGGTACCATTAGATAACTCGGATTGAGGGTCTGAAACACCGTTTTCCATTTCAATACTAGGTTTTCAATGGTGTTCCATTCAAATCCCTCCGGGCTCACACGATCGAAAAAAGCGCACTGCTGCGCTTTTTTCGTTTACGTGTGACGGCCAGAGGCATGTTTTGTCAGCAGACAAAACAGCCGAGGCGGGGCCGGCGACCAACACGTTGCGACGGCAACGTGTTGGGTTGTGGGCCACAGATCGCCTGGCGGCTCACCGAAAAAAGCAGACTGTTTCGCTAAAAGCTGATTCTGCTTAGTCCCAGCTCAACAACATACAACAGGTTGTATAAAGTTACTGTGACGGCAAGACACAACAAAACAAGCATAAAAATGCCTCGTTTTGGCAATAAAGATATAAGATTTGTAAGCACAACATATGCAAGTGCCAGTACAGCAGCGGGGATACCAAGTATGCCAAGCAGTAAGGGAATCCAAAGAATAGCCAAAATGGCTAGTTCTCCTTCAGTCAAAATATAAAAGAGAACCCCGCCAAAAAGCAGAGCCGTAAAAGGAACTACAATCCCAACAAACTGGCGAAGGAGCGCGTACCCTGTGGAAGTTGCAGAAGGACTAAAATACAGTTGGATAACGCGCGCCACAATAAGACCGACACCAAATCCATACACAGGCGCAATATGTACAAACCCCAACATCTGTATAGCGGCAAAATATTTCCACAAAATAACCGCGTAGACAACCACAAAAACACAAACCGACAAACCTAATCGTAGTGCCTTGTTTCCTCTGGCCCGGCCAAACAACAAATCAACGACGAGTATGGATGCCGCCACAGGGAGCACCAAGTAGAACATCAATATTATGGCCGGGAGTATATCTTCCATACAAATATTTTAGCGCCCATTACATACTATACCTACCTTCGCTTCCACTCCGCGTCTTGGCGAACCAACAATTGGCTTGCGCGTTCGGGCTCAAGCATCAACTCCTCGACCACGCGCTCCATGCGCATGGACTGCGAGCCTTTGACCAATATCACGTCGCCCGGCTGTATCATATTTTTTAACTCCTCCCCCGCTTTGCGCGAATCTTCATACTGGAGTATCTGACTGTCTTTAAGGCCATTGTCCAAAGCGCCCTCGACAATCCCGCGCGCCCTAAACCCGACCGTCACCAACATGTCGGCATTCTCGGCCACAACAGCACCCAACTTGCGATGCTCCTCGACGCTGTGGCGCCCAAGCTCGAGCATGTCACCAAGCACTGCGATAGCGCGTTTGGGGCGTATGCCGCCCAAGGTCTCTACCCCAGCAGTCGTCGCTGCAGGCGAGGCGTTGTAGGTGTCATCTATAAGTAGTGTGTCCTTAATCCCTGGGATAAGTCGCATGCGACCCGGCGGCGGAGTATAAGACTCGACACCCGCAGCAATGTCGGCCACACCAAGCCCCAGCGTATGCGCCACCGCAGCGGCAGCAATACACGGCAAGAATGCATGTCCGCCCAACGCACCCACCATCTCGACCTCAACCGACTCATCAAACACCACCAACGTAGCGCGCATACCAACAGGCCAACCCTGGCCACCCTCTTCCTTCACGAGCACAGGATGCTCGGCATGGACGTCGTGCTTTGTGCCAAAGCCATAGTAGATAAGTTTAGCGTCTGGCGCTGGCAGGCGGTGTGCAAGTGCAGCGGTATGCTTGTCGTCGCCATTAAGTATCAAGGTGCCTCCAGGTTTAAGCGTATCTACGAGCGACGCCTTCTCCATCGCTACAGCCTCGGGCGAGTCAAAGAACTCAACATGCACCGGCACATCGGGGATATAGGTTATGACCACAACGTCGGTCTTGAGCCACGAACTTAATCCCGATATATCACCCGGCCGGTCGGCCCCCACCTCGAGTACCAACCAGTCAGGATACTGAGCGCGCATGACTAGCAATATGACGCCGTCGATAAGTATCTGTATCCAACGCAGCGGGTTGTCCCACGCATTTTGCGCGCCCAAAATAGTCAGCGGCAACCCAAACTCGCTGTTAAAGCTCTTTTGGCTTTTGCGGACATGAAATTTTTTAGACAATGCGGCATACACAGCGTCTTTGGTCGTAGTCTTGCCCACGCTCCCGGTGACCGCGACAATGTTGGGCTTGTACTTGCGCAAGACCGCCTTTGCCTCGAGCGTCAGCACCCACACAATTATTATTTTTAAAACATTTTTCATACTTAACGGTCTGGGGCGATATCGTAGTAGTTAATTAAGAATTGGGTTAGCGACTTAAACGGCGGCGCCCATGTTTGCGAGGCAAACGGCGCTCCCTTGGGTTCTTTGGCAAACAGGAACACGACAAAGCGCGGGTTAAAGCTCGGGAAGTAGCCAAAAAAGCTGTGCAAGAACTTGTCGCTATAGTACCCCCCGTTTACCGGGTCGGCAATCTGCGCGGTGCCCGTCTTGGCAGCAACGCTATAATGCTCGAGCTTAAGCGTGCCGTCGGCGAGCGTTGTGTCGACCGTGGTAGTAAGCATGCGGCTAATAGCGGTGCTCGTCTGGGGCTTAAGTATTTGCTCAGGCTCGCCCCACCCTACCTCGCGTGTTGTGCCGTCGAGCTGCTTTACTGCCTTAACCAAGTGCGGCGTCACCAACAACCCGCCGTTACCAAGGCTGGCCAGCGCGCGCACCATTTCAATAGGTGTTACCGCCAACCCTTGGCCAAACGATGCGGTGTCGAACTCGACCGCCTTGTTGCCCAAAAGGTTCTTGGTTAAACCATGCACCTCGCCTGGCAGGTCTATCCCAGTCTCTTGGTCAAGTTTGTAGCGCTCGAGAAAGTACTCGCGCATCGTCGTGGGGCCCATCTTGGTTGCGACATACGATGCGCCGACGTTAAGCGACTGACTTAATATCTGCTGCATCGGGATAACGCCGCGCGCCCTGCCATCAAAGTTGCATATCTTTTTTGTGTCGACGGTAATGCAGCCCGTGTCGTTATAGGTCTCACTTTCGGAGATCTTGCCCGAGTCGAGCCCCGCTGCCACCGTGAGCGGCTTAAAGATCGATCCCATTTCAAACACGCTCTGCGCCATGGGGTTGGCATAGGTCAGCGGGTCCTCGACTGTGTTAAACGAGTTGAGGTCAAAGGTGGGAGCAACCGCCATCGCGACTATCTCACCGGTATAAGGGTCCATTACGACACCACCCGAGAGCGTCGAGTGCCACTCGGTGTCATACTCACGCAGTGTGCGCTCGAGCTCGGCTTGGACATTTGGCTCGATAGTAGTAATGAGATCTCCTTGTGTTTGTGTCGCGCCCTGCCAAGCAGTCTCGACCGTGCCAAATAGTTGCACAAAAAAGTTGGTATACAAATTTTCGCCCGGGCGTGCCAAGGTCGAGTCATAGTACCGCTCAAGACCGTAGCGGCCCTTTTGTTCATGGTCGTTGTTAAAGGCAACAAAACCTATAGCCTGCGCGGCCAGCACCCCACCCGGGTAGTAGCGTTGTTTGAGCGTCGAGGACGCCGCCTCGCTCGGCGGACGCAGCGTGGCCGCCAACACCGGTGTGTTGTCTTTGGTGGTGAAGTAGATAGAGCCGCGCGAGAGCAGCGGGCTCTCGAGCCGTACCGTTTGGGCATCGGCACGGCGTGCATACTCCTCGCCATGCATTACCTGCAAGACCCACAGGCGCCCGACAATAACCAGGGCTACAAGGACAAGAAGCGCGGTCGTGATGCGCACGCGCGCGACGAATTTGGCATTAAGCGACATGATTACCGATTGAGAGTAAGGCCGTGGACCTGTGCGGTCGTGACGATAGCGACACTTGTGGGTTTACTAAGCCCCATGGAGGTAGCGGTCGCATATGAAATGGCGTTGGTTGCAGCAAGGTACTGGCTCTCCGCACTGCTTAGTGTACCAGTCAAAACTTTAATTTCGTGGCGCGCATCAGTCATCTGTGCCGCGTGTGCTACTGCCATGAGCAAAAACGCCCCGTAGAGAAACACCGCCACAGCGCAGCATATCGCAAGCAGCGCAGCAACACGGGCGACATGGGCATGATAGAGGGCAAGTACTTTCATATTAGTGTTTGATGATGGCGCGCAGTTTGGCACTGCGGCTGGCCGGGTTAGTAGTACTCTCGGTTTTGGTTGGGACGAGCGGCTTTTTGGTAACGAGTTCTCCGCCAAATGACTTAAAGAGTTGTTTGACGACGCGGTCCTCGGTGCTATGAAAGGTGATAACTACCAAGCGGCCGTTGGTGTTGAGCATCCCCCACGCCTCTGTGAGCCCCTTCTTAAGTGCACCCAACTCGTCGTTGACCGCCATGCGGAGCGCCTGAAAGGAGCGCGTAGCCGGATGTATACGACCATGGCGGTACGCGGCCGGGACAGCGTCGCGCACGGCCTCGACAAATTCAAACGTGGTAGCAAACGGCGCAATATCGCGGCGCTCTACTACACGGCGCGCGATGCGCTTGGCATAGCGCTCCTCGCCGTAGCCATAAAAGATATCGGCCAAGGCCTTTTCGCTCATGGTGTTGAGCATCTCGGCCGCTGTGAGCCCCGAGCGAGGTTCGGGACCATAGCTCATGTTGAGCGGCTCATCGGTAAGGAAGGAGAATCCCCTCCCCGACGACAGCTGGGTCATGTTCCATCCCAGATCAAAGAGCGCCTTGTCGACGGCAGTAACACCCGCGCCAGCAAGAACCGCGGCAAAATCACCAAAGTTGGCCGTGATGTCGGCTTTGTTGGTTGGGTCGGCGTCGATAGTGACGAGTTTGACGCCTTTGGTCTTAGCTATGGCCTTGCTGTGACCACCTTTGCCAAAGGTTGCGTCGACGACGATGTCGCCTTTGTGCAGGTCCAAGGCCTCGATAGCCTCGGCGAGCATAACTGGGACGTGCTGCGAGACCTGTTCGCGAGGACTACCACCCTCCTCTCGACGGAGGTGATGCTTCCCACGAACAGATCTCGACGTACGTGCCATAGTAATTGATTTCATATAGGTCTATAGAATGCCAAGGTCGCCCAAGGTTTGTGCCATTTGGTCTGCCGACTTCTCGATGCGGCGCTTGTACTCCTCCCAGGTCTTCTCGTTCCAGATTTCGATGCGATCCGATACGCCAGCCAAGACGACGCGCGACTTAAGGTCTGCAAAGTCTTTAAGAAAGTCAGGGATAAGGATACGACCCGCGCTGTCTACCTCGACCTCGACGGCACCTGCAAGCAAGAAGCGGCTCATGCCGCGTGTGTCGGCCTGGCCGACTGGCAAGTCGCTTACCTTGGCGGCGATTTTCTCCCACGCTTTGACCGGATACATAAAGAGGCACGAGTCCAAGCCGCGGGTCACCACGACCTTGCGGCCAACTTCTTTACGAAATTTGGCGGGCAGCGAAATGCGCTTTTTGTTGTCGAGAGTATGTAGGTATTCGCCGATTAGCATGATTGTTTTTTCAATGTCCCACTTTACCCCACTACATGACATTATATGGGATGTGGACCCACTACCCTACTACTTTTATCCACATGTGGCCGAAATGCAAATGAAGTGTCCTAGATGTCTTTGAGACCCCAAAAGGCGTTGTTATATAAAGGTTTTTAACTACTTGACAAATTCATTAACTGGGTGTATACTTAATGGGAAGTTGTTTGCAGGGACGGCGTCGGAACATCTCACAACAAATGGAGAGTACGATGTGTAAGATTCAAGACACGGCAGCACTGGATCACGAAATCTTTCAGGAAGCGACCCACCGGTCGCTCCACAAAAGGCTCGATGACCAGGCAAGGTTCAACCGCCACTACTATGTCGCGACAGGAGCAATCCTGCTCGCCATTATCGTTGGCGGCGGAGCACTGCTTTGCTGGTGGATCTCGACGCTTCCGGTCTAGGAAGCAAAACTAACCCAGGGCGGCACTTCTCTTCTCGAGACTTGCCGCCCTTCAACTTTTCACCTTCAGAAACTTTACAGGTTCGAGCACCTCTGTTATAACCGAAGTAGGTAGAGTTCGTAGCACCTTCCGCCAGCAAAAAGCAGCCAAAAACAAGGAGTTCGTACATGGCGAAACTCAAGCGTCCTACAATGGTCGTCTTGGCCATCCTCCGCAACACCATCCGCGCCCTGCTGTCTCGGGATAACTACAAACCCGAACTGCACTATATGCGCGGTCCCGGCCCCAAATGGAGGGCCAAGCGCGCTTCTTTGCGACAATAAATAAGATGGACCGTGTCCTCGTCCCGCGCTCTTTAGTGGGTCGGCGATACCCTCTATCACAAACCTCCCCGCCACCACGCGGCGGAGGTTTTTTATTAGTTGGACGCTTCGCTCATGCGAGTACGCACGAAGTCTCTGTCGAGGCTCGCCAAGAACCAGCCCGCTTTGGGGCCGCTCTCTTTGCCTAAGAAGATTTTATAAATCTCTTTAAATGCCTTGAGCTCGTGGAGCTTGGTGTGCATATCTTCAGCCGACGCCGATGGATTAGATTCTAGAAACTGGGCGAACGACGCGAGGTTCAACTTCTCACTCGCACTAAGTTCGACTGCCGGTAGCATTTCTTGGAGCTTAAAGACAAACTTCTCGGGTGCAAACTTGGCTAACCAGCGCTTGGCATACTCGGCGCGCTCATGCAGCTCGACCTTATCGGCCTGTGGAAACTCTTTGTCCAAATCCATATGCGGCATCTGTACCACAAACGCCACTTGGCTAAAGCGCGGTAACTCGCCAGCAAAGGTCGGGACTTGGCGGTTGGCGTGGATATAGGTAAACAGGCGCGCGTAGTCGTCGTCTTGTGTTGCGTTGTACCCATCGGCCAACTTGTCGTACTGGTCATAGAGTACGGGGATAGTGTCGCCTTCGGGGTCAAAGTTAACTTGTTGGTTGATCTCCTTGCCCAACAGCGCGAGGCGAAATATCTTTGCCGGTACAAGGTCGGCTATCTCTTTAGCGCTGCTGCCCTGCCCCTTGCTCGAAGACATCTTTTTGCCACCAACTAAAAAGAATTCGTACGGTGCGTTGATAGGCACCTCATAGGCAAACACCTCTTGTGCAATATGCGCTGCGACATCGCGTGCGCCACCCTTGGTTGTGTGGTCTTTGCCCGCGCCTTCTATGTCGACGCCGACGACCTTCCACTTGGCGGGCCATTCGACTTTAAAGGGAAACGTCGCTGCACCGCCAAACGGACTCACTTTGCCCTCGTGCTCACAGCCCTCGGCCCACTTAACGGCCGTTTTGTAGCACTTGTAGCTGACCTCTGTGCCATCCCAGGCAAACACTTTGGTCGTGCCAACCTTGCCGCAGTCCTCGCAGATAACATTGAGTGGATACCAGTCGTCTGGCTTTTCTGACCCCGAGACTTCGCGGTAAATGCGGCGGATGTCTGCGGCGCGGTCGAGCGCCGTGCGGATAGCATCGTCCATCTGCCCCGACAGGTACAACTCGCTCATGCGGTAAAACTCTGGAGCAAACCCGGACTGGGTGATTACTGACTTAAACTCATCTGCAAAATACTCGGCAAAGTTCTTGGCCACTCCGTCGGGTGATGGTATGCGAAACAGCGGCATGCCCATGTACTGGCGAAACGACTCGGGCAAGTACTCGGGGAATCCGTCCATCGGGTCGGTGTCGTTGAACTCATATTTAAAGACATGCGGCACCCCTGCCTCGGCCAGACGCTCGGCTATGGCGCCGTGTATAGCAACGCCGCGCATAGAGCCTATGTGTACACGCCCGCTTGGGGTCTTTTCGTCACGCACCACCAATGGCGTGCCCGAGGCAATCTTGGCCTTGCGCTCGGCCTCTATCTGCCCAAATATCCTGTCCAACCAAAACATTTCCCTATCTTAGCGTTGTTTTGAGCTCTCCCCTAGCCTTGACTTAGCTCAATAGTTATTTTAATGTACACACAGCGAGCTTCACCAAAACCAAGGGAGGCCTTGCGTGAGCAAGATCGATCTTTTCAATGTGCTTGCGGTGCTTTTCTCCGCGGCAACCTACGTCATCTACATCATCCCCATCCTGCGCAAGAGCGAGCCTACGGCGATCTCAACCTGGATAGCGTGGCTCCTGATAGACCTTGCGGTGTTGGCCCCCATGATTTTGGCCGGCAAAATATCGTGGGCTATCGTGACATACGCGGCAGGGTGCACTTCGATACTTCTCGCATGCCTATGGGTCAAGATGCCCCTCCAATGGAAGGTCATCGACACCGTCTGCATCCTGTTGGTCGTACTTGCAATGTCGGCCTAGGCTAGCACGGGAGATCCGAACGCCGCCGTCTTGGTGGCCCTAGTCGCCATGACAATCGGGAGCATCCCCCTCTTTCTACATGTATGGGGATCTTCAACTCCAATACCGGCAGCCCCATGGGTGAGCAACCTTATTGGCGCGGTTTTCGCAGTGCTGGCGGTTACCTATTGGGACGTCGTCGGCGCGGCAACACCTGTCGTGTGCCTGGTACTCAGTGCAATCTTCAACATCGCGGTACTGCGCTCGTATCGTGCGGTGCTACACGAGCGCAAGAACGCGATGATGGAGTGGGTCGACATCGTCTTGATGCGCGACTAACGAACCCGGTGGTTTTGCCACCGGGTTTTTCTTTTTATATTCATTGACAATTTAGTATATCTAGGTTATTGTGCCATTGGCCAATTTGGGGCCATTACCTCAAGAGGAGTACCTACAAAGTGCAGAAGAATGCAGCCAAGCGCATGAAGCAGCGCTCCGTCACCAAGCCCGACATCGAACTCGGCAAGCGCATCCGCCTCCGGCGGGTGGAGCAAAAGATCTCGCAGATGGAGCTCGGCGACAAGCTGGGCGTCTCGTTCCAGCAGGTCCAGAAGTACGAGAAGGGCGTCAACCGCGTCGGCGCGGCGCGGTTGCAGCAGATCGCGACGGCGCTCGATGTGCCGGTCACCTTCTTCTACGACGGCGACGGCAAAGCGCGCGAGGTCGAAAGCCTGCTGTTTCTCGACAGCGCCTTCAGCCTGAGGCTGCTGCGCGCCTACAGCAAAATCAAGGACCAGACCGTCCAGCGGCAGCTCGTCGGCCTGATGGAAGGCATCGCCAGCCGCGAAGCCGCCGCAGCGTAGCACCAGCTCGGTCACGCAACTCAAACTCCGCCACCTCGGCGGGGTTTTTCTTTTGGGTGCTACACTTTTTATATGGGTCTTCGCAGTCTCCACTTTCACGCGCGCAAGCGTGGTAGCCGTCACCTTGAGCCATACCCTGCTCGCAGTCTTAGCTTGCGCATGCTCGACGCAGTTGTGTACGTGGTCGGCATTGTCGGGCCTATCATGATACTCCCGCAGATATGGCTCATATACTCGACACACAATGCCGCAGGCGTATCGGCTGTAAGCTGGTTCGGATGGGCGGTCGCCGATATACCTTGGATACTGTATGGGCTGGTGCACAAAGAACGACCTATCGTTATTGCCTACACGCTGTGGTGCATTGGCCAACTCGTTGTCGCCATCGGCGCCATTCTGTATTAAAAGTCCGGTGTACTAAAAACCCCCGCCGAGATGGCGGGGGTTTATTTTATTTGGTTGCGAAGGGGCTAAAGTTCGTACCGTGGTCGTAGGTATCCAAACCTTCTTTATGCTTAATGTAGCGAATAGCTCGCTGTGTGATAGGTAACACCAAAATCTCATATCCAGTACAGAAGGCCACCGTAGTAACCGTAAGCGGTATAATCTCTGCTGCCGTAAACCACCCCGCAAAATAGAACGCCGTGAAGAAGGCAATAGAGTTATCGACCGTTTGACCAAAGAATGTTGAGAGCACCAGGCGCAAGCCGATGTACTTACCCTCAGACCACATCTTCATTTTAGCAACCACATAAGAGTTGGTTAGCTCGCCGCAGAAAAATGCGATGATAAACCCAAATGCGACAATGGGCGATGCGCGGAATATAAGATTATAAGCGTCGTTGTACTCGAACCCCGGATTGGGCACATACGAATAGAGAGAGGCTAAACATGCCGCCAGCATCATACAAGCAAAACCAGTCCACACAATCTTGCGGGTGACACGATAGCCATACACTTCAGTAAAAATGTCGGCAAATATATACACGAACGGATACGCAATAGCCCCCACCGAAAAGATCGCGGTACCTATATAAAAAGTCTTGAGTGACGTAAACGTGCCTACAATCAAGACCGTAACCCAAAGCATGGCAAATATACCTAAGTACTTGTGCGGCTGGTTGGCCGAGACAACCGGGTCGGTTATTAAATCCTTCATATACTTAAATCCAACCACACCCCCAGAAAGAAGCAACCCCGGCCTGTGGCCGGGGTTTTAAACTGCTTCTACTCAACTTTAAGGATTTTGTATTTTTGTGTGCCTTTGGGGGTGTGGAAGGAGAACTCATCCCCTTTCTTTTTACCCATGAGTGCCGCGCCAAGTGGCGAGTGGTAGCTGACCTTGCCCTCGATAATGTTGGCCTCTTCGGCACCCACTATGGTGTAGGTGTGCTTCTCGGCACCCTTTACCAGCGGCTCGACAGTCACAACACTGCCCATGCCAACCGTGTCGCTCTTGGCGCCCTTGGTGATTTTGGCGTTTTTAAGTATCTGCTCGAGCTTGCCGATGCGCTCCTCGACAGCGGCCTGCATTTCGCGGGCCTCTTGGTACTCGGCGTTTTCGGACAAGTCGCCAAGCGAGCGGGCGTACTCGAGCTGCTCTGCGACCTCTTTGCGGCGGGTGGTGCGAAGCTCGTCGAGCTCTTTAGTTAGCTCCTCGAACTTCTCCTGGGACATTAGTTCTTCAGTCATTGAGTGCATAGTGTACCGTGGTGGCACATCCGACGCAAGTGTGGAAAGAATAGCTAAGGAAAATCCTCCCCTCCGGAGAGATAAACACGACCCCAACTCCTCCGGTTAGGACTTTCCTTAGCTATTCGAGATACTGCGGGGCGTTGTCGCGCATCCAGATAAAAAAGTCACTCATGACAGCCGCACCGCCCACCATGGTACCCGCCGGCAACTTCTCCATCACAACGGCAAATGCGTACTTGGGGTTGTCATACGGCCAAAAGCCAATCATCCACGCGTTCTGATACTCTTTATGGACACCGACCTCGGCAGTGCCGGTTTTAGCTGCAGGTTGCACAAAGCTAAAGTTAATAGCCGTCGCGATGCCTTTAGTCACGCCCTGGCGCATGCCCTCGCGCGCTACCTGCAGGTTATACGCGTCGATAGGTATCTTGGTCCCCTGCGGTGTCGAAGACGCCAGCAATGTCGGTTTAAGCAACGTGCCTCCGTTGGCAACCGCAGAGGCTTCGCGCACCGCCTGAAGCGGCGTTACCTGCATGCCGTACTGGCCAATAGCAGTGTGGTAGGTGTTGCCCACGCGCCACGTGGGGTCGTTGGGGAAGGTTGCCGCCTTCCACTCTGGCGTTGGCACAGTGCCCATCTTGCTCGAAAATCCATCAAGACCGGCGTCGCTGCCATAGCCAAACAGTTTAAAATATTTGGCGATGTTACTGATGCCAATCCCCTTTTGATTTTGAAATCCGCCTCCCACTTCGTAAAAGAAGACGTCCGACGACACCGCGATAGCGTCGCGCACGGTCATGGTGCCGTTGACGCGCCAGTCTTTAAAGATAGTCGGTTTTGACGGGTCATAGGGGTTAGGCAAGGTCAGCTGCCCCGTCGAGGTTATGAGCGTGCGCTCGGTAATGACGCCCTCTTGGAGAGCCGCCGCCGCCATAACAGGCTTGATGATAGAACCCGGGGCGTACAACCCATCGACGGCTCGATCGAGGAACGGGAGACGTTTGTCGCTGTTGTATGCCGCAATAGCCGCCTTGTCACCGCTCACCATCGCTTCGGGGCTAAACTCTGGGTAACTCACGAGCGACAACAGCTCCCCCGTGCGTACATCCATAATGACGCCCGCAGCACCCTGCGCGTTTGCCTGGACCGCGCGCGTTGCAAGCGCGCTATAGAGCCCTTCGGATACGTTGGCGTCGATAGAGAGCACCAACCTCTGCCCGGTTTGCGGCGGGCGCGTCGTCGCTTCGCTCACCACTTTGCCGCGCGCATCGGTCTCGGTGAGCTTGAGCCCATTTACTCCGGCAAGTGCCTGGTTAAAGTTTTCTTCTGCGCCGTCGACACCCTCGTATGAGTTGCGATAATAAAATCCGCTGCTGTCTTTTTGCGGTGAGCGCACATAGCCAACCACGTGCGCGATACCGCGATACGCTGCGTACACCCGCGTTGCAAAGTCATCTGCAACGCTCGTGCGCTCGTTGTATGCAAGCGACACTCCGTTGCGGTCCACTATCTCACCGCGATCGGCAAACAGTACCGTCTCGGCAAGCTGATTCTCTTCGGCCTGCTCTGCATACTCTGCGCCTTGTACCAACTGCAACTGCCCGGCACGTACAAACATTGCCGCTACCACCAACACGGCGACTGTGCCCGCTGCGGAGAGCGAGCGGCGCGACAACGGGCGCTCGAGCCGACCCTCGAACCGGTCACGGTCAAAGTCGGGCAAGTTTTCGCTATCGAGCAAAATTTCGTCCGGCGCTATCTCTATTTGTCTTCGTTTACGAAATCGACGCCAGCGCATTGCTAGAGTGTATCAGAGGGGCTCCGATCAAGAAAATATCCTGCCAAAAAGTATCGCGCCAATGCAACGACAATGGCCGCCAACGTGAACGGCACATACACATAGTGGAGCACCCCTTGCGGCACACCCCATGCCAAGTCAATAAGAAGCCCGGTACATATGGCAAATATCCACCGACCCGAGAGCGCCGCAATGAGTATCCCTACGATGCACAATGGCCAAAAGGGTATAAAGAATCCGCTCGCCGCAATAACGAACGAAAGCGCGTAGATTAACTGACTCGAGCGCGACATGTTAGTGGATGACTTCAACAAACCGGAGCTCAAAAATATTAACCGGCATGTGCATATATAGCGTAACAAATGATTCGCCCACGCGCCGCTCAACCGCGACTACCTGCGCCACAAACTGCCCCGCCACGCCAGCAAAGACGACCGAGTCGCCCGTCGCAACCATGCTCCCCGATGGCAGCTGCCCGCTAAACGAGCCCCCACCCTGTCCTGCTATCGATATGGGGAGCGTTTTGCCCGATTGGTTGGACATCACGAGCGCGTCGTGGGTTGTGCCAGGGGCCGACAACAATGTCACGTGCGCACTGTCGCTCGAGACATCGGTGACCGTACCAATGACAGTACTCCCGCCGGCCGAGACATATTGCCCCACTGCAACGCCCTGTGCCGCGCCCGCGTCGATAACCAACGTGTCATAGGTCGACGCTGGTGGCGCCATAATGACACCCGCGAGTATCACGCTGCCCTCGACGCCAGCGCGGCCCAGGTGTGCTTTAAGCATCGCATTTTCGGCACGCAACACATCGCGGTCGGCAAGCAGAGCGCTGGTCGAAGCAAGTTCGGCGCGCAGCGCAGCTACTTGGCCGCTGTCGAGCGCGTTGCGCACGAGCATGACCGGCGTGAGCGCCTTCCACACCAAGGTGCTCGCGCCCGAGCGCCACACTAGCGATGCGCCAATAACCAACACAAGAAGTACGACTGCTACAACGAAGCTCGGAGAAAACTTCGGGCGTCGCCGAGAAAAATTATTGTAGTTCGTCCTCATGTTCAATGAGCATGTCGCGGTGGAGGTCCAAATTCTCGAGTACGACCCCCGTGCCGCGCGCGACTGCAGTTATCGGGTCATCAGCAACAGAGACCGGCACCTTAAGCCAACCCGACAAGAGCTCCGGCAAACCGCGCAGCAAGCTCCCGCCGCCTACGAGCACGATGCCACTCTTCATAATGTCAGACAGTATCTCGGGCGGTGTAGTCTCTAACACTTCGCGCACACTCTCGACCATGGTGTCGACCGACTGCGATATCGCCTCGCGGATATCCGAGTCGGTCAGTACTATCTCGCGCGGCAGGCCGGTTATAAGATCGCGGCCACGCACCACCGCCTCGAGATGGCCCGCGCCTTCGCTTACGCTGCCAATAGCCATCTTGACCGCTTCGGCCGTTTTTTCGCCGATGAGTATTTTAAATTCGCTACGGACATAGGAGACAATGTCGAGGTTGAGCTTGTCGCCCGCAGTGCGCAAATTTTTGGCGCGGACAATGCCCCCCAGCGAGAGGACCGCGATATCCGTCGTACCGCCGCCAATGTCGACTATCATACTGCCGGTCGCCTCGCGGATAGGCAACCGCACGCCAAGCGCGGCAGCAATGGGCGACTCGATGATATGCACCTCGCGCGCACCCGCGTTGCCAGCCGCGTCTTTAACGGCGCGGCGCTCGACGTTGGTAATGCCGCTGGGGACACTAATAACCGCGCGCGGGCCCAGCATCTTTTTAGACACGCCCTGTGCTTTGGTAATGAGATACGCCAACATTTCTTCAGTCGCTTCGAAGTCGCTCACCACGCCGCTCTGCAGAGGGCGTACTGCCACAAGATGTCCGGGCGTGCGCCCCAGCATGTCCTTGGCCTCGTTACCGACAGCAACAACCTGGGCAGTCTTGGTGTTAACCGCTACGACCGATGGCTCCTCGACAACGATGCCTTTGCCGCGCAAATACACGAGCGTGTTGGCCGTGCCTAAATCAATACCGACGTCATTAGAGAGCATCGGCAGCAAGCGCTTGTTAAATATATTAGCCATTGGTCGACAGGCGCTCCAGTAATTCGGTAGTTGTCAGATGGTGCGTGCGGCCGCTGGCACGCTCGACACACTCGAACTTACCTGCAGCGAGCGTCTTCTCGCTCACCACAACGCGCAGCGGAATACCAATAAGGTCGCTGTCGGCAAACTTCTCGCCCGCCCTGGCATCGCGGTCGTCCCACAAGACATCGACCTTGGCATCGGTAAGTTGTTTGTAGAGCTCTTCGGCCTCTTTCGTCACGTCCTCGTTGTCGCCAAGCGAGACAATGTGTACCGCAAACGGCGCGATCGACTCGGGCCAGACCAAACCCTTGTCATCTGACAAGAGTTCCGCCACGGTTGCCATCAAGCGCGCCGGGCCAATGCCATAGCTGCCCATGAACACCGGTGTGTCGGTGCCCGACTCGTCTTTGTAGTTGAGCCCTAGCGCATCAGAGAATCGTGTGCCAAGCGTAAATATGTTGCCGACCTCGATAGACTTGGCCTCGACCAGCTCGTCTTTGCTCACTCCAAGCTCGGCAAGCACCTCGTCGTTGTAGACCTCTTTGTTGACGGCGAGCTTACGCCCCTCGTGTATATAAATAGTATCTTCGCCTGCATCACAGACAGTTTGGAACTCGTGGCTAAACTTGCTAAACGAGCCTCCCGAGGCAAAGGTCTTGTACGTTTTCTCTCCTAACCCAACGCGAGCAAACACGCGGCTGTAAGCCTCGGCCGCCTTCTCATAAAACTCGGCGTGCTCGGCCTCGTCGCGCGAGAACGAGTACAGGTCCTTCATCACAAACTCGCGCGTGCGCATGAGCCCCGACTTGGCGCGTGTTTCGTTGCGGAATTTAGTTTGAAATTGGTACGGATACGTTGGCAAGTCGCGCCAGCTAGACACCTGCTCACGCATGAGCGCAGTCAGCGGCTCTTCGTGGGTAAAGCCCAGGCCCACCTCGCCGCCCGTTTTGAGCGTTGTCTTAAACCAGCTGTCGACCTTCTCGTCATCCCAGCGGTCGGTCTTCTTCCACACCTCTGCGTCTTGCAAGGCAGAGAGGTGTAGCTCGACGCCGCCTATCGCATTCATCTCGTCGCGAATAACACCTACCACCTTGTTAAACGTACGTAGCCCGAGCGGCAGCAAGTCATACACGCCTGCCATTTCTTTGTGGATATAGCCGGCGCGGATAAGAAGTTGGGCGTTTTTAGAAACCTCGTCTTTAGGGGCGTCTTTGCGTGTCTTGGTAAATAGGTGAGATTGTCGCATATGTACAAGCATTGTACGGATAAAAAGCATTACGCACCAGTCTGGTTGACAAACAGCGGTTTTGGCGTAGATTAAGTTTGGGTTAGTAATTGCGACTGCTGCAAGGTCTCCGGTGTTTCTTCCCCTTTCTGCTGCGTGGAGGGCAAGCTACAGAGATCGGCGGCGGGCGCGTCCGTGCACATATGTTGAGACTAGACGATAAGGGGCCAGAGGTATGGCGTCATGAACACATAGTGGCGTTAAATGGTGAGTAGTCGTCCAAGACAACATAATTGCGCGTAGAGGGCCAAGATCATCGGATCTTGGCCCTACTGCTTTTTACCCTTATGTAGCAAGGCAGAAATGCCTTGACTTTTTGCCCCAAGTGTGATAGTATAGAGGGTAGCCAACGTACAGGGCTTACACCAACCAAATCACATCAACCATCTAGCAACCAGGCACGGAAGGAATAGCAGATGAACGCAATGGCAGCCGCAATGACCGCCGCAGGGTTTACCCCGCCGACGGACACCGCGACCAAAGCAACGCCCAAGGTGATCGACGTCAAGAAGGGCAAACGGCGCAATCGTCGCCGTGGCCGTCAGTTCGGCACCTCGGGGACGCCGGCGACCATCCAGTGGTCGCACGACGCGATTGGCAACATCCAGATCGCTCTGCGTGACCTCCCCTTCTCGGGCGAGATTCACCAGATCGGCGCCAACACGTGGAGCAAGATCGATCTGCGCAACAAGAAACCGCGCAAGATCGAGCTCGAGACGTTGCTCAACCTCAACGAAGACGCCGAGGTCATCTGGGCCTGCGGCAAAAAGCTGGTGGCGATCGAAAACGAAACCGTCGTCCCCGACTTTTTCGTCAACATCGACTGGAAGCCGGCTGATGGTCGTCGCGACAGCGACGAGGTTCCGCATCTCCGCCACGACGACCAGGAAGACTTCCAGCTCTACGTGATGAACAAGAAGACCGGTTTCTTCGTTCATCTCGACGTCACCGTCAGCTCCCGCAAGGGTGGCTTCTGGGTGGTGGTGCAGGAAGTGCTGGGTGCGCAGGTTCTCTGGCACCCCGCCGACAATACGCTCGAGGGTTACACCTCGGTCGTCATCGGCGAACGCGCCTACACCCTCGTGCCGGTTTACGCCGAAAATGCGTATCCCGGCAACGACCCCATTGCATCGATCGAGCGGACCTATCCGGGCCGCACGAAGGAGCTGATGGGGCACGTCGCCAAATGGGACGTGGCCGTCGACCTCGACCATGTCGAGCCGGGCGAATGGCAGCCCCAATGGCCGACTCGCGAGTTCCCCGAACTCAAGGCCAAGGGGTACGAGCCGGCGGTGGTGATGTGGTTCAACCTCACCATCGGGTTCGGATTCGTCCAGCTCGAAGACGGCCGGCAGTGCATGGCGCACTTCAAGTCGTTCGAAGGTTGGGATGGAAAGAAGACTGCCGACGGCATCGACTTTCCGTACCTGGAAGCCGGCAAGGGATGCTACGTGCTCCCCAAGCAGGATCCGGGCAAGCCCAACCCGCGTGCGGTCGCGCTCCGGAAGGCGCCGTAGGCAACACGTTCTTCGTTCTTCAATTAAGGCAACTGGGCGGCATCTTTTACAGATGTCGCCCTTTTTGTTTTTATCGCTTGTCCCTGCTCTGTGCCTTGGTCACCATTTCAGCCAACAAACGCGGGCCTTTGTATACTTCTTTATATATAGACTCGGTAACAAATGGTGCGAACGGATGGAGCAACGTTAGATATTTTTTAAACGCATCATGAAATACTGCGACCGCATGCTCTGCATCGCCACGAACCTGTATCCTGGCGTTGAACTCCTCAAAGCGCTGGAGAAATGCAACCGCTTTTTCTTGAGCTTGCGACAACAAGTATTTTTCTACATCGGCGCCAACACTTGACTGAAGCAACGTTACGCCCGACAACATGTGTGCGTCATCTTCGGCGAGTGCAGTCGCGTCATACGCTCCCAGCCCATAGGTGTTCACCGTGTCGCTAATCCTCCCCATGGTCCACAAACGGTCGACAAATGATCTGCACGAGTCTAGGCGCTCGTCGGCCATATGAAAGTCGCCACGCTCACCGGTATATGACACCAGCGCCATGCGCGTAACATCGGCACCATAGGTGTGCATATAGTGGTCGAGTGTGATCGCGTTGCCAAGACTCTTGGACATTTTTTGTCCATCTTTAGCTTTGAGTAGTTGGTGAAAGTACACCCGCTTAAACGGCAACACGCCGGTCATGTACACGGCCAACAGTATTTCGCGTGCAATAGAAAGGCGCAAAAGGTCGTGACCGATTACCACGGCACTGTTGGGATAATAGCGTGACAGGTCTTGCGCAGCCTCTTTGTCATACACCATGGCGCTCCACGCCCCAGACGAGAACCAGGTGTCGAAAGTGTCGGTCTCGGGCAAATACTGCTTGCCCTCTTCTTTCTCAAGTGACCAGGACGCACCTTCGGCCGCATACATGCGCTCTAGGCCATCTACTATTTCATCAAACGAGACGCCTTCGGCCAGCAGTGTCGCCAAGTTGCCGTTGCGCTTTGTTCCCGACGCATCGACAAACCAAATGGTAAAGAGTTGAGGGTCGGTAACTTCATACCACAGCGGTATGCGTATCCCCCACACGTTTTGACGTGCAATAGGCCAGTCGTGCATTTTGCCCAGCCACTCGACCAGCCCTTTTTCGCGCCAGCGCGGATACACCATTAACTTTTCCTTAGCGACGGCGTCGAGCGCAGGTTTGCGTATTGGAGAGCGCTCGTCATCAAGCTTTAAAAACCACGTCATGCGCAAGACGCTCTGCACTGTGTGTCCCTTCTTGCATACAAACGATGATTCTTGGAAGGTGTCGTCTGCACCCTCTATCGCGCCCTGCTCGGTTAAGTACGCGACTTCGCGCTCGCGTGCCTCCATTTGTGTAGCGCCTTGGTGGCGTTCGATCATAGTACCGTCCCACGCAAATAGGTTACGCGATGGTATGTCGTTGCGGATTGCGTACTCAAAGTCGTATTTGCTGTACGACGGCATAAACACAGTTGGCACTGCAGGCTCTTTAGCCGGGTCGTATTTGCGCTTGCTTGCAACAATCTGCACCTCTTCACCTGTCGAAGGGTTTATCACTGACCTACCAATATGTAGTGAAAGTTTGGGATCTTGTGGATGTGCCAGTACGTGCGTCACACTAAAGAGAAATTCGGGGCGCGATGTGACAAGCGTGACATGTCCATCGCCATCTGCAAAAGGAAATTTGATATGGTACAGCGGCGACGGGGTTTCTACTTCTTTAAGTTCAATGTCGGCAAGGACCGTTGCACATGACGGACAGTAGTACACCATGTACAGGTCACGGTATATGAGCTGGTCGTCGAGCATTTTCTTGAACATGGCAGTTGCAAAGTTCAGTGATGTCTCGTCGAGCGTGTAGCGAAACGTTGACCAGTCGACACTCCCTCCCATGTCGGCTACCTGACGGCTGATTGTCTTGTTGTTGCGATCTACAAACGAACCGATTGCGTCATACAACTGTGCATGGGTAAAGTCGTCCTTGGTTTGTCCTTTGGACTCGAGGTCCTGCTCAAACGTGACCTGCGTCTCGTATCCGCCATGGTCTGTCCCCGGTATCCAGATAGTCGGTTCTCCTTTGGCACGATGATACCGCGCGAGCACGTCTTGGATAGCAACCATGAGCGCGTTGCCGACATGCATCGGCCCGCTCGCGTTAGGCGGCACCAAATACATCGAGAAGGGCCGACCTGTGCCATGCGGCTTGGTATAGTCGCTCTTCTCCCACAAGTGGGCAATCTTTGGCTCGACCTCTTTAAAGTCGTATCCTTCTTGCATTACAATAATATTGCAACAATAACCCTAACTTGTCTACCCTATCAGCTTGGCGATGTCGTTAAAGGAGACGAGAAGCATCAGGATGATGAGCGCAGCAAAGCCCACCAGGGTAAAGCCTGTTGCCCAGCGGGGAGATATAGGTCGGCGGATGATTGACTCGATAGCGATGAAGAGCAGCCGCCCGCCGTCGAGACCTGGGATAGGTAAGACGTTAATGAGTGCGAGGTTAAGCGAGATAAGTGCAATGATAGTCACCGTACTGCTAAAGCCCTGTGACACCAGCCCGCTCCCTATCGACACAATCCCAATAGGTCCCGAGACCTGGGTTAAGTCTGCGCCTCCGGCAAAAAGCCCTTTGACCAACCCACCCAAGCCTGTGGCCTCGGCCCACAAGATATTTTTAGCAACGATACCGGCTTGGAGCACGGCCAAGTGCGGCGGCAAGCGCAGTATCCCGACATCGTCGAGCTCGACACCAAGCACTTTGCGGTCGGGCACTATGCCTTCTTTAGCTTTGACTATAAAATCCTTTTCCTCTCCACCGCGATCTACCACCAACCCGACGCTTTGATTTTCGTGTGCGACTAAAAAGTCATGAACTATCCCCGCTTGGCGGTCGGTGTTTAAGGTGCGCAAATCAAACGAGTCGGTCGCGGTCTGCATCTGCTCGACCACGTCGCCGGGTTTAATCCCGGCCGCCTCGGCCGGGCTACCCGGCATGACATTGACGATAGTCGGGCGCGCGTTAGTAACCTGACCAAAGCCCTGATGCTCAACGCCCATCTGGAGCCCCGCCATGTATCCAGCGGCAAGGACGCCCCACGCAAAGATAACGTTAAAGAGTATGCCCGCGACAATCACTGCCGCCTGCACCGGGCGCGACTTGGCAGTAAAGGCGCGAGGGTCGTGACTCTCGCCCGACTCGCCGTGGATGCTGACGTAACCCCCAATGAGTAGCAGGTTAAAGCTGTAGCGGGTCTCGCCCCACTTAACAGTTAAGAGTCGCGGCGGGAAGCCAATAGCAAACTCATCGACACGGATGCCAAAGAGTTTGGCCGCGCTAAAGTGCCCGAGCTCGTGTACCCAGACCAGGACGACCAGTATGACGATAAAAAGAAATATCGCCATTATTGGGTTATCTCCTTTTCTTTCTTCTCGAGCATCTCCTCGAACTTTTTGTTAGCGGCGTCAACGCGCTTTTGCATTTCGTCTTTAGAGCGGAACTTGTCGTCCTCGCTCATGTCGCCATCCTTTTCCTTTTTCTGTATATCGCTCCAGACATCGTCGCGGGCGCCGCGGAGCCCTGCGCGCGTATCCTCTAGTTTTTCTTTAGCGAGCTTAACAAGCTGCACTCTTCGCTCGGCGGTAAGCTCGGGGAAGGTCACCCGCACGCCCCGCTCGTCGGCACCAACCGACAGGCCAAGGTTGGCCAGCATGATAGCCTTCTCTATCTCTTTACTTTGTGATGCATCGTACGGAGTGATGCGGATAGTGCGCGCGTCCTCGGTGCCAATACTTGCCACCTGGCTTATCGACATGCGTGTACCGTAACTTTCGACCTGGACGCCGTCGAGCACGCTTGGCGCCGCGCGCCCGGTGCGGATGCTGCTCAACTCCTTGCCCAGTCGCTCCTCTATATCTTTAACCTTCTTCTCGAAGGTCTTAAAATCGTATGCCATATTGCCACAGTATACCAAATGTGCCCCCAAGCCGTCAGCGTCCTTTTTTTCTTAGAGCGTTGGCTAAATCGACAGTCAATATGATTTGCCCCTTCGGGTGTGAGAGAGGATAGCCTTTGTAATTAAGTTGATGGAGTCTCCCATGAGCCATGTGGTCTCTGAGCTTCTTTACCTCCCAAAGTAGCACAACATAGGGATCGGTCTCATCCTCTACGTAACTTTTCTGAATAATGAACTTAATTTTTTGTCCAAAACCCATGTCGTCTATCATCTTCTCGGCTTCAGCATGACCTTTACGACCAACAGCAACTTCAATTTCTGCAATCGACTCACTAAGGTCTCTTTCTACGAGGTACGACAACCAAAACATAAACTCGGCACTGTCTGTGTATTCTTTTTCAGCAAGTTCTGGAAACTTTTTTTCAATCAGCTTCTTCTCAAGACGCAACTCTTTTAAGCTTTTGTAATTCCCGCCGTTTTGTTCGTATAGGGAAAATACCTGCTCAGGATCTCTAAATATCAACTCGGAAAGCTCTTCTTCAGTCATATTTTGAAATAAAACAATTATACGCGGAATTTTTTGGCGGCTTTGGGGTAGACCTTAACCAGTGGGTCTTTGGTGGTGTCGTACTTGCGTGCGGGGGCCAAGTAGCGGCCATAGTGGATGATGCGATGCGTGATGTTGCCCCACTCCTTCTTGGGTACGAGCTCCATCAAATCTTTTTCAATCCGCACCGCGTCTTTGTAGTCGCTTAAGTCGTAGCGTTGCACAAAGCGTATAACATGCGTGTCGACGGTTATTCCGGCGGTTATGCCATACGCCTCTTTAAGCACGACGGTTGCTGTCTTGCGCGCGACACCCGGGAGTTTAAGCAGCTCGACAATATCTTTAGGCACGCGGCCGCCGTACTGGTTCTTAACAATTTTTGCAGCAGCGAGGATATTCTTGGTTTTGTTTTGATAAAATCCAGACGACTTAATGTCTTGAGCAAACTCTTTAGGGTCGGCACGCACATAGTCATCGAGCGTTTTGTACTTTTTAAACAAGGTCGCTGTTATTTTGTTGACCATCTTGTCGGTGCACTGCGCACTAAGTTGCACCGCGACCATGAGCTGCCACGGCGTTTTGTAGTTAAGCTCGATACTGGCATGAGGAAAGAGCTTTGTGAGGTGTCGGTCGAGTTTGGCGAGCCGCTCTCTCCGAGTCTTTAACTTTGCTGGAGTCATAGGGTGGACAGTGACAACGCGAGATGCTCCAAGAGCATCTTGAGTGACGGCGAGCGGTCGCGTAGATAATCGCGCACCATAGCAATGTCAGCAAGCGCTGCGCGCACCTTTGGCTCGCCTATACGCGGACGCAGTTGACTCTCTATCGCATCTAAAAACTCGCGCACGCGCTCTTTGTCATCCTCTTTAAGTAAAGTCGCGATATCTTTAACAGACACACTGGTTGTCGCGTGGTGCGTTTTTGTCGGATAGTCCATCATGCGCGAGCGCAGTGTGGGCAGTAGCGTGCCGTGCGGTACAACCAAAATAAACTGCAACCCGGGCCGCGGCTCTTCGAACAACTTGAGCAGCGCTTGCTGTGCTTCGGTCGCCAAGGTCGATGTCCCGATTAAGTACGTCGACTCACCTTCGCGCTTGAGGCTCGACTGTGCGACCAAGCTGCGTGCGTCGTCGATACCAAACCGCTCGTACCAGGTGGCAACAAACGGCTGTGTAGAGGTTTTAAGCTCCTCGAAGTCTGACTGCGACCCTTCGAAAAGATACGCGTGATGCTGCATAGGACTAGCGTTTAGCGATGATGGCTTTTTTGTAGGTATCGAGGTGGTCGAGCGCGACACCCGTGCCCTTGGCTACACAAAAGTATGCGTCGTCGGCCAGCTGTGCCTTGACGCCAGTGCGTCGCAATACAAGTTCAGGAAAGTGTCGCAGCTGCGACGTGCCGCCAGTCATGGTGATGCCGCTGTCGATGATGTCGCTTGCCAACTCTGGCGGCGTCTCTTGGAGCACGTCGCGGATAGCTTTGATAATCTCGCGGAGTTCTTTGCCCATCGCCTTGACGATGTCGTTGGACTTGAGTTCAGCCGAGCGCGGCAAACCCGTAATAAAATCGCGGCCGCGCACCGACATGACCAACTCTTCGGTCAGGGGCACGGCTGCGCCGATGCCGATTTTTACATCTTCGGCGGTCTTATCGCCAATAGCGAGGTTAAATGTCTTCTTTATATAGTCAGCAATAGCGTGGTCGAGTCGGTCGCCCGCGCACTTAACGCTAGTCGACGCCACGATGCCGCCAAGGCTAATGACCGCAACGTCGGTAGTGCCGCCACCAATGTCGACCACCATGTGCCCGCGTGCCTCTTGAATTGGGATGCCCGCGCCAATAGCCGCAAGCACCGACTCCTTAACGACATAGGCGCTGCGTGCACCGGCGCGAATAGCGGCCTCGACAACTGCGCGACGCTCGGTCGAGGTCACACCCGTCGGCACCGACACCATGACCTCGGGTTTAAATAGTTGGTACTTGCCCATCGCCTTGCCAATAAAATACTTGAGCATCGCCTGCGTCACGCGGTAATCGGCGATGACGCCGTCGCGCATCGGGCGGTAAGCGATGATTTCGCCCGGCGTGCGGCCTATCATCTCTTTAGCCTCGGCGCCGACAGCCAAGATGCGCTTGTCGATTTCGCTAATGGCGACCACCGACGGCTCGTTGAGCACCACCCCACGCCCCGGCACATACACCAACGTGTTAGCGGTGCCTAAGTCGATGCCAAGCTTGGGAGTAAAAAAGGCCATACAGTGGGGCTATTGTACCTGACCAGACCCCTAGGGACAAACAAAGTGCCTAAAAAAGGGGTGCTACTCTATATGTAGAGGCATCCCACGGGAGGAACTCATGAGTTTGTTTACAAAATTACTGGCGCTCGCTGGTATGGCACAACAGAACGCGCTCGACACTATCGACAGCGGCTACCGCTTGAGCGAGCTGGCGCTCACCGGCTCGCCTGACGAGTTCAGCAAGGCGACGAATGAATTCTTCGCATTGCAACACGAGGCAGCTGCCATCGCGTGCCAAACCTTCGCTACCGTATTCACGGGCCAGCACGAGCAACCGCCCGAACCGCGCGTTGTTCGGAAAAGAACTCCAGCCGCCGCCTAACCCGCGGCACTTTTATTTCCTATATCATTGACAGTCTGTTGAATTACCTGCACTATCTGTTTCGGCACCGTATTGCAACCAATGAGGGCGCACCATGCTCATCCAGATCGCAGACGTTACAAAGCGTGTCTCCAGACCGGCAGGAGTCACGTTTAACAAAGGAACGTGCATATGGCTGTACGCCGAACTTGTCGGCAAAGAGAAGGACCCGGATGCAAATCCAGACATCGAGATTTTTCTCGTGCTTGAAGGCAAGCCGGGAGAGAAGATCGAAACCTTCAAGACCGACAGCATCATCCCTTGGGACGAAGTATATTCTTTTGCCAAAGACGATGCGCTTTGGGCGGCGGTCCGAAAGCGCGTGGTCGCTGGGGAAGAAACCCCCAATGAGGCCTTCGTCGTAGTGGCCCTCAAAGAAGGGCTCCTCGGGCAGTGGAAACTCGAGATCGTTCTCAGGGACGACAGGTTCGAGTTCGTGATCGATCGCGGGAAAGGTGGTGGCGACATCAGGGCCGAGATCGACACCGATGCCGCCTTTCGTTACTTCGATCGCGACTTCACCGCAAGCTAGATTGCCGAACACCTCTGTCTCGGCATTTTTTATTTGCCGGCAAAACCTCTATTTTCCTTCGACTCGTTTGATGTTGAGACCGAGCTTTTGCAAACGCTCTTCTATCCGTTCATACCCGCGGTCGATGTGGTAGACGTTTTCAATCGTGCTTGTACCTGTTGCTATCGCCGCCGCCATTAAAAACGCGAGGCCCGCGCGGATGTCTGGACTGCGGAGTTCAGTAGCATGGAGCGGTGTTGGTCCTACCACCGTCGCATGTTGTGGATCGGCAAGCACAATGTTGGCGCCCATGCGGCACAGGTCGGCCGTGTACGCGAGGCGATTTTTAAACACAGCCTCGTACACATGACTCGTGCCGTGCGCT
>Ga0172379_10002328_pt1 | contig 33958 bp, 39 predicted proteins | sample GrowelOW334metaG_FD_119756 | JGI IMG/M metagenome (GOLD analysis project Ga0172379, IMG submission 119756) | Groundwater microbial communities from an aquifer near a municipal landfill in Southern Ontario, Canada - Groundwater well OW334 metaG | ecosystem: Environmental > Aquatic > Deep... | reverse complement strand
TGAAACGCCGAGGCCGGAAATAATGGCGCGAACAATGAGCCATGCCGCGAGCGCGATACAAAGACCGAGGGCTACCGATCCGAAAATTTCATGAGCTTTTTTGACATTGCCCTCATTCCCAGCAGCAGAGAGGTAAAGCCAGCCGGCCCAAGCGAATGATATCGCCGCAAAAGGAACCGCAACCACGAAGAGCAAGAAATTCATCACGCGCTGAATAAGCTGTATGAATTCATTGAAACCGCAGCTGTTCGCCGCATCCGGAGAATCTCCGGTGCCGCACTGGACGAGAGATTGCGCATTGGCGGGATGTATCACCAAGAGACAAAAACCGATGATGACCAAAAACGAAAGAATCTGCGGATATTTTTGTTTCGATAAAAAATTTTTCATAAAACGATTGTTTTTGTTTAATAAAATAGCTTATTAAAAAATAACATCTTACTGTTCCCTCTTATCAAGGGCAACCCTTTCCCCGTCGTTCCGCTTCGCTACACTCCTCCTTAAGGGTCGCCCTTGATAAGAAATCTTATTTATTTCCTTGGAAAGAGTGGGGTATCAACGTGTTTGACCGAAAAAGCGGTCGGGTTGCCGTCATCGGCAAAAGATGCACCGAGCAGTTCCTGTATTTTCTTGGACGTGTCCGGCATGAACGGAGAGAGAATATCGGCGACCACGTGTATGCCGTACAGTAGGTTTGCGAGAACCGCCTCGGTTTGTTCTTTGTCTGTTTTCACCAGCTTGTAGGGCTCATAATCGGTAACATATCCGTCCAGTTTTTTTATGAGCGACCAAATCGTATCGGTGGCTTTGTTCAGTTCGTACCGTTCCATGTGGGCATGATAGGCCGGCAAAATTTCTTCGCTGATGTAATATTTGAATGGAATACCGGAGGCTTCTTCCCTGCCCGATACGGTTTCCATTTTTCTTTTGAAGGGAGCGGCTCCGGTGTCTTTCATTTCCACCTTTCCTTCAAAATATTGTTCCGTCATTTTTATCACGCGAGATACCAGATTTCCGATCCCGTTCGCAAGGTTGGCGTTATAGCTTTCCAGAAATTTTTCATCGGTAAAATCGCCGTCCTCAAAGGGCGAAAGGTCACGGGCAAAATATGAGCGGAGCGCCTCGGAACCGTGTTTTTCTACATACTCTTTCGGGTCGACGACGTTGCCGATAGTCTTTGACATTTTCTTTCCTCCGGAAGTAATGAATCCGTGAACCAGTATCTCTTTCGGAAGAGCGATCCCGGCAGAGAGAAGCATCGCCGGCCAAAGGAGCGCATGAAAACGGAGAATATCTTTGCCGATGACGTGCATATCCGCGGGCCAGTATTTTTTAAAATTCGAGTCATCTTCCCGCCCGTATCCGAGTGCGGAAATGTAATTGGCGAGGGCATCGCACCACACGTACATTACTTGATTCGGATCTTCGGGTACCGGTATTCCCCACGGTATCTGTCCTTCGGGACGAGAAAAACTTACATCAGCAACTCCCTCTTCTAAAAGGGCGAGTATTTCATGCTTTCTTGCTTCCGGAATAATGTGGATCTCATCCTTCCCTATTTTTTCTTTTATTTCCGCAACATACTTCGTAAGACGGAAAAAGTAATTTTCTTCTTCGACTTTTTCGGGGGGCGTATTGTGATTCGGACACAGGCCGTTTACCAAATCTCTTTCCAAGACAAACGCTTCGCAACCGACGCAGTACAGTCCGGTGTATTTGGATTTATAGATGTCTCCTTTTTCCGAAAGTTTTTTCCAGAGCAACTGTGCTCCCGGCCAATGCCGTTTTTTGTCGGAAGTCCGTATGAAATCATCAAAAGACGCATTGATGGATGCGTAAAATTTTTGGAAATCTTCGGCATTTTTATCAACAAACGACTGGACCGATATGCCGTTTTTTTCTGCGGTGCGGCTGATCTTCACGCCGTGCTCGTCTGTGCCCGTCAAAAAAAAGACGTCGAAACCGCGGTTTCTTTTGTATCGCGCAATGACATCCGCGAGAAACTCTTCATAGGCGTGCCCCATGTGGGGGGCGGCATTGGCATACGCGATGGAAGTCGTGATATAAAATTTTGAATTCGGCATGTGTATCGTAATGGTATTAATCTTTTGAATTTTTTGAGGTCTTTTCTTTTTCGAGATCGTTCACAAATTCCATCAGCGCCGCGGCAAGAGGAACAGAAAGAATCAATCCCATAAAACCGCCGAGCTTGGTGCCGATAAGAAGTGCAATAATGACCAAAATCGGAGGAACGCCCACCACTTTGCGCACCACGACCGGATAGATCAGGTGGTTCTCAAACTGTTGGATTATTACATAAAGAGCGATGGTCATAAAACCAAGAGAAGCGCTCGTAGTAAAACCGATCATCACCGCAGGTATCGCTGAAATTGTCGGGCCGAATACGGGAATAAGTTCAAAAAGAGCGGCGATCATGGCTAACATAAAGGCCTGCGGAACACCGAGAATGAGTAATCCGAGATAAACAAGCGCTCCCACCATAACACCGAGAAGGAGCTGTCCCTGCATCCATTTCCCGATTTTTGCTTGTGAACGATACCAGAGATCTATGATGTATTTTTCATTTTTCTGGGGAACGATAATCTTGAGAAAGTTTTCTATGCCTTTTTCCTGCACCGCCAGATAAAAAGAGAGGACGAGAACGAGGATGAAATTGAGAACGCTCCCGAGCACTCCGGAAACAGTTTGTGCGATATTACCCCCCACGCCGGAAGCTCCACCGCTCTCTGATATCCCGGGAGAAAACTGCGAAATAAGACTATTGAGGATAGATTGGTAATCGAGTACGTCGCTCCATGGATTCCACTTTCCCAGAAAATCCAAATACTGGGGAAGAGAGCTCATGAATTGGGAAACATCCTGCAACAAGGGAGGGAGAAACAAATAAAACGCCCCGACAAACGCCCCGACAAAGAGAACATAAACGATCAGAACCGCGAGAACACGGGGTATTTTTCTCTTGATAAACCATTTTGTCGCCGGCTCAACCGATGAAGCCACCACGATGGAAGTCAGGATGACAAGAACAAGATCAGAGAGTAAATACAGCACATAGAAGAGGATAAAAACCAAAAAAGCTTTTATCATCGTCCCAAGGCTTATATTAAGAATGATGTCACCTTTATTTTCTTTCATCAAAATATTACTTATTATACACTTATTTTCACGAATTTCCAGCCGTTTCGCCTGAAATAGAAACGCTCATTATTCTCCGACGATGATCCAGCTTCGTAAGAAACCCGGTTCATTGGAAAGATAATCCAGTGAAGAAGGAAGATCTTGTTTGAGCGAGGCGCCGGTGAAATCATCTTTTCCGCTAAAACTACCCTGTGCAATAATTATCGGAATATCATCTACTTGCGATTGTCCCGGAGTAATCCCGATCTGGAAAGCAACTTCCTTCGGTATATCCTCATATCCCGCCCCTGCCTTTATTTTTCCGATATTCCACGATACCTCTCCACTGATGGGATTATAGGCGATATCCGCCCCTTCGGGAGACACTTGTCCGGTCCAGCGCACATAACGCGGCAGTACCGCGGTCATACGAGCTCCCGATATACTGTTTACTGAATTGGAGATCTTCCAGTCTATCGTTGCCGTTGTTTCCTGTCCGACACGGAAAGGCAGCGGTCCCGCGTTTGAGAATGGTCCGACGAGGAATAACAAAGAAGGAGATATTTTTACGGAAGTGCTGACCTTTATTTTACTCTCCACAAACGAATCTATTTCTTCCGGAACATTCGACTCGGAAATCCTTTTTCCCTTCACACTTACCCCCACCGATATTTCGGGGTTTTTAAAAACCGTTCCATCTGATTTTCTGAAAGGCAAAAGATTGAACGTCAAACCTGTGGAATTTTCTCCGCCTGATTCAATAGATGCCAGCGGCTTCGTCGTTCTCGAATCCCAAAGCACCGTGCCCTTTGCCGAGTCATAATAACCGTCTCCTTTCGGATTGACTTTTTTCGGATCAACCATGGCACCGAGCAATGTGATGAGTATTTGTCCATCAACAATCTTGTCGGAAAGATTGTTCATCCATCGCGCCGTAACATCAACACTATTCTCATTATTCAAAACATATTCCGGAGCAGCGCTGCCATTCAAAAACAAATTCACACCGAGAAACGGTTTCTTAAGAGTAAGACTCTGAGTAAAGGACAAAAGCGTCGTATCGATCGCCGTATTATCCCTTCCCCCCGGAATGCCCGCGGAAATAGTGAAAACTTTTTCCTGTTCATTTTCTCCGATGATTGATCCTTTAATATCGATATGTTTTTCGTCCCCTAAATTCATATCCCCGAACGCCCAGAAATTGTCTCCGGACATCGGTGCGGGAGAAGCACTCTTAAAGGCAAATCCTTTTGGATAAGTGACCCCAAGAAGCGGATCTTTGAGGAGTGTTGACGAGAGCGATTTGACATCTATCCCGAGCGTCACATCTTGCCCAGAGATCGCTTCTTTTAACAGGTCGGCCTTCACGGAAAGCGGAGATGATGTCAAATTTAAGGAAAAGGTTTTATTTTTTGTATACGAAGAGCCCAGCCCTTCAATGCGGAATTTTGTCGTGATGTTCAAATTTTCCTGCTGGTTTTCTTTGCCGAAAAATACAACCTTTATCGTTTCCGTTCTCACCTCCTTCGGTGCTATGGAAGGAATCGTTTTGAGGTATCGGGAAATTTCTTTTCCGGGGTTATTGGCATAACGGGAACCCTTAGGAAAATCGATCGTCAAATCAACCTTGTTGAGAGCTACTTCGTTTTCATTTTGTATTGACACCTGCAACGAAAGCTCCTCTCCGCTCTTTCGCGAAACGGGACCGAAGACGGATATATTCACATTGTCGGCTGAAACAACACTTCTCTTGCTTAAAAAGGAATATCCGGCAATAACGGCAGCAACGACAAAAAAAGCGAGGGAAAAGAAAAAGAATTTTACATAGCCGGACATGTGCGGTTCTTGCGCCGATTTTTTGTACGCCAAATCCCCGCCCTCTTCCCACTCTTCCAGAGCACCAAATTTCTTCGGGTTCAGTTTCGTCCGTTCCTTATGTTTTATTTCCGCCGTACGAGAGTAGAGTTTCTTTTCCAGTTTCCCGATAAGATTTGATTGCTCTTCTTTTTCGGGTCCTCCTATATTAAATGGGTCATTTGTATCCATGATGATAGTATAACAAACGAAACGATAAAAAAGAAAAAAGTTAAAAGAAAAAAGTGGACAAGGCAACGCTCTAAAGGTGAGATTCTTCAAGCGCCCGATTTACTTCATGAAGAGCTGATGATCGGCTAGGTTCAAATTTATCCAAAAGAGGCTTCGACAACGATGCCACGATGAAAAAGGAAAGGTTTTTATTCTCTCCGATATAACCGAGAGACGACAGGATTTTTAAAACGATCAGCGTTTCAAGTCTTTTTATCTCATCCTGCGTGAAATTTTCTTTCTTCAAAAAAAGCAGAGTGTCAAAAAGAATGGAAAAAAGTTCTTTATTCTCTTCTTCTCCGTGCACGAGCCGCCGAACGACGGAAAGGATGCCGGCAAAGACTTTTATTTTTTCCTCCTCTGTCTCCGTAGAAAAAGATTCCAATTCTTCGGCATCCGTAAGCCGCCACGTGGTTTTGCCGCGGATTAAAGAAATTCGCACAAACGAAAGATCGCGCAAAGAATAGCGAAGTTTTGAGGTAATCTTTCTTACCGATTGCGCCGACACGCTCAAAAGCCCCATGTCTTCAGTAAAAATGAAAAACAGTTTATTCGCCTCGCCGATATGAGCGCTTCGTAGAACGAACCCGCGCGTTTGATACAAATGATATGACACGATGTGCTTGAATTTTTTCTTGACTTTTACGATTTATGCGTTTATACTTAAGGAGTAAATGGCTTCGGCCTTGCCCCGCCTTGCGGGGAGGATACATAAAACAGGCGGTTAACCGATCACTCGGATGACCGCCTGTTTTATTTCTTTAAAATGCGACTTATCAAGCGTAACAATTTTTTCCTGTAATCGCTTGGAATCAACCAAACGAATTTGAGACAAAATGGCTTTTCGTGTTTTTCCATCTCCAAAATTTATATCAATATAATATTTTCCGGTCTTCGGCCTTGTCGTAATCGGAATACAAAGAAAAACTTCTTTACTGAATCCTTTGATGATAAGCACGGGTCGGGCAAAATCCTCGCCTTTTCCGTCCATTTCAAAACCAACATTTTCTCCAACGGAACACCACCATATTTCCCGTTCATGATAAAAAGGACGTTCATCACGTTTATGAATATCTCTTTTTACTTTATGCCATTCAATAAAATCTTTTTCCATACCAATAAGAATATCAAAAATACCAATAACGAACAACAAAAAAACCGGCCACAATTGCTTCGTTGTCATCGTATACTTATACCCATACCATATACCGATACTTCGTTGTATACTGTCTATTATGCAGTTTTCAAACCCAGACGACAACATTCGCGAATTAGGATTAAAGCCCGGCGAAAAAGTCGTTATTTTCGGCTCCGGTTCGGGCGGGCATACGCTTGCGGCGGCACGGGCGTTAAAAGGCAATGGGACCGTCTACGGCATTGAATCCCGCGCTCATTTGGTGGAAAAACTCAAAAAGGAGGCTTCCGAACAGCATCATATGAATGTCCGCGTAATCAACGGAAGCGTCGAACACCAAGGCGGAACCAGCATGGGTTCGCTCACAACGGATGCGGTCATCATACCCGACACGCTTTTCTCTCATACAAATAAAGAAGGAATATTCAAAGAAGCGGAGCGGATACTCTGCCCCGGCGGACGTTTGCTCATCGTAGATTGGGTCGCCTCATTCGGAGGGGCCGGTCCACAACCGCAAGATGTTTTTCCGGAAGAAGAAGCCATGAAACTCGCCAAAAACGCCGGCTTCGTCTACGACCGACGCTTTTCCGCCGGAAATTATCACTACGCGCTTATTTTTCATAAAAAAACAAGGGGACAATAAAACAACAGAACAATGGAATAAAAAAACAGCCTCGAATAAATTTTCGAGGCTGTTTTTTGGTTTTTAAATTCCCATATACCGCCAGAATTCTTCGTTTGGCTTTTTTGGTCCAGAATCAGAGCCAGAATGACACTGCGGGCAAATGCCAAAAACGGCGTTTGCCATGATATGCTTCGGCAAATATTCTATAATCACTCCGCAGACGATACACTGATACTTGCCCGCTTGCGGAACTTTGTCACCGAATTTATATATTTTTTCTTCCATAATTTTAATAGTTAACTTCTTTTATATTATATCATTCCTACAAGAAAATGAGCGCCGTTATCCACAACCGGTACAATGAGCAAAAAAACGTGACAAAAATATTGAATGTGGTATAATGTAAGAAATTGTTCTGAAGGGAGAAGTGAAATGTATGTTTGTATTTGCGAGGCGATAACGGAAACAAAACTGCAAGAATGTATACATGAAAATTCCTGCACGAAGGTGTCGCACGTAAAAAAAGCCTGTCACGCAGGCACACAGTGCGGAAAATGTATTCCGTGGATCAAAAAAATGTTGATGACTTCCTCCGCTCTCCGTGCGACGAGCGAGAAAAAAGAGTAAAAAATGCCCCGATTTTTTTGTCGGGGCATTGCTTTTGTTTGTCAAAATGTTTTGTTAATCCACTATTTTCTTTTTTTTGAAGAGGCTGAAAAGTTTTTTGAAGAAAGAATGGATCAGCAGTAGGGCAATCAATATTCCAACGAATCCAATTGCAAGAAAAAGTCCGAAGCGATTGAAGTAAGCCGTCCACGCCGGTTCGCCGAAAAATTCGCTTTTCAGAGTAGGCAGTACGGAAAGAGTACGCAGTATATCATCGGTCGTGAATGATTCCGTTTCACCGACCGCAAGCACATATTTTCCGGCATTTCCCGGACGAGAGAGGGTTATGGTATACAAGCCCGAGGTCGCATGGGCACGAAATTCGGGCCCTTGAAAATAGTCGTCGCCGCCGAACGGTTCGTAAAAACGGGTCCATTCCGTACTGCTGGCAACAAGTTTCGCTACCAAATCCGGACCGTTCCGTATTTCTCCCACTACATCGGTAGGCGCTCCATATCCTGCGGGCACCAAAATGCTGACATATAGTTTAAAGGGTTTGTTCTCACGGATAGTGAACACAGCGGGCGCACCGGTGAATTCGCCGTAATATGCCTTGGAAATTTCCGGATCATTTACCGTGATATATTTTTCGCCATCAACCATATACGGCTGGTGGGAAAAAGCGACGGTTGTCATAAGCAAAAAACAAAGCGCTAAAATAAAAAGGAATGTTTTTGCAAAAATTTTTTTCGGCATAAAAGTGAAATATCTCAATATCTCTATTATATACCAAACAAGAAAAATCCCGGCAAAAAGATGCGGGGATAATTCAAGTCATGATATCAACGAACGTTATTATTTCTTTATCGCGAGAGAAGCGTTAAGATCTTCCTTCGTGTCCGCAGCGGAGGCGGAGGTGTATTCTATCTCCGCGAAAAGTGTCGCTTTTTTTATTTCTTTCTCGAATTTCTTGAGGAATTTTTGTCCGGCTTCATCGGTAGAAACGAGGAGCGTGCGTTCGCGATCCGCCGGATTGAGGTCTTCTTTTTTGCGGAGTTCCTGAACGTTGCGGATGAAATCCCTGAGTATTCCCTCCTCTTTAAGCTCGGGGGTTATTTCCGTATCAAGTAACACTTCTCCTTCTATTTTGTCGAACGCAACGTCTTTCACATTCACGCGCTCGCTGATGAGTGCGAGAAATTCTTTTCCGATCGGAACAGCGAACAAAGATTTCGCTTCCTGTTTAAGCGTTATTTTTTTGAGCGGCTGGCGGACTTTAAGCGCACCTTTTGCGCGAGCTTCCAACCCGAGAGAAACGATCTTTCTGGTTTCATTCATCAGTGCGAGGATCGGATCGTCCTTCAATGTTTCCACCTGCGACCAATTTTCTAAATGCACGCTGCATTTACCCCGAGCCGGGTCGAGGGGCTTTACTTTCTGATATATTTCCTCGGCGACAAACGGCATGAACGGCGCAATCATTTTTGCAAACTCGGACAAAACGTAGCGAAGCATTTCTCTGGCAATCATACTATCCTCATCGCTTCCCTCTTTTCCTTTTAATCTCTCTCGAGAATTTTGTAAATACCAAGTTGAAAGATCGTCAACAAACAAAGAAATGGGACGAACCGCACGATCGAGCTCGTATTTGTCCATCGCATTCTCCACTTCCACGCGAACTTCGCCGAGCCGTGCAAATATCCACTCATCCAGAATGTGCCCGCTTTTCGGAAAGACCAAATCCTCTTTTTTGTCCCCCGCATACAGTTCATAGAAAGCCACGACATTCTGAAGCCGAACAATGATCTTTTTATAAATTTCATCCACGCCCTTTTCGGAAAAATTCAGGTCTTCTCCATGAACGACCGGTGTTGAAAGCAGGTAATATCGCAAAGAATCGGCGCCGTATTTTTCTATGATATCTACCGGATCGGGATAATTTTTCAGTTTTTTGGACATCTTCTGTCCGTCTTCGGCGAGAATCATTCCGGTCGTGATCACATTTTCAAACGGCGCGCGTCCGAACAATCCGACCGAGAGCACGAGCATGTTGTAAAACCATCCGCGCGTCTGATCCACCGCTTCCGCGATGAAGTTCGCAGGAAAATTGTGATCAAATTCTTTTTCATTCTCAAAAGGATAATGGAATTGCGCGTACGGCATGGAGCCGGACTCGAACCAGCAGTCAAAAACCTCCGGCACGCGTTTCATTTCTCCTCCGCAATCGCAAGAAAGGACGATACCATCTATGTACGGCCGATGCAGATTGATCTCGTAATCGTTCCCGTGCGGATACGGCAAGAAATTAATTTCCATTACGCCAGCGTTTCTCGCATAGCCTTCGGTGTTCGTTCGAAGATCGTAGGCCTCTTTATCAGAAAGCCCTTTGGCTGTGGCATCGAGCATCCAGAGCACATATTCATGCGTAACAACCAGAACATTCTTCCCTTCCAGTTTTTTGTCAGTCTCAAACAAAAATTCCATTGCGCGCTTCTGTACATCGTGAATGCTTTCGCCTCCTTCCGGTTTTTTTTCGAATCGCTCCATGAAATTGGAAAAATATCCGTGATATTCCTTCACGTTTTTTCCGTCAAAATCTCCCGTGCCGATCTCACGCAGGCGCGAATCAAAAATAATTTTGTCCGCGGAAATGTTAAATTTTTTCGCGATGATCTCAACTGTTTCCTTTGTGCGCACAAAATCGGACGCGAAAATGAAATCAAATTTTTCTCCTTTCAAACTTTCAGCCGTTTCCTCCACCTGTTCTCTGCCTTTTGTTGTAAGATGAGTCGGATTTTCCACACGCGAGCTGACCGTGTTCGTGGCATTGCTGTCAGCTTCTCCGTGCCTCATAACCAAATAACGATTGCGCAATTTCGCATCCTGATGAAGCGCTCCGATGGAACCAACGACTTTTACTTTATTACATTTTTCACATTTCCACACGGGAATCGGCGCTCCCCAGTATCGCGAACGTGAAATCGCCCAATCGCGCGCGCCTTCCAGCCATTTTCCAAAACGCCCGTCGCGCATCGTTTCCGGAACCCATCGAATCTCGCCGTTCACTTTTATCATTTCATCTTTGATTGCCGTCACACGCACAAACCATGATGACGCCGCATAATTCAAGAGCGGAGTGTCACACCTCCAGCAGAGCGGATAGGAGTGCTCAATTTTTTCTTTTGAGAAAAATGTTCCATGATCCTGCAGATATTTTATGATCGCAATATCCGTGCCAAGCCGTGTTTTTTCATCGTCGCTTTTCGGTTTTACCGACATTCCGGGAAAATCCATAACTTCTGGTTTGAATATTCCGTCCATGCCAACATGCTGAACGAACGGCAGAATTTCTTTTTTACCGAGCTCCATGTCGTCCTCTCCGAATGCGGGCGCGATATGCACCACTCCGGTACCGGTTTCCGTCGTGACAAAATCAGCGGCATAAATTTTCCAACCGTTCTTCCGCTGCGGAAGTTTTTTATCACTCGCGTAATAATCAAAAAGCGGTTTGTATGATTTGCCGATAAGTGCTTTGCCGGTAAATTCTTCCACGATTTCATGTGGTGTATCTTTGAGCACATCCGTCAAACGTTCTTTGCCGAGAATATAAAATTCTTCTCCGACTTTTACTTTCACATACGCAACACCTTCGCCAACGGCAAGCGCGACATTTCCCGGCAACGTCCACGGGGTCGTCGTCCATGCGAGTACAAAAGTTCCCGGCTCATCAATGAGTTCAAATTTTACTGTAACCGAAATATCTTTTATATTTTGATAGTTCAAAGAAACTTCGCTTGCGGCAAGCGTTGTTTCGCACCGCGGACAAATGTGCATCGGCTTGTATCCTTCATAGACCAGCCCTTTATCAAAAAGCGTTTTGAATGCCCACCAGATGGATTCGGTATATTTCCAATCCATCGTCTTGTAGCTGTTCTCCATGTCTATCCATCTCCCCATGCGCGGTACGATCTTTTTCCAGTCGGCATCATAGCGCAACACACTGTCTTTTGCGGCTTGATTGAATTTTTCAACGCCGTAAATTTCAATGTCTTTTTTGTGTTCCAATCCCAGTTCCTTTTCAATCAGATTTTCAATCGGCAATCCATGGCAATCCCAGCCCCACACACGCCGGACATATCGCCCGTTCATGGTTTCGTAGCGAGGCACCGCGTCTTTCAAAACACCCTGAAGAATATGCCCATGATGAGGAAGCCCCGTCGCAAAAGGAGGTCCGTCATAAAAAATGAACGGTTCATTATCCTTGGTCTGTTCAAGCGATTTCTCAAAAATGTTATTTTCCCGCCAAAAAGCAAGCGTTTTCTCCTCAATCTCGGAGATTTTTACCCTATTTGGTGTAGATTTTTTTTCTTCTTCCATAGTAAACATACTTTAACACGAAGAACGATTTGTGGAAATATTGACGGAGGGACGACGAGTATATGTATTTTGTATAAGTATAGGTATACGACGACGAAAAACCGCCACGATTGCTCGCGGCGGTGTGTGTATCTTGTTTCTATTCGGGAACGATTATTTCAACGCCCAAGCTTTTTTTCATTATTTTGACGATTTCTCTCAATAATTCCTTACGTCCTTCAATTTTCTTTTTCAAAGCCTTCACTTCCATTTTTTGAATGCCAATTTGAACGATAAGCACATTCATACCAACAGCGTAGGGGTAGACGGTATACGCACCCACAGGTTCTTTTCCATTCCAATCAATACCCAGAGAAGAATCACAGTTACCCTGTAATTTCACTGTGCATGGACCCATAGCGATAATGCGTTGAGGGGAGTGCTCTACAACACAAGCCGTACTCAAATCCATTTTCTCCAAAACCCCATACCATGTACCAGACGGGAAATTCTCCCCATTAACAATAACAATGACCTTGTCCCCTATGTGAGGAACATTCTTTACTTGATATATCAAAGTACCATTCATTTCTTTCTCCTTTGCCTGTTTTCTCGACTGAAAAAACACGCGACATTGCGCACTCGCGAACTGCAAATGCGTCAAGACCTTTATAACACAACGAAAAAATTATGCAAATTTTCCCCAAGGTTCAACCTTGGGGAATCGCCGGATCATCATCCGAAGGTTCAACCTTGGTTTTTGTATTTTCAAGAGTAAACTCGTCGGAATACTCCAACCAATCTTTTAAACAATCTTCAAAATCGTGTTTTGTCTCAAAATATTCCGGAAATGCCTCTCTATTTAAAATTACTCGCTCGGAGCGAATTTTTCCGATAAAATCATGGTAACTTGAGTACGGATATTTATTCAGGTATTCTTTTGCTTTTTTCTGATCAATTATTCCCTTTTCTTTCCATTCGGGTTCGATAAGTTTGACCGGATTGAGATGTATATAAGAAAAGAGGTATTTGAGGTACTCGTCGGTGTCAGCATGTTTTGCTTTAAATCTTCCTTGGAATAAGGCGCCGCTTCGCTGATATTTCTTGTTGAAATACATGGTATATCCAGTAGAAACTTTCTGAATAAACAAACTTATTCCGCCTTCCGTTTTTTCATGAATAAGCACATGAAAATGATTCGGCATCAAACAATATGCGCCAATATCAACCAGCGCCGCCCCCTTATCCACGCGAAGAATCTCCCCCAAGGTTGAACCTTGGAATTCACTCAGATGAAATATTTTCTTCGTATTGCAGAGATATAGCAATGCAAAAAATCTTAGATAGTCTTTTGGCTCAAGAAAAACGGACCGCTTGTCGTTTCCTCGATTATAAATATGATAAAACTCGCCAATGGATAGATCAAAATTTCGTCCCATGGAGAATATACTATCATCAACTTTCCCAAGGTTCAACCTTGGGAAACCAAAAACCGCCGCGATTGCTCGCGACGGTGTGTTTATCTTGTTTCTATTCGAGAACGTTTATTTCAACTCCCAAACTTTTTTTCATTATTTGAACGAGCTCCGCTAAAAATTTCTTTCGCTCCTCAATTTGTCTTTTCAGGGCCTTCACTTCTGCCTTTTGGTCGTGAAGTTTATTAAGAATCGCTCCCATCCCGGGAGCCCGTGGGTATACATCGTATGAACCTCTCGGCTCAACACCTTTCCAGTTGGCAGAAACTCTTGTGTCGTTAATTTGAGCCACACACATCGTATGGAATTCGACCATACCTTGGTCTTCGGTGTGTTCTATATTGATATCACCGACATACGTCAGCACTCCTTTCCAAACGCCGGTCGGAAAACTTTTTCCATCGACAATAATATAAACATCTTCCCCTCTTTTGGGAATACGCCCTGAACAAAATGTTAAAGTACCACTCATCTCTTTCTCCTCATGGCGCCGTTTCTCAACATGAAAAACCTTGCGCAAAATTCGCTACCGCGACATGCAATAGCGAATTATTTATAGCACAGGCAAAGTTTTATGTCTACATTTTCTCCGGTATGGGAATACCGAGGAGTGTCAGTCCGTTTTTTAGAACGGTGCCAACCGCAGAAACGAGTGCGAGACGATGTTCGGTGTGTTCATTGTTCAAAATTTGGTTTTGTTCGTAGTAGGTATTGAATTCTCGACAAAGGTCTATCAAATAAGTAGCAATGTAGTTCGGGGACAGTTCGCGACGAGCCATCAAAACCGCATTCGGCAACCCTTCAAACAGCATTTTTTCCAACGCCGATACCGGTTCCCCTAGGTCAGACCTAGGGAAATCTTTACCTAGGTCTGACCTAGGTAAAGATTTCCTTAAGATGGACTGGGTTCTTACGTAGGCATATTGCAGATACGCGCCGGAATCGCCTTCGAAGGAGAGGGCTTTTTCGGGATCAAAAATAATATCTTTGCCGGGAGATTGTTTGAGAATGGAATATTTTATGCCGGCAAGCGCGACCTCATCGGCAACTTTTCCTTTATCTTCAATGTCGCGGTCGGCAATTTTTGCCATTACCATTTCAGAAAGGGCATCTAAGAATGACGTAGCCGTAATTACATCGCCGGTACGAGAAGACATCTTCCCTGTCGGAAGCCGGAGCATGCCGTGAGAAATATGTTTGGTTTTCTTTTCCAATTCCGGAAAAACGAGCGACATCGCGCGGAGCAGTACTTGGAAATAATCGTTCACTTCATTTGCGGTAACGATAACAGATGTGTCGTACGGATACGTATCGTGTTTTATTTTTGCCAATCCCAATTCTTTCGCTTCGTATGTCGGTAGCCCTTCGGAGTTCAGAAACACGCGCGTGTGCAAACCGTGTTCTTCGCCCGGAAAGACCACCGCTCCATCGCTTTTGAAAAATACTTTGTTCAAATTTTCTTCCACGATCTTTTGGCCGAGCACGCCGGTCTCGCTTTCAAAAAAGTAATAGTCAAAATGCGTGCCAAGCCGTTTGTAGATATGTTCAAAATAATCCAAACTTATTTTTCGTCCCTCGTCATAAATCCGGTTAATTTCTTCGTCGCTTCGGTCATAAATCTTCTTGTTTATTGTTTGAATTTCATCTTTGAATTCTTCATAGTTTTGAGCTCCATAAGAGTACGCTTTGCCGAGATCACTCGCGTCCCTTATTTCTTGTTGCTTTTTGCTTATTGCCCAAACCGTCTTCGCCACGTGCATGCCGACATCGCCCTGATAGCACGCGCGCTTGACTTCCGCGCCGTTCGCCTCAATGATCCGCGAGAGTGCTTCGCCAAGGGTGTTCGTCATCAAGTGTCCGATGTGAAATTCTTTGAACGGATTCGGGTCGGTGTATTCAATAATAACCTTCTCCCCCGCTTCGTTTTTATTTGTTCCATAACCTCCACCTTTTTCCAAAATTTCGCCGATATGCTCGCGCATGACCTCGTCTTTCAGATAAAAATTAATAAACCCCGGACCGGCAACGCCCATTTTTTCAACAACATTTTTTATTTCCTCCGACTTCCACAATTCGGAAATGATAAATTCCGCAAACTCGCGCGGACCGCCGGTCCGTCCTTTCGCGTTCATCATGGCGGCATTCGTCGCGTAATCTCCAAAATCAGAAGATTTTTCCACAACAAAATCCCGAGCATCATCGCCCAAAATTTTCTTTATTTCGCGATATATCGTTTCTTTGATCATTCTCTAATAATACACGACCGAAAAAATTACGCAAAAAAAACGCCCCGATAGTATCGGGGCGCACAGGAATTATCCTGATTTTAGTGTTTTACGAACAATGTTCCGTTTTCAAAACATTCAACGAAACGTTTTGCTCGGTCTTCGTCTAAGAATGAATGACGAATTTCTTCGTTTTCTTCTTTCCATAAAGAATGATATTTCTTCATAGCTTCCGCGAGCAATTCGCGGACGACTTTGAAGAGAGAGGATGTTTCAACGGCTTTTTGAGAGTTGAGCAGAAGAGTCAGACTATCGTCCAAACCTTTGTTTTCCGCGTTCATAAAATCAAACGCACTGCTCTTTACCAGCCCTTGAATAACGATCATAAGCTGTTCCGGAGAGATCATCAGGTATAATTTTACCGGTCCTTCGATAAAAACCTCGATGACGCCTGCGGTCGCTTTTTCGGCAGCGGAAGAGAATTGATCGAATTCTTCTTTTCTCTCCCATGTCTTCAAGCTCGCATATTTCGCAGCCATTTCGTCATCATCGTTGCCGAATTTTTCCGCTTGTTTTTTCGCCCACTCATAGTAGTCGATAAACGTTTTTGCGCTGGCGGCAACTCGATAGATATCGCTTTGCACGGCAGTGCTTCGCGAGATGAGAGAAGCAACCTTATCGGTCGTTTCTTCCAAATTGAGAAGTTTCGCGGCAACGCTGAGCGCATACCCTTTGGGCGCGGTGCGGGACAATGTCCGTGCGCCGGTCAAATGAGTATCCCATGATTTCCTTTCATGATCGGGATTTTTCAGCAATGCGAACGCGGTGTCATACGCATCATCAGCGATGAACGTGATGATGCTGCCGGCACGCGTGATCTTCTGCAAAAGGTCTTTTACTTCTTCGGGACTCAAGCCTTTGGTTTGAGCCTTGAAGTAAGAGTTGGATGCTTTGGAGAGGGCCTTTTTGAAACGGCCCATTTCTCCTTTCGCGAGCTCTTCGAGAATCTCGATGCTCGCGAATTGATTTTGAGGAGTATTAGCAATCATATACATCACTCCTTTCGATCAACTTTTGCTCGTCCTTCGCAGAGATTTTGTGCGTTGAAGTATCTACCCGTCTTCCGAGTATATAATCAGCTTCGCCTTCTACTGAGAAGCATGCAGTAACCAAGCATACGCCTTGTTGGCTTTCCCCGGGTTCAAGCGTTTCCGCTATTTCGGGAATATATACTTGATCGGTTGTTTTTTGACCAAGAAGCACTTTTTTGTGTTCGCTGTCATATTTTTCAACGATGCGATTCCATGGAGTAACCGTGCCGCCGGCAAATGAGATCTTTTGGAGCAAGATCGCCGGAGCGACCGCTTCAACAGGAACCCATTGGTTGCCTTTGCCGTCCAAACCTTTACCGCAGTATCCAGTGAAAGGATATTTTGCTGTTTCGGTAGAACCGATAGCAACGATCTTTTCTTGGAAACGGGTAATGTTGTCTTGGATCTTGATACCCTTCAATGGTTTTTCGGTAATCATGCCATTTTCGATCAGGAAGCATAAAGCTCCGTCGAGCATGAAGTCGCCATTTTCGGTATTGACCCAGCCGCCGTTGATTGATTTCACATAAACGCCTTTGACGTTTTTGGGGATCAAGTTGGCCATTTCTTGAACGCTTTTTGGACCATCTTCGTCCGGTTCAATAACGGTTGTGGACATGCGGACCTGCGGAATCTTATCGAACAATTCAGAACGTGAACGTCCGGACAAACCGTTTTGACGCATGACTTCGCCGAGCTTCACATCAATACTGCCGGCAACTTCTTCCAGCGTGTAATGGTTGTTCAAAGCACCGACTTTTTGACCGTTCTCGATAAGAGCGACCTTTTTGCACTCAACGCCGTATTCATCAAACTGAGGCATTGCACCCCAAGAAAATTTGATCAGCTTTTTGCCGACTTTAAAGTTCGGTTCAGCCGTTTCAAACACGTTGAATTTGGTATGGTCAGAGAAGCGGGCACCCATCGTACCCATCAATTTGATCTTCGCATTCGGGTTTCTCTTGTTTTCAATAAGAATGTCGCCTTCGTGCGGATGACCGATAACTTCGTGTCCAAGTACGCCTGCGGCCTGTGCGGAAAGAATAACAAAACCTTCTTTGCCGAGTACGCCTGCGCCTTCTGCGCGGTCAAGATTGATCGCCTCTTTCGCTACCCGTTTTGCAAGACCGGTAACGATATCAAAAGGATCTTTGCTGGTAATGAGCGGATTTTTCGCAAGAGCTTCCGGAGAAACGTCTTTTTCGTCGGGAACTTGTCTTGAAAGCATTTCCAAGAAAGTGCCTGATGAACCGCCGATCGCGCCGAATGCTTCTGATCCGTTCACGGTTTTCACTTGGATGACCAAGCGCATCCGCGGGATCATTGAGTCGATTTGCGTTCCTTTTGAGTCCGCTGTTACGTTTCCATCGGTAAATTTTGCGCACATGACTTTCAAGTCCGAAACTTGCGCACCCAATTCTTGCGCCACAACGCCATAAGCGTGTGAAGTTAAGCCGGCAATGAGTTCAACATTAGGCTTAATTTCTGGATCAACATCCACGCTTGCCCGTTGGGCTGTTTCGAAAAAGTACGGGAAAACTTTAAAGTTTTGCTGATCGATCTTTTTTTGAATCGCATCGGCAGATTTCTGCGCGGCGGGAATTACTGACTGCAAAAGCTGGTCAATTTTTGCCCGTGTCATGAATTTCTGCGGCATTTTGCGAGTTTTCAAAGAAGCGGTACTGATTTCTCTTCCAAGGGTATTTGCTTCCGCACGTGCGCCGATGGTAAAGGCTTGTTTAACCACTTTTCCTTTACCGCTTGTTTCCTTGTCGGTCATAGTGATGCCGATGGTACCATTGGCGTCTGTTTGACAGACAATACCTAAACGGAACCCCATGTACGCCGTGGTGTGTTTGACCTCTCTGTGTCCTATCTCGTTGTCTTCAATAACCTGTTCGCAGCTTTCGGCAAAAGCCGGAGCCAACGAACCGTAGTCATTCGGACTCTGTTTTTCTGGAATTTTTTCCAGTTTTTTTAATTCTTCACTCATCTCTACCTCCTATCGTTTCAGCGTTATTGGACGATCTTCTTCATCGTTTCCCGCGTCTTTGTCATCCTTTTCTTCTGCGGGAACCGCTGTGTCCTTTTTGTTTTCTTCCGGTTTTTTGCCCTGCAATAAACCAAGAACGAAACCGGCTAAGTCGATTTCGCGTGTCGTGCCTTTTCTCATTTTTGTACCTCCCTTATTTTCGAATCAAAATTTTTCATTTTTCAATGAACAAATGCGGTGATTTCCTTCGAATAGAAACCTCCTTTTTGATTATTGCCCATAAGAAGAAAGCGCGCAATATTGTCAGGCGCACGTTTATGGGTTGTATTTTTCCACTATCGCGAGGATTTTTTTGTGTATATTTTCAACAGAAAGAATGCTCCCATTTCTCGCACAGGAAATTATATGCCAGCCTTTTCTTTTTTTTGCGAGCGTCCGATACACCTCGGCGACTTTTTCCTGATACGGCGCGCTTTTTTCGTGCTGGTCTTTCGCGCCTTCTTTTCCCAAGTAGTCGCGTTTATCTTTTTGAGAAACAAGAGCAGAAGCGACCTCTCGCGGAACATCAAGATACAAAACAACATCGGGACGCGGCAATCCTATTTCTTCATATTCTCCCTGCTCTAAAAATTTGATCATATCTTCCCGTTCTTTTCCGGCAAATTTCGCCGCCTGAAAACCGATATTGCTCGTGGTGTATCTATTACACACCACATTTCCTTTTTTGAGCGCGGAAATGATCGCATCTTTCGCACACGCGCGATCAAGCATGTACGGCAGAGAAGAAAAATACGGCGACATATGCAAAAAATCCCCGAAGTCGCCTTTGAGTGCGCGTCCGGTCAGATCGCCGAAAACCGTTTTTCCATATTGGGGAAAATCAAAATAGGAAACCTTCTTTTTTTTTGCCAGAAAGTCTAAAAGTAGCTTACTTTGAGTAGCTTTTCCAGAACCATCGCCGCCCTCGAGAACGATAAGGAGTCCTTTTGTCATGAAATTTCTAATTTCTAATATCTAATTTCTAATAAAATGTCTAATACTAAAATGATGTCGTCGTTTATTAGAAATAAAAGCAGTTTCACTCTTATATTTTCGAGAGAGGGATAAAATAGGAGCTTGCTCATTTTTTTCCCGAACGATGGAAATATATCGATAGATATATTTCTTTCACTCGCTCGGAAATGTAAGTTGCGACTTCCACTTCTCTCGCTCGTTTAGAAATTAGGAATTGGATATTAGAAATTTTTATGTGCTCGCTTGTCCCAGAAACTCTCGTATGGTCGTTAAAACTTCTTTTTGCACTTCTTCAAAAGGACGTTCAACGTTGATGATCTTGTTCGGTATTGTTTTCAGGTGCGTCAAATATCCTTCGCGAACGCGCGTGTAAAATTCAATATCCTCATCGTCAAAACGATTGTTCTCCGTCGTGCGCTGGCGGATTTTTTCTACCGCATTTTTCGGATCAATATCGAGAAAAATAGTAAGGTCGGGTTTGTACTTCCCCACCACCGCCATATCAAGAAGCGTGCAGAGATCAAAATATTCCGGCTGTTTGCGTCCATAGATCTGGTAAGCGATGGTGGAAAGAGAAAAACGATTGGAAATAACATTCTGCATGGAAGTAAGCGCCGGCGCAATGATTTCTTCCACGTGCTGTGCGCGGCTTGCGTAAAAAAGGAGAAGTTCGGCCTTCGCTTTCATATCAAACGATTTTTCGTTCAAAAGCAGTTTGCGAATCTCGTTCCCGACGCGCGTACCTCCCGGTTCCCGCGTGAAAACGATGTTTTCTCCGTGGAGTTCCTTAATAGCGGAAGCGACCTGAGCATCCTTGCCGGAACCGTCGCCGCCTTCTATTACAATAAACTTTCCTTTATTTTCAGTATCCATACCGTATATAATAACAAAAAAAAGAAAAAAGAAAAACGGACACCTTTTGGTGCCCGTTTGCGATTTCTATTTTTTAACTCTTTCAAACACTTTCCATTCTATGTCAAAAAATCAAGATAGTTCTCTTTGTGTACGATTTTCCAATCCGCATTCGGATATGATTCTTTCCACGACACAGGTATTCGTTTTTTTCTCGTATTACTGTAAGAAAATTCATATCCGCTCGGTATCCCGTTTATATATTCAACGTAATCAACTTCGGAACCGCTCGTAAGGCGCCAGAAATGCGTGGATCCATAAAAGTGCTCTGCTTCAAGCATTTTTTTTCTTTCAAGAACAAGGAAGTTTTCCCAAAGACCGCCGATATCGGCTCGTCCGTGCAGTTCAGAAAAATTCTTGATGAGCATGTTTCTAATGCCAAGGTCATAAAAATAGTATTTCTTCTTTTTGACAACTTCGTTGCGGAGATTGTTTGAAAAAGCACCAAGCGAAAAAATAACAAATGACCGCTCCAAAAGATCAAGATAATGAGTTACTGTCGTACGCGGTACTCCGAGAATGACACCGAGTTCGTTGATAGATACTTCTGAACCGATTTGATGAGCAAGAAGAGTGAGTAATTTTACCAACACATCCGGTTTTTTCAAACGATCAAAAGAAAGAATATCTTTCAAGAGATAACTCTCTACAAGCTTTCGCAAGGTGTCTGTTTTTTCCTCTTCGCTTTTTGCTGTCACAACCGCCGGATATCCGCCATATCGCATTATAACGTCTGGAAACAAAATCGAGTCAAAAAGCGACGAACTCTGAATCTCTGCGTGCGACAACGGATACAGATGAATATCATTATATCTTCCAACCAATGGCTCCCCTATCTTTTGAGAAAGTTCGAAGCTGGAAGAACCGGAAATAATAACGGACAGTTGTGGATTTGAATCAACAATAAGCTTCAACACAGAGCCTATGTTTGGTATGACTTGCGCTTCATCTATTACCAAAAGGTCGATGTCTCCAATTCCCGCTTTTAAACGATCCATCCTCGCGATGGAAAAAAGCTCTTGTACAGAAAGATCATCGCCTTGATAAAATCGGTATTTCTTATCGCTCTGTTCTAGATATTTGCGAATGAGGGACGTTTTCCCCGACTGACGCGGTCCGTAAATGGCAAGGACTTTTCCCGCCTCCAGTTTTTTTTCTATTTTTTCGGTTCTTTCTATAAACATAAGTCTATTCTAGCATAATTAAAAATATGGTCAAGTTTTTATCTTATCAAGTAAAAACTTGACTAAATAACCAATTACGGCTATGTATAAGAGGTTTTTGGTCATAAAACCCCTGACTTATCCACCGTGTTGTAATTTCCATAAAAAAACGGACACCTTTCGGTGCCCGTTTGCGATTTCTATTTTTTAACTCTTTCGTATAATTTCCACACGAACCAATAAGGATTTTCTTTGTCCGCTTGGTGTATTTTTTGAATGGTTTCCTTCCATTCTTTTGGACTGAGTTTTGGAAAAAATGTGTCGCCTTCAAATTCAGCATTGATAAGTGTCGCGTAGATCCTTTCCGCAAGAGGAAGAGCTTCTTCGTACACTTGCGCTCCGCCGATAATAAATACTCTGCCGCGACCCGCAATCTTGAGCGCTTCTTTCAAATTTTTTGCAAGAAACCCGCCCGAAAGTGGCTGATACTCTTTTTGCGAACTGATGACAATATTTTTTCTTCCCGGCAAAATGCGTCCAATCGACTCGTGGGTTCTTCGTCCCATAATAATGGGGCGCTTTCCCGTTACTTTTTTGAAATAAGCAAAATCCGCGGGCAAATGCCACGGAATTTTTCCTTTGTTCCCAATGGCGCGATTTTTATCCACCGCAACGATGATGCAAACTATCTGCTTCATATACTTACACCGAGATGGGAGCTTTGATGTGATCATGCGGGTTATAACCCGTAAGCTCAAAGTCTTCATACTTGAAATCAAAGATGGAATCCACCTTACGAACAATCGTAAGTTTCGGAAGTTTGCGCGGCCATCGGCTAAGCTGTGTTTTAACTTGCTCCATATGATTGACATAGAGATGTACGTCGCCTCCCGTCCAGATAAATTCTCCGGGTACAAGTCCGGTAACATGCGCCACCATGATTGTGAGAAGCGCGTATGACGCAATATTGAATGGCACACCGAGAAAGGTGTCGCAACTGCGTTGATAGAGCTGACACGACAATTTTCCGCCGGCAACATGGAACTGAAATAAGCAGTGGCAAGGAGCCAGCGCCATTTTTCCGTTCTTCACATTCGCTTGCGGAGAAATACTTTCATCCGGCAAGTCGCTCACATTCCACGCACAAACGATATGCCGTCGAGAATTCGGATGCTTTTTTATCTGTTCAATCAGTGCGGAAATTTGGTCAATGGTTTTCCCATCGGGTGTCGGCCACGAACGCCATTGGTATCCATATACCGGACCCAAGTCGCCGCTTTCCGTCGCCCATTCGTTCCAAATTCTCACGCCATTATCATTAAGATATTTTGTGTTTGTGTCGCCTTTCAAAAACCACAAAAGCTCATGAATAATACTTTTCCGGTGGAGTTTTTTGGTCGTAACCAGAGGAAACCCATTACTGAGATCAAACCGCATTTGATACCCGAACACGCTTTTCGTATCGGTGCCGGTGCGGTTATCGGTAAGATAACCGTTTTTTTGTATGTGCCGCAAAAGTTTGAGATATTGTTTCACTTTTTCCTCCCTTGCCACGCCATAGCTCCGCAGAGCGAAGGCGGGTTTTGCAAATAACTTTCTGTTGCATTTATAACATTTTGCGCGAGAGTGCACAATGTTCCTTTTTTTGACAAGCGTTATATCAAAAAGATACAATGGAAGCATTATTATTTCAATAACAGTAAAAGTATGGAAGTGAATATAAACGAAACGCCGATGGAAAATAATGAAAAAGAGAGTTCTCTTGATATTTGGAAAAAATTGCTTCAAAATCATCATGTAAAAATGGAAATGGAAAATTCTCCGGAAGCGGAGGTATTGGAGAATTTTTTGAGTTCTGAAGAAGGAAAAACCGCGCTTGAAATATTGAAAGCAACAAAACAGCGCATTGATCTGGTTCACACATCATCAACCGAAAATCAGGAAACGAAATATTGGCTCAGCAAAGACGGCCTTTGCTCGAAATCGCACAATTTCAGCCAAGGAAATCAGTGGGAAGAAATAGAGCACCCCGCCACGGAAGAAATGTTCCGGGATATTCGCTACTGCGACAAAACGCATTCCATAGCAGAAAGAAAATGGAGCGCGCCTGACGCGGAGATGGTAAACTGGATAAAACAAGAAATTACCAAAATCGGAAAAGGACTGGAAAAAGAATAAACCAACAAAAAAAACGAGCATCAAAACGATGCTCGGATTTTTGTAGCAATAGCAAAAACTACTTGTAAATATCGTGCGTGCCGACATCCACATAATACACAAACCCTTTTTCTTTTTTGATAATTATTCTATGCGTAAAATTGGCGGAAAAGGCGTAATATTTGGAAAATTTTCCGTGCAATTTGTGAAAATTCAGCGTTGCATCGTTCGTCCCTTTTTCAAACAATTTTACTGCCGAAACGACATCCTTTTGCACCTCTTCTTCTTGCTTTTTAAGCGAACGCAAAAACCGCGCCGTATAGAGATATTCCATGATCAGAATTTTTTGAGCAATTTTTGCAAATCGCCTTTATAAATTCGCCCTGTTGCAATATCGTTTTCCGCTTCAGCGATGCGGGAAAGCGCGCGCTCTTCGCGAAGCCGTGCGAGCGCAAAACGCACGAGATGAGCCTTTGAGTCGCTCGTTCCGTTTCGAACTTCCTCCTCAATAAAAGATTCAAGATCTTTTGTAATGGGTACGGTAATAGTTGTCATATACTATATGATAGTACTATGAGATAGTTGTGTCAAGAAAAACAACGACGGTGGGTAAATTTTGTTTGACAAAAAAATGGGGGGGTAAAATAGAAATGAAGATTACAAGATTATTTAATAAAAAATTATGAACGAAAACGAACCGAAAAATGAAGTTTATGAATCTCGGGGGATTATACCTGTAAAAAAATCCGAGATGATTTCGAAATCGGAAACACTGATGAAAGAAATTGAAGAAATAAAAGGTATCATTAATAACAAACTGCAAGGGTATAACGGAGAGGAAGTGGCGGTTGACCTCCCAAACCTCCCATCGGAAACCGCGGTGAACGAAATCAAGAAAATCTACACAAAAGAAGGTTGGGAAATTATGTTCAATTATGCAAACAATGGCAAGCCTACCCGTTTCTATGTGAAATAGGACACTTACAAAAATCGGGCATCAAAATGATGCTCGGTTTTACGTCGCCGGACGGGTTTGTAACCCCGTTCATGACGTTTAAAAATACAGATGAAAGTGAATCTCAAATATTTCGGACAGGGGTACAAACCCCAGTCCGGCTACGGAGGTGTGTGTGTGGGGGGGGTTACAAAAATTTTCCTTGACTTTTTACACGCCTAGACTATAATATAGCCATCATTCGCAAAACGCCACGCTTCGTGGCGTTTTGTATTATATATCTTTCTTTATTTTAAATTTCCAGCTGTCTATATTGATAAAATTAATTTTTCCTCTGTTCGTGTCTATAAGTTCCTTCAATTTTGTAGAAAATCGTTTTGTATTCAACCCCGGTTTTCTTGCTCCCGCGTTTGAAGAGACGACGTAAACTCTCGTCCTTTTTTCCACCACTTTTCTGATAAGATACTCAAAATCGCCATCGCCGGTAAAAATAAGAAATTCTGCGTCTTTCCCCGCCATTTCCATCGCATCAACCGTCAGGTCAACATCGCAATTTGATTTTCTGTTATAACCCATATCAATTACCTCTATGGATTCTTTCCCGCACCCCGCACACTTGAGTGCTATCTTTTTGTCGGACTTTTTGTAAGAAAAAACGGTTTTGCTTCTTACAACGCAACCGCCTTTTTCAAGCAATTCAAATTCTTTCGCCGTTTCAATATCCCCCTCGTCAATACCCGAATAAAAGAATACTTTTTCACACTTCCACTTTTCGTTTAGGTATTTGCATAACTTTTGCCAATCAACAACAAACCCAAGCAATTTTTGCGTAGTACTTGCCGTATTTTGCACATCAATAAAAGCATATCTCATTTTCATATGATATCCGAAGATATCAAATTACACAAACAAAAAACAATGGTGCGTAAATTTTGTTTGACAAAAAAATGGGGGGGGTAAACTGTAGATAGTATTATAAGATTAATTTTTTCATAAAAATTATATGAACGAAAACGAGCCGAAAAATGAAGAAGGTTTTTTAGATAAGTGGAAGAATGCTATAGGTACCTACGATAAAAAAGAAAAAGAATTTCTTCTTAGTGGGCATGAAGGAGAAGGTGAACTGGCAATAAAATGGGAGCAGGAAGGAAAACTAGCAATAGCTATTCTTGCTAAGGCGGAAAAAGAGCAAGAAAAACATATTGAACTTGTACTGGTAGAGCATCAAGACGTCGATTACTTTAAACGCAACGGTAATTATACCGTATTCTTTCTCGGCGAGACCGGCATTGAACGGATAGATAATGGTTCGACATGGGAGCATACTCAAAATTCAAGAGCTGTGGAAATATCAAAATATTATAACAAACCTGAATATAAAGTTAAAAATGATTTTTCTTCCGGGGCTGAAATGATTGAATATATCAGGGAGGAAGTAGACAATCTTGCAGGAAAGATATCTTCAAAAGAATTTAAAAAGTTGAAAAAACCTAAATCTGATCCTAATAGTAGCGCAGGCATGACGAATCTTGCTTTTGCAGATACCTACATAGATCAGAGGTAAATGATTGAACTTTCGTTTTGTAAAAACCGAGCATCAAAACGATGCTCGGTTTTACGTCGCCGGACGGGGTTTGTAACCCCGTTCATGACGTTTAAAAATACAGATAAAAGTGAATCTCAAATGTTTCGGACGAGGGTACAACCCTCGTCCGGCGACGAGAAAATCGCGTGCGTAAGGTGGGGTTATCACACCGTTGCATGTGAACGAATAAATTGCTCGGTAAATTTCCGGCGCAGAGCAAAAAGCGGTTTTGCCTCTACGTAACGCTTGAACGCATATATTTGAAATTCATCAAAAATTCCCGGCTTCTGTTCATACAGAACTTTCCCATCATCGGAAACTTGTTTCAAAAAAAGCGGAGTTCTGCCGGAAAGATCAACCAACTCAACATCTTTAATCTGAAACATTTCCGAAAATTCAATCTGCATCTGCGAAATTTCGCGCACGCTTTTTTGTCTGCCAAAAACGGCGATGTCGGTATCGCTTCCTTGGTGCGTTTCGTTACGCGCCTGCGACCCAAAAAGCACGACCATGGTAAGCCCGTGTTTTTCCGCAAATTGTTTGATTTTTTCTGAATCAAAATCGTTTATCATTTTTTTATTATGACAGAAAATATCAAATTTTACAAATTATTTCCCCGTGCTCCCAAACCGCCCTTCCCCGCGTGCGGTTTTTCCAAGTTCTTTTACTTCTTTTATTTTTGGAATCGCTACCGGCACGATAACCAATTGTGCAATCTTATCGCCCGCTTCAATGTGATATTTTTTCTTACCGAGATTTATGAGATGAACATTGTATTCTCCGCGATAACCGGCATCATACACGCCGGCGAGCGTGTGGATTCCTCCGTTTTTAGGCAAACTGCTTTTGTCTTTCACGAACGCGCCGTAGCCAATCGGAAATTCAAGCGCAAAACCGAGATCAAAAATATGCCGCTCGCCCGCCTTCAAATCGTACTTTTCAAGCGAGTATAAATCCATACCGACATCGTCGGGATGAGCAAAAGTAGGAAGTTTTGCTTCGGGGTTTAGTTTTTTTATTTTTAGGGTGAACATATGTAAAAATTTCTAATTACTAATTTTTAATTTCTAATGAACGACGATAGATTTTTTTAAACATTCAGACATTAGACATTTTATTAGAAATTAGAAATTGGATATTAGAAATTTTTTTATTTCCTTTTCTCTCCTGTCCCGATATATCTCTCCATCTCTTTCGTTTTAATTGTCAGTTGTATCTTCGCATCTTTAAAAATCTCTTTTGATCGCTTCCCCGCGAGATAGTCTTTTAAGACAATCACATTTTTTATTCCCGCGTTTATGACCATTTTGGCGCAAGTATAACAGGGGGTCATGTGACAATATAACGTCCCGCCATCAAGCGAAATCCCGAAACGTGCAGCAACAGCAATCGCATTTTGTTCCGCATGCGTCGTTCTGATGCAGTGTTCTGTTTCCGTTCCGTCAGCATGCGTTACTTTGTGCATTTCATGCCCAACATCATCACAATGCGGCAACCCCTTCGGCGCGCCCGAGTATCCAGTGGAAAGTATGCGATGGTCGCGAGTAATAATGCACCCTGTCCGTCCGCGATCGCAAGAAGAACGAGAGCCGACAGCTTCGGTAAGATGGAGGAAATATTCGTCCCAAGAGGGTTTTGATAGCTTTGTTGTGGTTTTTTTGGTCATATCGATATTATACTCTCACTTTGCACAATCGAAAAACTTTCAAAAAATTCCTAATTTCCAATATCCAATTTCTAATAAAATGTCCAATGACAAATGCCAAAACTTCCGCCGGACTGAGGTCGTACTTCGGTCCGAAACGTTTGGATGAAACCCCAAATCTCTGTTTTTTTAAAATGGTTTGTTGTAATTCTCAAACGTCATGAACGGGAGTACAACTCCCGTCCGGCAATGAAAAACATTTTAATCGGCGCGGATATTTCGGTGGAAGAATTATAATTGTGCAAAAAAGGCGCTTTCATAAGAAAGCGCCAAAACAAAGATTTATTTCCCTTCTCTTTTTGTGTGTATTGCAAATATTAATGCACACATAGAAATCCAAACAGCTAACGTTGCGGCAACAGCAGAAACCCACATTGGAACAACCCAAATATCACCGATTACCACAGTAAGACCGAATACTTCACGGGCGAAATGTGCGCAAAAAACAACACCAAATATAAAGCTAATGATAAAATTAAAAGTACTAAGTTTCATTTTTCCCTCCAAAACAAAATCGGAAAGATCCAACGAAAATACTATCATTAACACCATTTGTTGTCAAAAAAAAATCCGCCGAAGCGGATTTTTTTGTTTAGTCTTTAATTTCTATTCCCATGCTTCTTGCTGTGCCGGCGATGATCTTGGCTGCTGCTTCAATGTCGTTCGCGTTCAGGTCGGGCATTTTTCTTTCGGCGATTTCTTTGACTTGCGCCATCGTGATCTTTCCGACTTTGGAAACCGCATTTTTCTTGGAACCTTTTGCGAGTCCGGCGGCTTTCAAAATAAGGCGGGACGCGGGCGGGGTTTTCAGAACGAAATCGTAGCTTCGGTCTTCGTACACGCTGATGACTACCGGTATGATATCTCCTCCCATCGTTGCGGTCGCGGCGTTGAATTTCTGCACGAAATCGCCGATGTTGATTCCCGCTTGTCCGAGGGCCGGTCCGACTGGGGGCGAAGGATTAGCTTTTCCGCCGGCGATCTGGAGTTTAATTTTCTTGGTTACTTTCTTTGCCATAATAAATCAGTTTAAAGTTTGTAAAGTTTATCAAGTTTATCAAGTTTAAAGTTAGAAGCCATTTTGTGCGACAATCGTCGGCACTTGATGAACTTTATGAATTTGATGAACTTTTAACTCGCTATATGCGTCGCACCTGAAGGAAATCCAATTCAACCGGGGTTTCGCGTCCGAAGAGCGATACCAATACTTTAACCTTTCCGCGTTCCTCGTCAACTTCGCTCACTCGTCCTTCCAAGTCTTTGAACGGTCCGTCCGTAATAACCACCGCCTCGCCGTCAATAAGGTCGATTTTGTGTTTTACGGTCTCAGCGCCCATGCGTCCAAAGAGCATGTCGGTTTCTTTCTTATCAAGCGGCACGGGGGTAACTCCGGCGCCAACGAAGCCTGTCACGCGGGGAGTATTGCGCACGACATACCACGAGTCGTCCGTCACGATCATGTCCACGAGAACATATCCGGGATAGATTTTTTCTTCGATCTCAACCCTCTTCCCTCCTTTGACTTTGATCTTCTTTTCAATGGGAACGATAACGTTGAAAATTTTATCTTCCATGCCGAGCGAATCAATGCGCTGCTTTAAATTGCGCGCAACAGCGTTTTCATACCCAGCATAGGTATGTATCGCGTACCAATTTCGTTCGCCGGCGATTTCTTGTTTTGCCATAATAATATTGTAGTGAGCCTAAAATTCAAAAAGGGCTCTTAATTTTTTGTTACTTGGAGAGAAAAACCTCAAGGGCTTTTCTGAACCCCGCATCAAAAACACCGAGCAAAAGAGCGCCGGCAATGGAAATAGCGATAACAAGAGTTGTGAAAGAGATCGTTTGGCTTTTGGTCGGCCAACTGACGTGTTTCATTTCCGCTTTTGTATCTTTGAGATATGCGATGAAGTTTTGCATGGTATTTTTGATTGTTCTGTGTTTTAAAAATCGCCCTCTCAGGCGTTAACTGCATAATACTCTTTTCACAAAGAAAAGTCAATGAAAGTGAATTTCAGAGAAAAATGACCCGGATGCGGCTGTTTTTTGCCTACCATGCGATCACTCCGGCAACTTTGTCTCTCAGCTTGGCTTGGGCTTCCTTTTGAAGTTCTTGTGGAACAATGAGATTTTTTCCAACACGAAACTTTTCGTTTCCGGAAATAGAGGTAATTTTCGTATTGTTAAGAAAAAGTGTCAAATCTACATCAATCTCCGGAATGGCGACAAGATTTGTGTGAGAAAAATCGGCACACTGAAGCGCGTGTACCCCCGGCGGGAAATATGATATTGAGGTTCCGGACAGATCGAGATTGTCCGGCGCAGTAACGATGCCGGCGGCATTGTCGGGAACGAAAGTTTTCTCGAGATATTCGGCCGCTTCCGTATCATTCATATTCAATTCTCCTTTAGCCCACTCCGAGAGACCGGACATTACGCGTTCCACCGATGCCGGGCGTTCCAACTCTTTTTGTTTTATTTCGCTCGGCATGACATGATTTCCGCGAACGACATCATGAATGACCGGCGGCAAACCTTTTTGCTGTTCCTCGCCAATATTGCTTTCTTCTCTCATATGCGGAAATTGCTCAAATTGAGACATAGGAATGATTGTTTTTAAAAACTTGTTGTCTGTCTCCGTCTTTTTATAATATAAAAAGAGACAAGAAAAAGCAACGAACGGTGTCCATGCAGGGTTATGGGGCGACAAAAATTGCGTATTTTTCGACAAATGGAGTATAATAACGAATATGAAAAAAGCGAAAAACCAAGAAATACCGCTCGTTCACTCAACGCCCGTTGCGCTTTCGAAAGAAGAATTCGGAACACTTATTGACACGAGAGTGGAACACATCTCGGAAGAATTTACTCGAGGATTTGAATTTTTGAGAGGACTTGAGCGCACGGTCACTTTTTTCGGCTCGGCACGATTCACAGAAGATAACGATCACTACCAAACCGCACGAGAACTGGCGAAACGACTTTCCTCTTTGGGTATCGGCGTCGTTACCGGTGGCGGCCCGGGAATAATGGAAGCGGCGAACCGCGGCGCCTACGAATCAAAAGGATACTCGCTTGGATTGAATATAAAACTTCCTTTTGAACAGAAATTTAATCCCTACCTTACCGACAGCGTTACCTTTCAACATTTTTTCGTGCGAAAAGTCCTTATGACCTACGCCGCAGAAGCCTATATCTTCTTTCCCGGCGGATTCGGTACGCTCGATGAATTGTTTGAGATCATCACTCTCGTCCAAACGCATAAAATTGAACCGGTTCCCATCATTCTTGTCGGAAAAACTTTTTGGAGAAAATTGCAGAACTTCATTAAAAAAGAGTTATGCGAAAAACATGAAACGATCTCCAAATCCGACATGTCGCTCTATACGATTACCGACGACCTCGACGCCATCGTAGACATCGTCCGCCACGCACCGATACGTTCGCAGAATTAGTTCATCTTTTCTCTAAGTGTAAATAAGCTAAACATCGTCCCAAGGTTGAACCTTGCGCGCAAGGTTCAACCTTGGGACGATGTTTGGTATTTCTAAAATCAACCGCAGTAAATAAAAAGCACCCCTGCCAAAACTGGCAGGGGTGTTGTTTAGTTCAGATTAATCGCCGCTTTCCTTTTTTTATTCTTATTTGACTCCTTCAACGGTCGGTTCTACGAACCATTTTGGTGTAGGAGGCTCGCGTCCTTCCATAATGGCGTCAATTTGTTCCACTTCAATGGTTTCCCATTTCAGCAGGGCATCGGCCATGGCATCCATTTTATCTCTATTCGCCAACAAAATTTCTTTTGTTTGGTTAAAGAGTTTTTCGGACCATTCTTTTTTCTCTTCGTCCATCATCTGAGCGGTCTGTTCGGAGTACGGTAACCGTTGCACCGATTGCGCCAAATGGTCGCCATATTCAGAAGCATAAGCCAATTGTCCCACCTTATCAGACAAGCCCCATTGCATGATAGCGGCAGTCAGATAAGAAGTGATGCGTTGGATATCATTTGATGCGCCGGTACTAACGTTTTCAGCACCGCCGATGATCTCCTCTGCTGCGCGTCCGCCATACATTGTCCTTATGGTTGCGAAAATTTGCGCTTTGCTCATACTGAGCTTGTCTTCTTCCGGAATGAATAATGTGACACCGAGGGCGTTCGCACGAGGCAAAATGCTCACCTTTGTACACTTGTCATAACCAGGCTCCAAGTAGCCGACGATGGCATGACCGGCTTCGTGGTAAGCGGTGTTCCGCTTATCTTTCGGATTCATCTTGCGTCCGCTTTTTTCACCCAAAGTAACCTTGTCTTTCGCTAATTCAAAATCGTTAGCGCAAATGGTTGTTCCCTTTCTGCGAACAGCGACCAGCGCCGCTTCGTTCGCCAAGTTGGCAAGGTCTGCGCCGGAAACACCAGTCATTCCTCGAACGATTTCCAGTAAGTTTGTGCCTTCTTCCAAAGGTTTTTTTGCGGTATGAACCTTGATAATCTGTTCACGGCCTTTTAGGTCAGGAAGACTGATCCGAACCTTTCGGTCAAAACGTCCCGCCCGCATAAGCGCCGCATCAAGAATATCATCGCGGTTAGTAGCCGCAAGAACGATAACAGGAACATCATTTTGTCCGAATCCGTCCATTTTAGTCAGGATCTCGTTCAAAGTTTGTTCGCGTTCGTCGTTATTATTGCCGTGACCAGAGCTTCTGCTTCGTCCGATAGCGTCAATCTCATCAATAAAGATGATGCTGGGCGCCACTTTTTCGGCTTTTTCAAAAGTATCGCGTACCCGAGCGGCACCGACACCCACGAACATTTCAACGAATTCAGATCCTGAAACAGGGAAAAATGGAACTCCCGCTTCCCCAGCAATAGCTCTCGCCAGCAATGTCTTGCCGCAACCCGGAGGACCGGTAAGAATTACACCGCGGGGAATTTTTGCACCAAGAGCTGTATAGGGTTCGGGATTATGAAGGAAGTCAACGACCTCGGCCACATCTTTCACCGCTTCTTCAACACCGGCAACATCGGCGAATCGAACTTGTATTTCGTTCGCTTCAAGATGTTTTGCTTTTGATTCACCAAACTTTCCGGCTTGACCGGCACCGCCCATTCCTTTCCTTCCGAAAATGGAATACGCGATCAATGCAATAAAGATTATCATTAAGATTGAGCTGGCGTTGAGAAAACTTTCTCCTTTTGGTGCTTCCGTATTCACTGAAATATTGTGAGCCAATAGATCAGATACGAGCCTGTCGTCGCCGATAGATGGGAGATATACCACGTACGGACTAGCTCCGTCTTTCATAGTGGTAACAATCCTTCCGTTTCGGTCTATTTTAACGCCGATTATTTTGGTATCAGGACTTTGATAATCCTTCACAAAAGCCGCATAGTCTGGCTGTTTGATTAATTGATTTGTTTGTGGCTTTGCTGGGCCGTTTGGCTTTGCACTCAACTCAGTGGTCGCAACGGTGGGTTTGTTTTCGCCCACACCCGTCCACTGCGAAAACATAGCAAAGGTAAAAAACAAGAGCACTCCGATACCGAGCAGTTTTAAATATTTGAACCAATTTCCCACGGGAAACCTCCTCTGTCTTTCGACGATTAATATGAAGTTGTAAAAGATCCCTTCTTTGCCTCGCCATAGCTCGTAGAGAGCGAAGGCGGGTTTTTCTTCTTTTGGTAGTCCTCTGTCTACAGACTTTCATAAAAGGCACTTGATGTCAACCCCGCTAGAGTTTTA
>Ga0172379_10002327_pt1 | contig 33969 bp, 33 predicted proteins | sample GrowelOW334metaG_FD_119756 | JGI IMG/M metagenome (GOLD analysis project Ga0172379, IMG submission 119756) | Groundwater microbial communities from an aquifer near a municipal landfill in Southern Ontario, Canada - Groundwater well OW334 metaG | ecosystem: Environmental > Aquatic > Deep... | reverse complement strand
TCCTTCGAAAATTGCTTATAATCTCTCACGCGACAGCTCCTTTTGTTGTTATTAGGATTTAGGAAGCTTTTATTTTAAGGCTTCCTATCTGCTGTCGCACTTCTATTTAGAATTTACATTTTTCTGAGAATTCTATGGAAAAAACTTTTGAACCTAAATTACGCGAAGCTAAAATTTACCAAAAATGGGAAGAAACGGGCTGTTTTCGCCCGAGTGGCAAGGGCAAAGCATTTTCTATAGTCATTCCACCGCCCAATGTAACGGGAACACTTCACATGGGACATGGCTTTCAGCTAACACTCATGGATGCGATAACCCGCTACCAACGCATGTGCGGCAAAAATACGCTCTGGCAACTCGGAACTGACCACGCCGGCATTGCCACACAATTAGTTGTAGAAGGAAAACTCCGCGAAGAAGGTAAAACGCGTCAAGAAATTGGCCGCGAAGCCTTTTTAGAACGTGCTTTAGCTTGGAAAGATTACTCTAAAAATATAATTTGCTCGCAACAACGTCGCTTAGGCATTTCTGGTGATTGGGAAAAAGAGCGCTTTACGTTAGATGATGGTCTATGCCAAGCCGTCCATAAGGTTTTTGTTGATCTCTACAACGAAGGCCTAATCTATCGCGGCAAGCGCCTAGCCAATTGGGATCCAGTTTTAAAAACAGCTGTTTCAGATCTAGAAGTAAATCTAGTTGAGCAGACGGGTGAGCTTTGGTATATTCGCTATCCAATTCAAGATAGCCAAGAATCTTTAATAGTTGCAACTACGCGTCCAGAAACCATGCTTGGCGACATGGCCGTGGCTGTAAACCCTAATGACGAACGTTATAAAAAACTCATCGGAAAACAAGCTAAATTACCACTTACTGAGCGCTTTATTCCTATCATCGCAGATGATTATGTCGACCAAAATTTCGGCACTGGATGTGTCAAAATCACACCAGCACACGACTTTAATGATTACTTAGTTGGACAACGCCACAAATTAGATCTCTTGAATATTTTGACTGAAGATGCTGTTCTAAACGATAACGTACCAAAAGCTTACCGCGGTTTGGAGCGTTTTGAAGCTCGTAAAAAAATTCTCTCTGATTTAGAAAATATCGGACTTTTAGTCAAAACTGAAAAACATATCAATAAAATACCGATAGGAGATAGATCTGGAGCCATATTGGAGCCTTATCTTACTGATCAATGGTTCGTAAAAACTAAGCCGTTAGCTGAAAAAGCCATAAGAGCTTTGCAAAATGGCAATTTCCAATTCGTTCCGAAAAATTGGGATAAAACTTATTTAAACTGGCTAGAAAATATCGAAGACTGGTGCATTAGCCGCCAGCTCTGGTGGGGACACCGCATTCCGGCTTGGTATGACGAAAATGGCAAAATCTATGTGGGTAATAATGAAGAAGAAATTCGCCAAAAACATAACTTAAGCAAAAATATTAAGCTAAAACAAGACGAAGATGTCCTCGATACCTGGTTCTCCTCTGCCCTTTGGCCCTTTTCTAGCTTGGGTTGGCCAGAAAATACAGCAGATCTCAAAACTTTCTATCCAACCAGCGTTTTAGTCACTGGTTTTGACATTATTTTCTTCTGGGTGGCTCGCATGGTTATGATGGGCCTTAAATTTATGGACGAGATTCCTTTCCACAAAGTCTACATCACAGGCCTCATTCGCGACAGCAAAGGCCAAAAAATGTCAAAATCTAAAGGCAATATTTTAGATCCTTTGGATTTAATCGATGGCATAAGTTTAGAAGGTCTCCTCCAGAAACGCTTAAGCTCGTTGATGCTAGCCTCTCAAAAAGAAGAAGTTGAAAAGGCTACGCGCGAAGAATTTCCAAATGGCATTCAAGCCAGCGGTACTGACGCTCTGCGCTTCACTTTCGCCGCGCTCGCCACGACTAGTCGCGATATAAATTTTGATATAAGCAGATTGGAAGGCTATCGCAATTTCTGTAATAAACTTTGGAACGCCGCTCGCTTCGTACTTTTGCAAATAGAAGGCCAAGATTACGGTCAAACCTTAAGCATAGAAGAGTATAAAAATAATTTAGCCTTGCCAGATCAATGGATTTTGGATTCTTTGCAAGATCTAATTCAAAATATACATTTTAACTTTCAAGAATATCGTTTTGATTTGATCGCAGAAGCTTTGCATAACTTCATTTGGAATGAATACTGCGCTTGGTATTTGGAGTTTTCTAAGGCCACATTAAACAGCACCGCTCAAAATGAAAAAGTGAAAACTGCTACGCGCCGCACGCTTTTAGAAGTACTAGAAAAACTTTTACGCCTTATCCATCCTCTTATGCCATTTATTAGCGAAGAAATTTGGCAAGAAATCGCGCCCTTACTCAGTATAAAAGACTCTAGTATTATGATTCAGCCCTATCCCACTATTGAAGAAAAAACATCATCAGATTCAGTAGTAAAAATAGAGTGGCTTAAAAAAGTAATCTTAGCTGTACGCAATATTCGTGGCGAAATGAATATCGCTCCCAGCAAACCGCTCGAGTTATTATTTAAAAATGCCACAGACAAAGATCGCCTAGCACTCGATGAAATCAAAGATTATTTTCAAACATTAGCACGTGTTAGCAAAATAAGTTATTTGTCCCCTAATGAGACAGCGCCCTCTTCAGCTGTAGCCATTGTAGATGGCTTAGAAATTCTTGTGCCCTTAGCCGGACTTATTGATATCACACAAGAAACAGCTAGGCTAAATAAAGAAATCGCGAAGTTAGAAAAAGATCGCCTAGTACTAGAAAATAAGCTAAAAAATCCGAACTTTGTAGATAAGGCGCCAAAAGAAGTTGTAGCAGCAGAAAAAGAGCGGCAAGAAATGGTGAAAAATAATTTGCAAAAGCTGCAGCAACAATTAAAAAGTTTTGGGTAAAAAATCAGAGAAGAAAGAATGGATAAGGCCTCCGGCCCCACCCACTTCCAGAATAGCGCGTGTTTTATCAAAATGCAATACCGTAAAAAACACGGTATTGACAACTTCTCAAAATTGCCCCCATAATACTTGAGGGTGGGGGAAGGGAACTGAATTCAAAAACGCAACACATTGATTTATAACGAATTCACGTAGACATGTTTTCGTAACGTTATTAGCAGGCAAAAAATGAAACTACACCATTTTGGAATTGAAGTTAAAGACATCGATAAATCCATGGATTTCTACATTAAAAATTTAGGGTTTGAAATTAGCGTGCCAAAATCATACGCAGAAAGTATAAATCTTTGGTATACAAATCTCAGTTGCGGTAATGAGGTTACCTTGGAACTTGTACAATACATCGATAAAATTTTTAGCAGAAATATTGATGTGTCAAATCCACCGCTATGCCCACACATTGCTATGGAAACAGATGATTTCGATGGGGTCTTAGAAAAGCTTCAAAAACAAAACATAAAGATTTTCGATGGCCCGCATATCATTCCGGGAGATGTTAAGATACTGACCATTTTGGATCCCGATAACTACAGGATTGATATTGGCCAACTTTTAAAAGAATAATCCTTACGTTCTTGTAATTAAAAAATACAATTTGTAACAATAAATCTTTAAAAATAGAGAATCACCATGAACGAAAATCCACAAAATCCAACACAAGAAACAGCTCCAACAAAAGACTGGTCCAAAGTAGCATCACAAGAAATGCCCAAAGAAAACGAACATGAAGAATTATTACTGACCAATGTCCCAAAAGAGTTACTAGAACACCCGTCCTATCAAAAACTCAATGAAGCACTTGATCAAATAACAGCGGAACGTGATCAACTCCGCAATGATTTTTTGCGCGCCAAAGCCGAGGCTGATAACGCTGCCAAGCGCTTTGAACGTGAATTAACCAACACTCATAAATACGCCATTGATAGGCTCTTGACCGACATTTTGCCAACTATCGATAGCCTTGAGCGTGCTTTAGACATTAAACTTGTAGAAGAAAATGACACACTAAAGCAAATGCGGACTGGCATTGAACTTACAATAGATTTACTGCTTAAAACTCTTACTAAATATGGCGTAGAACAAATTAATCCAGTAGGAGCAGCATTTAACCCAACTTATCACGAAGCTATGGCAGTAGAAGAGCAAAACGGTGCTACCACAAACACCGTTTTACGCGTAATGCAGAAAGGTTATTTACTCAAAGATCGCTTAGTGCGTCCAGCCTTGGTAATTGTGGCAAAATAATTAATCAAAGAGATATGAAACTCCTAAGCCACCAGCATTAAAAATACGATTGGTTGATGTACAAACACCATCTTTCTTGTCGTATTGATATTGATAAGGATCTATCCAAACAGACACCAAAACCTTTTCGCTAAGATACTGCTCAACAGAAATGTATGGGGCAATAGAGTAAGAAGCGTTAATTTTAGCCCCGTTGTCCCGACCAAAAAGGCTAGCTACACTAATACCATAAACAAAAACTGTCTTCGGTGCGATAAAATATCGCAAGCCACCAAACACAGCTGCTGAAAACATACTGGTCCTGCTGCTAGAATTATTAAATTTACCGCCGAATGAAACTCCTGCTTCATAGGCTTTTTCATACCTAACTAAATCAACAGCAACCACGCCAGAAGTAACTACTGTACCCTCTACAGCCCAATGCCCCTTGGCATAAGCACTAGTTTGGAAAGCTAATAAACCAGCAATAGCAAAAGCAGCTTTCTTTAACATAATTTACCATTAAAATAAACTTCTAAAATAGGTAAGTAACACCAAAGCCACCAGCGCTAAAAATGCTATTGGTCGATGTAGAAACGCCATCCTTCTTGTCATACTCATATTGATAAGGATTCAGCCAAAATCTAAGCATAACGTGTTCAGTTAAGTACTGCTCTAGAGACACATACGGCGCAACAGTATAGTTGGAATTAACTTTCGCTCCAGCAGACCTACCAAAAGCAACACCACCATTAACTCCATAACCTAAAGCAGTATGTTCGGCCAGGAAAGAGCGTAACCCTACAAAAACCGGCACAGAAAAAAGACTGGTTCTTGCAGTACTAGAGTTATTAAACTTACCACCAAAAGCCAGACCCACTTCGTAATTAGGTGCATATCGATTAACACCCATTAAGATAGAACCATCAGTTACAACAGCTCCATCAACACCCCAATGACCATTAGGATCATCTTTGCCGTAAGCGTAACTCGGACTTTGGAAAAGTACTAAACTAGCGGCCAATGCAGCCGCCGCAATAATAGATTTTTTTAACATAATTTCTCCTCAAACAAAAACTTAAAACAAATAAGTAACTCCTAATCCACCAGCACTAAAAATGCTATTAGTTGAAGTGGTTACGCCGTCTTTCTTCTCGTTTTCATATTGGTAAGGGTCAATCCAAACTCGAAGCAACACATTTTCGCTTACATATTGCTCTACAGAAACGTAAGCTCCAACAGTAACATCCGAGTTTATCTTTGCTCCATTGTGTCTACCAAAAGTTGAACCACCATTAATGCCATAAGCAAACACTGTATGCTCAGCTATAAAATGACGTAACCCAACAAATATCGGCAATCTAAAAAAACTATTTCTAGCCGTGCTAGAGTTATCAAATTTACCACCAAAAGCAATACCTGCTTCATAGTTAGGAGCATATCGATTGACGCCCATCAAAATAGTTCCGTCAGTTATGACAGATCCATCAATACCCCAATGTCCGTTCAGATCATCTCTGCCGTAGGCATAACTTGGGCTTTGAAAGAGTACTAAACTGGCCGTCAATGCAGCTATTGCAAAAACAGATTTTTTTAACACGCTAGACATTGTCTCCTCCTTATATTTAGTGTTAAATGCAAGAACGATTAGTCTATCATGTCTCCAAAACAAGAAAAGAAAAATAGGATCTTATGTTGTCTATAATTTTACTCACCCTAGGTTTACTATCTAGTGTAACTTGTATCGCACTTCTCTTCACTTTTGTGCATCAAAACAAAAATACCAGCAACCTCCTTGGTGAATTCACTTCTCGTTTTACTGCAACAACTGAACAAAATCAAGAACAAACCAAAGCTTTGCAAACTCTCACTATTCGCCTCGAAGAACGCGAGCGCTTCAATCAAGAATTAAAAGCTAATCTTGCCCAAATATTAAAAACACAGCATGACGAGCAAGCGGAATTTCGCACTAGATTTTCAGAACAACAGCTAAATAATCTTAAAATAATCACTGACAGTCTGCAAAAAGGTATGCTGGATGTTCGAAGTCAAGTTTTAGAAATGTTAAAAACTAATACTCATAATTTAGAACTGCGTTTGAATAAACTCACCGACGACACAAATTTACGCCTAAAAGAAATCAACAACCGCGTTGAACAACGCTTAAGTGAAGGCTTTGAGAAAACCACGGCAACTTTCACTGATGTTGTCAAACGCTTAGCTTTAATAGATGAAGCTCAAAAGAAGATTACTGAACTATCAGTCAATGTTGTTAGCCTACAAGAAATTTTATCGGATAAAAGATCACGCGGCGCTTTTGGCGAAGTACAGCTCTCGGCTCTGCTTCGCAATGTACTGCCGGAAAATCATTTTTCCCTACAACATACTTTATCCAACGGCAAACGCGCCGACTGTATTCTATTTTTACCAGATCCAACTGGCAATATAGTTATCGATGCCAAATTTCCTCTAGAAAGCTTTCAGCGTTTATCTAACGCAAATCTAACAGAAAACGAACGTCAAGAAGCACGCCAACAGTTCCGTAGCGACATTCGCAAACACATTCAGGACATAGCTGGAAAATATATTTTGGAAGGCGAAACTTCTGATGGCGCACTGATGTTTATTCCTGCCGAAGCCATTTTCGCGGAAATTCATGCTAATTATATGGATTTAGTGGAATTCTCTCATCGCAGCCACGTCTGGATGACATCTCCAACCACAATGATGGCGATTTTGACTACTGCCAGAGCCGCCTTAAAAGACGCCGCTACGCGCCAACAAGCCCACCTAATTCGCCAACATCTTACCCTACTCGCTAAAGATTTTGAGCGTTTCCAAAAACGCATGGAAAATCTCGCCAAACACGTCAACCTCGCCCACACTGACGTGGAAGAAGTTTATCAAGCCTCCAAAAAAATCACTAATAAATTTAGCAAAATCGAAAAAGTTGAATTAGGCTTAGAGCTAGCTATAGAAGCCGAACCCGTCAAAATCGAGATCCAGACTGATACTATGTAATGCATTACATACTTTTATCGCAAAACAATGTATTGCATTACTATATTTTTTATGTTATTATAGCATTGCGTTACATTATTTTAATGATATTATCAGGATTACAATACCATGTTAGACAAATTATATACCCTGAGCAGACACTATTTAGAAATAACCAACAAACCTTACTGCAGGCTAACATATGCTAGAAATGTATTTAAGCCTCGCTTATCGATATTACCTGGCCAACGCGGCGTAGGCAAAACCACACTTATCGTTCAATATCTTTTGGGACAAGTTCAAAACGACTTACTAAGCAAAGAGATATTATATATCCCATCCGACCATTTTAGTTTAGCTGGCCTATCTTTGTATGAAATAGCAGAGCAATTCGTACAGCTGGGTGGAAAAATCATTGCCTTCGACGAAATTCATAAATACAGTAATTGGTCGCAAGAACTTAAAAGCATTTACGATACTTTCCCCAAATTAAAAATTATAGCCTCCGGAAGCTCAGCCTTAGAAATTCATAAAGGAAGTCATGATTTGACCAGAAGGGCTATCACTTATTACATCAAAGGGCTGTCTTTGCGTGAATATCTAGAACTTACTACCTCTAACTCTTTCCCTGTTTTTTCATTGGATGAAATACTAGAAAATCACGAGAAAATTGCTCAACAAATTTTAAACAGCCTAGCAAAATTGGAGCAGAAAATTCTCCCTCTTTTTTACCAATATTTACAAACGGGATATTATCCATATTTCCTAGACCTTAAGGAAACAGCCTTGTTCTATACAACACTGGAACAAAATTTCCATGTCGTCATCGAGTCTGATTTAGCAACCATTTACCCATCCTTGACCGGACACAGCATAAAAAAAATCAAACAACTTTTAAGTTTCATCGCCCAAGCCGTACCTTTTACTCCAAATTGGTTTAAAATAAAAAGTATAGTTGACGTCAGCGATGACCGTACGCTTAAAACATATTTTAAATATTTAGAGGATGCCGGATTAATTCGTATGGTAAACGGCTACTCTAAAAAAATGCGTCAAATAGAAATCCCAGAAAAAATTTACTTAGAAAACACTAACCAGCTTTATGCTATTTCTACAGAATCCAGCAATATAGGTACAGTAAGAGAAACTTTCTTTTTAAATACGTTATCCTCAAATCATGAAATACGCGTGCCACAAAAAGGTGATTTTATAGTAAACGGCAAAATCGTTTTCGAAATTGGCGGAAAAAACAAAAACTACGACCAAATTAAAGACGAAAAATCCGCCTATTTAGCCTGTGATGACATAGAACAAGGAATAGGCAATAAAATACCCTTATGGCTCTTTGGCTTTTTGTACTAAAATCTGCTAAACTACCCGCCTTTATTGGCGAAACAGCCATTATTTATATAAAAAAACATGAGATTTACTATGCATAATAAATTACTTATCGCCCTAGCTATAACCGGAGCCCTAGCCTGCTCCGCCTGCGAACCTCCTGAACCAACTGTATTTGGCGTGCCGCAGTCACAGTGGTATACACTCACTAAACAGCAACAAAACGCTGTCATTAAAAGTTATAATGAACAAAAAGAAATTGAACAACGCAATAAACCTATAGAAGACGCACTCGGCGTAGCCAATAACGCTGTCGATTCAGCAAATAGAAGGGAAAGAGAAGATTGGTATCGCTGGCATCATAACCGCGACCGCTGGCCAACTCCACCTCCTCCACCGCCAGCACCACTTCCCCCACCACGGCCGCATCCTCATCCGTGGCCAAGACCGGAACCAACACCAGTGCCCACACCACCACCAGCTCCTGCGCCAAAACCAGAGCCAACGCCGGTTCCTCCGACACCGACGCCACCGCCCCCAAAACCAGAACCCGCTCCAACGCCAACTCCCGCACCTAAACCAGAACCAAAACCAGAGCCGTCCCCGACGCCTTCCCCTACTCCACCGGCGCCCGAGCCAGCTCCTACTCCATCACCTTCACCGGATGTACCGCCACCTCCACCATCAAATTAGGTAAAAAACATGTCTACGGGTTTTCTTTATTTATCAATAACTTATAATTCAAAACACAGGTCTGCGAGAAATGGGCTTTAAATGCGGAATAGTCGGCTTACCCAATGTAGGCAAGTCGACAACTTTTAATGCGTTAACCAAAGCGCAAGTTGCGGCAGCTAATTATCCTTTTTGTACGATAGACCCTAATGTTGGCATAGTACCAGTACCAGATACAAGGCTTTATGAACTCGCTAAAATAGTTAATCCAAAGCAAATTATTCCAACAACTGTAGAATTTGTCGACATAGCAGGCTTAGTCAAAGGCGCTTCTCAAGGTGAAGGTTTGGGAAACCAATTTTTGGCGCATATCCGCGAAGTCGAGGCCATTGCTCATGTTGTACGCTGTTTCGTCAATCCAGATGTAACTCACGTAAGCGGCGATATTAATCCTCTACGCGATATCGAAATTATCAATACAGAATTAATTCTGGCAGATTTAGCTTCTGTCACTAAAGCTCTAGATAAAGCCAGTAAAGCAGCCAAATCTGGCGATAAACAGGCCATTTTTGAACAAAAACTTTTAAGTGAGGTAGAGGAGCACCTAAACAGCGGTAAAACCCTAAGATCGCTTTTAAATACGGGTAAATACGAGGAAAATGCGCTAGCAGTGCTGCGCGATCTACATCTTCTAACCGCCAAACCAGTTCTCTATCTAGCTAATGTCGATGAAAAGGGTTTTCATAACAATCCGTTTCTTACAACTGTCGAAAAACTTGCCAAAGAAGAAAATGCCGAAGTTGTCCCAATTTGCGCAGCCATCGAAGCAGAAATTGCTCAGCTTAACGAAGAAGACAAATCAGAATTTTTGGACAGTTTAGGCTTAAAAGAATCTGGGTTAGATAGATTAATCAAAGCTGGCTATCATCTTTTAGGTTTGCAAACTTTCTTCACGGCCGGGCCCAAAGAAGTCCGCGCTTGGACTATCAAGAAAAACACTCTAGCTCCGCAAGCTGCCGGAGTTATTCATACTGACTTTGAAGCTGGCTTTATTCGCGCCGAAGTTATTTCTTATAACGATTACATAAAATACAACGGCGAACTAGGCGCTAAAGATGCCGGTAAACTTAGGCTAGAAGGCAAAACTTATATCGTCCAAGACGGCGATGTTATGCACTTTAGGTTTAATGTTTAAAAAACATGTCTACAGGAATTTTTTTAAAATCAATAAGTTACATTCTTGTATTGTAAGTATTAAGGGGCGGTTGCTAAACTTACAATTTTTCGATTTCTTTTTTAGAAAGATTGGTTATTTGCCTAATTTCATTGAGAGGAAGACCTTTTTTAAGAAGGTTTTTGGCTACGGTTTTTAGACCTTGTCGTAAGCCTTCTTGTCTGCCTTCTCGTTTGCCTTCTCGTCTGTAAACATCTGCTAAAGTCATAATTTTTTCCTCATCGAGGTTTGATAAACCTAGTCTTATTGTTTTCTCAAACTGGTCTTTATTTGAAAGATTACTCGCCGCCATTATGTAAGAAAGAACAGTGTAAATATACTGATCTTTGTTATGTTGATTGCTCATGCGAGCAATTCTAGCTGTCAAAATTTTTAAAACAATACAGTATTTTTACGGTATTGACAAACCGCTAAATTTCCGGATCAGAGAATATTTACTTTGAGCTCTATTTTCGAGATTTTCCCCATCACCGCCAAGGCAGCAGCATATTCAGGATTAACATCAAGAGTATACAAAGACCAAGACTCGGGAGAAGATATTCCAGATAATTGCCAATTCTTTTCTTTACGATCTATACTAACGCTAAAGCTGCTTAGATGATGAGATAAACCTTTGCCCAAAGCTTTAATAACCGCTTCTTTGCGCGACCAGCAATGAAAGAAGGCGGTGATTTTTTCGTCTTCTGGAAATGCATTTAAAGCTCTCACTTCTGCTGCAGAAAAAAATCTTTTGGCTATATCTAAGTAATTAACTTTCGGACGAATTCTTTCAACATCAACACCAATCGGATATTCACGCGTAAAAGCGAATAGTATTAAATCTCCCGAATGAGATAAATTAAATTCTATAGACGGCAAATTCAGTTCCTTAGCTAAAAATGGCTTGCCCAAATGGGTTACTGAAAAAAGAATATCTTCCGGAAGAATAGATAAATAACGCGCTAAAAGTTGGCGCAAAATACTACGCGTATAAACAAAAACGCGCTGGGATTTATTTTGTTGTAACTTTCCAGCACGTTCTTTTTCATCGACTGATAAAACTCGCCAATAGAAAGAATCTGGCTTGAGCTCCGAGGGCAAGGTGGCGCACCAAACATGCGCCACTCCAGTCTCTAGCTCTAAATGCATGTACTATTTACCCTGTGCCGCAACCATTTCCTTCATTTTGACGACACAAGAGGCATGGTCTTTAGCAGATCCAGCTATACCCTTTGTTCGACAAACTAAATATTTAGCTAATTGTCGCACGTCTTGATCTGTCATTCCCCTACCCTGCGACACCGACTGTAACCCTAGCAAAGTATCTGTGATTAAAGCTCGTTCTTCGGTTTGCTGCATTTCATATAAGCGGCGATTGATGTCCGCCAAAAGCATAAGCATTTCGCGCTGCACAACGATAGACGGAGCTTTCTCAATCTGGTGGTAATAATATGGAGTTGTACGAGCATAAGCTGACTTTTTCTCTAACTCAGCTAAACTTGGCGTTGTTTCCCCTTTTTCATTAACAGTACCATCGGAATTCCGAGCCACTGTTGGCATCCTACTCTGATATACCTGCAATAAATTACCAATCAACATAGATATTAATGACGCCTGCGTTCTATAATTAGCCTTATATTGTTTATAAACGTCTAAAGTTGGCAGATCTATTCGCAGCTGGTCAAAATCTTTTTGATCCATAGAGGAAAGATCTAATTCCGTTTCACCATCTGCTGCATTGTTCTCTGCGAAAGGAACTACAAATTTCGTACCTTTATCTGGAGGTAAAGCAATAATGGTGGGAACTTTGGCCATAATAAAGGAATAGCGTAGATAATTTTGAGCATCCTTTTGTCGATCTTCGCTATATTGAGTCGGCCCTAACAAAAACATAGCACTCAAAAAATCATTGTCTACCCTATTTTTTTCATCTTGCGACCGCGAAGCAGAAAACATCCCGGCAACCATTTTTTTTCTCTGAGCTTCATCCACTAAGGAAAACAAAGGACTATCTCTATCTAACTGTGTTGATAATAAAAGATCGCCCAAAGTTTCTGCCTTAACTCTATCATTAGCCAACACCAAGTTCATAGCACTACCAACCGCTCCTTGCACATTAGCATCGACCTGTTTCCTACTTAACGCAATATCACCTAAATGGTTACTGGCCGTTTGGAGGTAATTTATAAAATCTATTCTACCTCTGCTGTCCTGTTCAGGCATGCTGTAAAAACCATTTTTAGCAATAGGGTTATAAAATAAATCATTCAATTTATCATTGACTACTGATTGCACTTCTATTGCATTTTTTACTCTAACCGCCATTCCGCCACCTCCTGTGTCCGTAGTAGCATCTGCAAAAGAATTCATTGAAAAGCAATAACCTGCAATTCCTAGCAGCACCATTGAGCAAATGGTTCTGATTTTTGTCATTTTCATAACTTACCTCTTGTAAGGAATTATTGATAAATAGAGCGCCTTACCGCTCCTTGTTGTCCTTGTCCACCTTGGCCAGAATTATTTGGAACAAATTGAAAAAAACTACGACTTTGCTGCGATGGAGCAATCGGCTGTGACGATGTAGCTTGCTGGACAGGCACACTTGCCACAGGAGTAGTTTGCTGAAACTGACTTTGCGTTTTGGTCGGCGCTTTTTGAGGCGCCTGCTGCCACCAATTCGATTGCTGATTTTGCTGCGGTGTCTGTTCTACATTGTTGCGAACCGGAGCGGGAACTGCAGCGCCTGGTATTTTTGGTATCGCTGGAGCGTCAGGCGTATAAACATAGTCCGACGACTGATCCACCCTTGGTGGAGGCGCTTGGGGCGCCGTTTTTAGTAAGGGCTGTGGCCCCGATTGAGATGTAGAAGGTGGAATAATTATGATTTCCGGTTGTTGCGGTGATGGTCTAGGCTGGGCTTGAGGTGCAGCTTGGGGTTGTATTACCACTGGCTGATCGTTCTGAACTTTTGATACTGAAGAAGCTTCTTGAGTTTGAGCAGACTCCTTTTCTTTGTCCCTCAAATACTTAGCAATAGCTGGGTCTGTCTCATCATAGGAATACCCCTGAGAAGCCCAAATCAATGGCACTATTCCTAAAACTAAAATAAGTCCCTTACGCTTAAACATGTTCCGCCTCCTCTAAGGCCTTCTGAATCAAAGCAAATCTTTCTGGAGAAAAAACTCTCCCCAAAAGACGCAATCTTTCAAAAACCACGTTGCGTCGCAGGAATAAACTGACAGGATCATCGGAATTTGTGTTGTTTTTCTCGGCGTGCATAAGAAGCTTGGAAGCCGCGCCAGGATGGGCAACATCTAAACATTGCATAATACGCAACATTCGAGCAGCCTTTACATACGCCAATATCTTAACAAAATCCTCTTCGCATTGCAGATCAACATTACCGACATCATCTAGAACGATTCCTAACTTTTGGATAGATTCTTCCAAATTAGGATCACCATCTAATGTCCAATCTTCTACACTTTCCATAAAAGATACAACGCGGTAAACTGCTGAATCCTTGTATTCAAACCAATATTGATGAGCGCCTTTGTTACTTATATCTGGCATAAATTCACACCATTTTTAATCCAAATAAAAAAACATAATATCACAAAATAGTATTTTTATCTACACTACAATCCATTGATACAGCTTAAGAAATTAGCTAAAAATCAGTCTTTGCTAAGCAAAGTTTTGCAAACGCACCACACATCTATTCTTGCAGCTCCAGCACATTTTAAAGTTTCACTCAATTCAGTCACAGTATTACCCGTAGTGGTAACATCATCCAGAATAACAACATGCTTTGCTCTCAAATTTTTACGTAATTTAAATGCCCCGCTTATATTATTTTTTCTATCTTTGTGCGATAAAGAAGATTGCGCTAGCGTATTTTTGGCTCGTTCACAACTTTGTGTATCGACTCGAATTTGCATCTCTTTTCCCACATAACGCGCTATTTCTAAAGCTTGATTATACCCGCGCTCGGCCAAGCGCTTTTTATGCAAAGGTATGGGAATAATAACTTCTGGTTTAGGTAAATGTTGATATTTTAAAAGCAATTTTTCTGTAAGCAATTTCCCCAAAAGGCGTGCGTACTTTAGATCTTGACCAAATTTTAAAGCTAAAATCATGCGGTCAATCGGCTCCGCGTATAAAAATGGAGCAATAATTTTAGCATCATCGCAAGATGGCAAATCTTTTAGACAAGCATTGCATAAATCTAGATCACGCCGCTCACATCTGGCTTTACAAAGTAGACAAAAATTTGGTGGGGACAATTTGGTAAACATGCTGTTTATTATAAAGCAAAAAACGCGACAATATTACCGTGATTAATTGGCGTATTGGCTAAAATCAATATTAGAGAGCCAATCCACAACAGAACGCACTTCCACTCCATCCAAAAAAGTTTTTTCTCGCTTTATTTCTTTTACTAGTTGAATTTTCTTGGCTTGGGGAAAGTAATTGGCAAAATGGCTAAAATGTTTGCTCGGGGATTCATCTGACCACTTACTTTCTAATAAGCATGCTGGCTTTCCATTAATCATTGCTAGAAAATCTATTTCATTCCCATCCTTGGTTCTGACAAAATGTAATTTAGTTGTAGCACCATAAAGGTCTTCCATTAAATGCAGTTCCTTTAGCAAGGCAGTAGCTATCAAGTTTTCCAGTTTAGCACCGTCGTCGTGATCAATTTGCGCAGAATCATAAAAATAGTATTTGGGCTCTTTTAATAGGGACCTTGCTATCTTCTTGTTGTAAGGAGTTACTTTAAAGATCACATACAAATCTTCCAGCATGAGTAACCATCTTTTTACTGTTTTGGCGTCTTTTTCCAAGTCCCGCGCTAAATTGGCATAAGAAACTGTTGAACCAACACTTTTTCTTAGCAACTCAACTAAGGTTTCAACAGCCTGTATATCGCGAACATTATTGAGATCGACTAGATCCTGTCTCAGGATTACATCAACATGACTACGGCGCCAACGTCTATAATAAATTTCTGAACCGGCAAAAAATGGCTCAGGAAATCCACTACAACTCCACAATCTTTTCCATGCTTCTTCTGGGGAAAATTGCGCACGTGCCTCTTTCAAATCCAAAGGATGCAACCGATATTGAAAATATCTGCCTGCTAAAGAATCACCAACTTTTTTATATGTATTGAGTTTAGCGCTGCCTGTCACTAGCAACGATGGCGTAGACCCTTCTGTATCGTAAATTCCCTTTAACCACCGCTTCCAATGGTGCATTTTGTGCAGCTCGTCAAATATAACTAATTCTTTTTTACGGTCCCAGCCTGTTTCCTTAACCATCAGACGATCTTCCGCCCGATCATAGTTAAAATAGTCATAACTAGTGCACAAAGACTTCGCCAATGTGGTTTTTCCTACTTGGCGCGGGCCTGTAACCAAGACCAGTTTTTTCTTCAGATCTTGTTTTATGTAAGATGTAATTGCTCGTTCCATATGACTATTCTGGCATAAATTCCCGAATAGTCAAGGCTTTTCAGGAATTCATGCCCGTTTGGTCGGGCGGTAAAAAACGTATTATTTGCTAGCAATATCACAAACTATAACTCCTTGTACACCATCAACAGTGCATTCTACAATTTTGCCAGCCAATGCTAGATGCTCCGGATCAACTAAATATGCATCTCTTGCCTTTTCATCCTTAAACAATGCTGTCAATGCAAAATTATAACCTTGGCTAACTCCCTCCACGCTTATGTTTTGGCCGGCATGTAAATCAAGACAACCAGGAATACCTTTAGCAAACCTCTTCAATTGATCCATAAGTTGCATAAAATTCGCCAAAGAAACTTCCGGTTTTAACTTTAAAAATACGGTATGATAAATGGACATATTTTATCTCCAATTTTGTAATTCAGATTGCGCTAACATAAAAACCCCACCGCCGCCTTCGGAAAACTCGAGCCATGTAAATGGTAGATGCGGAAAGGCTTTTTCCACATAAACTTCGCTGTTTCCTACTTCTACAAACAAAAGACCTTGGGGCGATAAGTGCGAAACTGCATCTTTTAAAATGCGCCGAACAATGTCCAGACCTAGTTTTCCAGCGGCTAAAGCTAATTTAGGCTCATGTAAATATTCTTTCGGTAAATCCAAAAACTCTTCCGCTGCAACATAAGGCGGATTGCTAATAATAATATCGTAAACTTGATCAGAAAGATTAGAAAAAACGTCAGATTTTATAAGAGTTACACGCTTATTCATTCCATGTTTTTCGACATTGATTTTAGCAACAGCTAACGCATCATCCGAAACATCGCTAGCATCGACTTTAGCTTCTGGAAAAGCCAACGCCGCAGCAATGGCCATGCAAGCCGAACCAGCACCTATATCTAAAATACGCTTTACTTTAAATTTTTCATCCAACCAAGGCTCAAAGCGTTTCTGAATCAACTCGGCAAAAGGCGAGCGCGGAATCAAAACTCTTTCATCGACATAAAACGGCAAGCCAGCAAACCAAGCTTCCTTCACTAAATATGGCGCTGGAATACGTGTCTTAATGCGTTTTTGATACAAACTTAAAATAGCATCGACTTCTTTAGCAGTTAAAATACGACTCAGAGCGTCTTTATTAGTATTTTGTGGTAAATTCAAAGCGTGCAAAACTAGATATACAGCCTCATCCCAGGCGTTATCTGTTCCATGACCAAAAAATATTTTCGCCCGTGTAAATTCGGCTGCGCCGTGGGTTAAGATGTCGCGGAGAGTTTGAAAACTTTGATCCAATTTCATTATAAATATCTCATTTGAATAAATTGTCGTATCAGCGATACGACAATTTCCTTGCCCCTTTGGACGGGAAAGATCATCAAGGGCGGGCATAAAACCCGCCCGTACATATTGGCGTCCCGGAGAGGATTTACTCGCTCCTATCCTAGTCGCTCGCCCTTCGGGTCGCTTCGCTGCGCTACGCGGGCTAAATTCGCTTTCCTGCGAATTTAGTGAACCTCCGCGTGCGTCTAGAAACATTGTTCCAAATTGGCGTCCCGGAGAGGATTTGAACCTCCGACCTGTCCCTTAGGAGGGGACTGCGCTATCCAGCTGTGCCACCGGGACGTTTTAGGGATGATATTCGTAATGAATGCGCGAAGTCAAACGGCAAAATAGCTCATAAGGCACAGTTCCTGTATGCAATGCAACTTCTTCAATTGGCAAACCTTGGCCCCACAAAATAGCTTTATCACCAATTTGAGCGCTTGGACAATTGCGTAGATCTACTGTAATCATGTCCATAGCAACTCTACCAATTAACTGACATTTGACATCATTAATCAAAACCGGCGCTCCAGTTTTGGTAAGCCGCGCATAACCATCACCATAGCCAGCTGACACAATACCAACACGCATTGGCTCTGGACAAGCCCACGTACTCCCATAACCAACAGTTTCGCCTTTGGCTAAATTGTGAACTGTAACTATGCGGGCAGTCAAAGTCATAACTGGCTTCAAGCCTAATTCTAGCCCGGTTTTACTTTCCATTGGCGAAACGCCATACATAGAAATACCAGGACGCAAATAACCCATTAAAGCATCTGGCCAATTTATAATAGCAGATGAATTCGCCAAACTTACCTCAGCTTCCAGTCCTTTTGTTACTTCTAAAAAGCGCTCTATTTGCAGCTTAGTTTTGGGACAAGAAGGATTATCAGCATCAGAAAAATGCGTCATCATTTTGAACGGTTTTATAACTTTCGGATTCTGTTGTAATTGATCATAAGCTGCTCGCACTGCCGGCAATGGAAATCCTAAGCGATGCATACCTGTATCGACTTTGAGCCATACAGAGAGAGGATTTTGCAATTTTGTTTTTTCTAAAATATCGAGTTGACGCTGATTATGGATAACCGTAGATATGTGGTATTGATCCATGGCTTTTAAATCTTCTGCATCAAAAAAACCCATCAATACAACCAGCTCTTTATCAATACCAGCCTCGCGCAAACGCAAAGCCTCATCTAAGCACGCGACGCCAAAAAGATCTGCTTCATTTTCTAATGCCTTAGCAATACCAATCGAGCCATGGCCATAAGCGTTCCCTTTAACCATAGCCAAAATTTTAGTTGGCCGCTTTTGCCGCCCTTTTATAACGTTCAAATTAAAATGCAGAGCATTTAGATCGATGTGTGCTGTGACATTGTGGTTAGTGTTCATAATTTTCTTACAGGTGTAATCAATTTCAACCCGCCCATATACGGTTGTAAAATCTCTGGCACTTCTATGTTGCCATTTTCATCTTGATAATTTTCCATAACTGCAACCAAAGCGCGTCCAACGGCAACACCGGAGCCATTAAGCGTATGAACTAGTTCTGTTTTTCCAGTACTTGGATTTTTAAAGCGAGCCTGCATGCGCCGGGCTTGGAAATCTTCAAAATTACTGCAAGAAGAAATTTCTCGATAACATTCTTGCGCCGGCACCCAAACTTCTAAGTCATAAGTTTTCGCCGCAGAAAAACCTAAATCACCACCACAAAGCGATATAACTCGATAAGGCAGGCCTAGTTTTACCAAAACATCTTCCGCATCTCTAGTCAATTCTTCATGGGCGGCATAAGAGTTTTCTGGCTTTTCAATGCGCACTAATTCTACTTTTTCAAATTGATGCTGCCGAATCATTCCGCGTGTATCTTTGCCGTAAGAACCAGCTTCACTACGAAAACACGGCGTATGACAAACAAATTTTAATGGCAAATCTTTATCGGGAATAATTTCATCGCGTACCATATTTGTGACGGGGACTTCGGCTGTAGGAATCAAATTAAAATCATAATCTCCCGCTATTTGAAACTGGTCCGCCTTAAATTTAGGAAACTGCCCTGTACCAAACATACTAGCGGCTTTTACCAAATATGGACTATAAACTTCTAAATAACCATGTTCTTTAGTATGCAAATCCAGCATAAAATCTGCTAAAGCTCGCTGCAAACGCGCCACATCTCCATATAAAAACACAAAGCGCGCACCCGAAACCTTGACTGCCCTTGCAAAATCCACCCCGCCTAGCTTCTCACCCAATTCCACATGATCTTTGGGTTTAAAGTTAAACTTACGTGGCGTGCCAACTTTGCGAATTTCAGCGTTATCTTTGTCACTAAATCCTTTTGGAACTGAGTCATGCGGGAGATTTGGAATATTAGCCAGAAAATCCTTCATTTCTTCTTGCAAAACATCAAGCCTTGCCTCGCTAGTTTTAATTCGTTCCCCAAAATTTTCTACTGAAACCAACAAGTCAGCCAGCTCCTTCTCGCCCTGAGACTTCGCAATACCAACCATTTTGGAAAATTTATTACGCTCACTTTGCAAGTTTTGCACTTCCGTTTGCAAAGTTTTTCTTTCTTTTTCTAGACGCAAAAAAAGCGCTGTATCTAAGTCAAAACCACGCATTTCGCGTAATTTCGCCGCTACAGCTTCCAAGTTATCGCGTAAGTATTTCGGATCAAGCATAAAAACCTCTATTGACAAGAAAAACGCTAGGGAAAGACCAATTCTAAACAAACACTGGCCGCTATACAAACGAATTGTCGGAAATAAGCCAAGATAAAAAATATCTTAATTAAGAATAGGCTAATGTTTAGTTCAGTTTTGCTTAAGTTGGCTGTGTTATTTTAGCAACAAAATCAAGTTATATTGAGGACAAAAAGTGATAACGTCAGCGCCATTACGATTAGAAGGAAACAAGAAAAACCTTACAGAATTGGAAACTAAATTCACTAATCAAATAGCAGCTCAATTCATACAACAAGCGCAGTCAGAATATGAAACGGAACTAAACTCTCTTAGGGCAAACCTAGAACAACAATGGCAAAAAAACAAAGAAGATTGTCCCGTTTCGAACATCGAAATTCGTGTTTACTGGATTTTATATATATTAAATTGCCCAAAATTAATAGAAGTTTTTACAACTGAATTTGAACAAAAACGCATACCCAGAGAAATTTTTTCTGATTTATACAATAAAACATTCAAGAATTTAAACGATCCCTTGCTAGAAAAAGCCTTTGGCGAAGAATCTACTAAATCTTTGCCATCTATAAAAGAATTTATTTCCAAATACGCTCATACCATTTTGGCAAAGTTTTTTCATAGCTTAACTCCAGCAAACCAAGCAAAACTAGCAAACACATCTATTCGTGACTTATTTGCAGCTGCTTTATCGCTTGCAATGGCACAAATCATGGACAATCCTGTACCAAAGAAAGAACTATGTGAACAAATATTTTTAACTGATCTACAAACATTTAAATCTGCAGAACTGCTTCTAATTAGCAGTTTGGAATATAATTTACCTACAATTAAATTAAACAGTGAATCAATAGACAATCACCTAGATTATAGGGCAAGTATATCCCACATAATCCATCTGATTTCATTATCCTTTATACCTACATCAACACAACTACTACGCCTAAAAGGCTCGGATATAACTCAAACAGAAAAAGATTTTTGTAACGAACTATGCGAAAAACTAAACGCCATAAAAAAAGCATACATTACAGCAACTGCTTCAGAAGAAACTTCTAGGGCACAAGCTCACTCTCCCCAAAGCTTTTTCACAACGCGCCCAAAAGGGCCACGAAATCCTCACGTCTTATCCACCAATGAATCAAACCATGCAGTAAGAAGCCTTACTAAACAATAGGACAGCTTGAAACCAAACTGTATTTGGTGTTAAATTGCGCAAATGCATATATCCAAAAGTAGACCAACTCTCTTCAGCGGCATCCAGCCATCTGGCTCAATTCATATCGGAACTTATTTGGGAGCGCTGAAAAACTGGGCAGAATTACAAGACAGCTACTTTGCTATTTTTTCTATTGTAGATTTACATACTATTACTGTCCGCCAAGATCCCAATCTCTTAAGAGAACGCTGCTACGATGTTTTAGCGCTCTATATTGCCTGTGGCATTGACCCTAAAAAAAGCATTATCTTTTGCCAATCGCATGTTGCAGAACATGCAGAACTAGCCTGGATTTTGAACTGCTTTACCTACATGGGCGAACTTAGCCGCATGACGCAATTTAAAGACAAATCGCAAAAACAAGGACAAAACATTGGCGTCGGGCTTTTTGATTATCCAGTTTTAATGGCAGCCGACATTTTGCTTTATGGCACCAAGCTAGTTCCTATCGGAGCGGATCAAAAACAACATGTGGAGCTAACCCGCGATTTAGCTCTACGTTTCAATAATTTATACGGCGAAATTTTTACTATTCCCGAAGTCTACATTCCCAAAATCGGCGCCCGTGTTATGGGTTTGCAAGATCCAACCAAAAAAATGTCTAAATCTGGCGACAATGATAATGACCTAGTGAATTTACTCGACGATCCAGCACTAATTTTAAAGAAAATGCAACGCGCCGTAACTGATTCAGGAAGTGAAGTAATCTTTCGCGAAGATAAGCCTGGCGTGTCGAATTTACTTAGCATCTATTCTGCTATATCCAATAAACCAATAGCCACATTAGAAGCAGAATATCAAGGCAGCGGCTATGGCAAATTCAAAAAAGATTTAGCCGAAAATCTAGTCGCCTTTTTAGAACCGATCCAAAAGAAGTATCACTCTTTAAGATCCGACCAAACATTGCTCAATAAAACTTTACAAGACGGCGCCATCAAAGCCCATGAAAAAGCAGAGCATGTTCTCAAAAAGGTAAAAACCGCGGTTGGATTTATAACTCTTTGATTTTAAAAAAAATAACATAGACATGTTTTTTGAATTCACAATTCATCATTCATAATTCATAATTAGATAATGCCTTACCCCAACAACACCTATCTTTTCTATGACATCGAAACTTCGGGTTTAAGTAAATGCTTTGACCAAGTTGTGCAATTTGCATCTATTCGCACAGATTTGGAATTTCGCGAACTAGAACATCATAATATTTTCGTCAAACTCAATACTGATGCAGTTCCAAGTCCACAAGCTTTTTTAACACATCAAATCTCTTTAAAAAAATTACAGGAAGAAGGAATCCCAGAATTTGAAGCTATAAAGCAAATTCACCAGCTTCTTAATAAACCAGGAACTTTGAGTTTGGGCTATAACACACTTGGCTTTGACGATGAATTTTTGCGATTTTCTTTTTATCGCAATTTGCTGCCGCCTTACACACATCAATATGCCAATGGCTGCGGCCGTATTGATCTTTATCCCATCACTGTTCTTTATTACCTTTTCAAAAATGAAATTTTGAATTGGCCAGAAGTAGATGGCAAATCAACTCTAAAACTTGAGCATTTAAGCAGTGCCAATAATTTACATTCTGGAACTTCCCATGACGCCATGAGCGACGTAGAAGCCACTCTAGCTATGGCTCGCATCTTTTCGCGCGAACGCGCTATGTGGGATTATGCGAAAGATTTTTTTCAAAAACGAATAGATGAGACTCGAATTGATGCTTTAGAACCGGCTTGGCCAGAGACAAAACATCCTATCGCCTGCATGTTCGATGGTATTTTCGGCGCGAATAATCTCTATCACTCTCCTGTTCTAGGCTTAGGCCGCCATAATCACTACAAAAACCAATATCTTTGGCTACGTTTAGACGACGAAAAGCTTTTAAATTTGCGATCAGAAAACATAGTAGAAAATTTCAGTTTAATATATCGCAAAAAACTCGGCGAAGGCGGACTAGTACTGCCTTTTTCCGAAAGACACACAAGGCATTTAAGTGTCGATCGCAAAAAAAGAATGGAAGAAAACATTCTGTGGCTTAGCAAAAACGCCGCTTTGCTTGCAGAACTAAGTAATTACTATCGCGAATATAAATATCCGCTAGTTCCAAACATTGACGTCGATGCAGATCTTTATCAGCAAACCCTCCGTAATGTTTTTACCTCGCAGCAAAACATGCTGGAATATAAATTTCAAACGGCTGATTTTTCCGGCAAGTTACGTTTTGTGAAAGATTGCAACATTCCAGGCCTTCGCGAAGCAGCTTTGCGCCTTCTAGGCCGCAACTATCTTTCGGATCTACCAGGGACACTCGCCACAGAATTCAATGGATATTTAAAAAGGGCTTTAACTTTAGATGAAAACTTAGCTTTGATTGATTATAAAGGCGGCAGACGCTTAACCATTCCTGCGATGAAGCGCGAAATGCTGGAGATTGAGAAAAAAGATAATCTAACCACATCGCAGCGCGAAATTCTCGCAGATCTATGCCACTTTCACCAAAAAATCTCTTGATCTTTTGAAATAATTAACCATACTTTCTGTCTATGCATTCGCAAAAAACACATCTCGTCGTAGGCTTAGGAAAGACTGGTATTTCCTGTGTGCGTTATTTAAAAAAGATTGGACATGAAGTAGCTGTTGTAGATAGCAGAAAAGAGCCGCCAGAATTATCTACTTTAAAAGCGGATTTCCCTGATGTCCCTGTAGTTTTAGGCACTTTCGACACGGATTTATTTAGCAAAGCAAGTGTGCTTATTGTAAGTCCTGGCATATCGCTTAAAGAACCAGCTATTGCGGCCCAAATAGCACGCGGCATTCCAGCTATAGGCGACGTCGAACTTTTTGCAAGAAGCGTCAAAGCTCCCATAGTTGCCATTACTGGCTCGAACGGCAAAAGTACAGTCACAACTTTGGTGGGAGAAATGGCCAAGGCTGCAGGTCTAAGCGTTGTAGTTGGCGGTAATTTAGGCACCCCAGTTTTAGATTTGCTCAGCTCACCAGAACCAGATTTATATGTTTTAGAACTTTCTAGTTTTCAACTTGAGACAACTTTTTCATTAAAACCAGCAGCTGCCGTGGTTTTAAACGTTACACCAGATCATATGGATCGCTACGCTGACTTTGCTGCTTATTTAAAAGCCAAACAATTAATTTATCGCAGTGCTAAAACAGCGATTTTAAACCGCGATGATCCGCCAAGCTATACAGGCGTTGATTTTTCGCAAACAAAAACGCTAAGTTTTGGATTAGAAACAGCTAAAAATAATGAGTTTGGTTTACAAGATGGTTTTCTAACTTATGGCAAAGAAAAGTTAATTGCTAGTAAAGATTTGAAAATCAAAGGACGCCATCAAATAGCCAATGCCTTAGCGGCTTTAGCTCTAGGCCATGCAGTTAAGTTGCCTTTTTCTGCTATGTGCAAAGCTTTAGCAGATTTTCCAGGACTTATGCATCGCTGTACTTGGATAAGAAATCTAAACGGCGTTGATTTTTACAATGATTCAAAAGGAACCAATGTTGGCGCCACATTGGCAGCCATATCTGGACTTGGCGAAGAAATTAGAGGCAAAATTATTTTGATTGCCGGGGGACTCGGTAAAGATGCAGATTTTTCCGAGTTGAAGCCAGCTATGACTAAATATGTAAGTTCTGTAATTCTAATCGGAAAAGATGCTAAAAAAATTGCTGCCGATCTAGCTAACACAGTTCCCATTTTATTCGCTTCATCCATGCAAGAAGCCGTAGAAACAGCTTACAAACAAGCTAAATCTGGAGATAGCGTGCTTCTTTCTCCAGCCTGCGCCAGCTTTGATATGTTTAAAAATTTTGAACATCGCGGCGAAGTTTTCACAAGGGATGTGAGGAATTTAAAATGATGTTCATGCCATCATCCGATCAAAGCAAATCTGGCATTTTTATTTATGATGTTTGGATTTTACTTTTAACTTTTTTTCTTTTAGTTGTTGGTCTTTTGATGGTCGCGTCAGCGTCTATGGTTATTTCTGACCAGCAATTTGGCTCACCATTTCATTTTCTTGTGCATGAACTTGCTTATGTAATATTAGGCATAATGCTAATATTTTTTGTGATACGTATCCCTTTAAGTTTTTGGCGCAATAATGGAATATTTTTACTTCTTGGAACTTTTTTGCTACTTATTTTAGTTTTAGTTCCAGGCCTTGGCCGCAACATCAATGGCAGCACACGCTGGTTGGGATTTAAGGGTTTAGTTTTTGAAGTCTCTGAACTGGCCAAATTTGCTGTTATTGTTTATCTTGCAGGATATTTAATGCGTCATGAGGAAGAAGTACAGAAAAAATTCAGTGGCTTTCTAAAGCCCATGCTAATACTAGCTTTAATAGCTGGCTTGCTGCTTTTAGAACCAGATTTTGGCGCCGCCTCCGTGATCATGCTAACTGCTCTGGCGATGCTGTTTCTAGCTGGCGCCAGGCTGTGGCAATTTCTCTTGCTAGTTGCCGTGGTAGCTAGCGCATTCGGATTTTTAGCGATTACTTCACCTTATCGACTAGCTCGTCTTACCTCATTTTTAAATCCATGGGAAAAGCCATTTGATACTGGCTATCAACTCACACAGTCTTTAATTGCATTTGGTCGTGGTGGTATATTTGGAGCGGGGCTTGGCAATAGCATGCAAAAGCTTTTTTATCTCCCCGAGGCACACACCGATTTTTTATTTGCCGTTTTGGCAGAAGAATTTGGCATTATTGGCCAAACCGTAGTAATGGGTCTTTTCGCCGTTTTAGTTGGCAGAGCTTTGTATATTGGACGCCTGATGCAACGCTTAGGAGAAACTTTTGCCGCCCAACTCGCCTATGGTTTCGGACTATGTTTTTGTTTGCAAGCTTTAATTAATATTGGCGTTAACACTGGCATTTTGCCAACCAAAGGATTAGCCCTGCCATTTATAAGCTATGGCGGCAGCAGCATGCTGATAAATTGTGCCATGATCGCGATTTTATTGCGTATTTATCACGAGGCAAGTTTGCAAAAAATCAATGCACTTCGAATTATCAATTCCGAAGAGTCTCCAAACTAACACCTATGCTATCTTTATCAGACATTTGCAAGGAACTTTTCACGGAAAAAACGCGTACTATCCTTACTATTTTGGCTATTGCTTGGGGAACTTTTGCAATCGCGATTATGCTGTCGATTGGAGAAGGCTTAAGACTTACTTTCGCAGAAACGCTGCAAAACACTGGCTATAACTTACTTGTTTTGGGAAGCGGCGAAACCAGCAAAGCCTATCGCGGCAGCCATCCCAACATCGATATAAATTTCAAAAAAGAAACCATAGAATCTCTAGCTAAATTACCAAACGTCGCACAAATCAGCCCACAATATAACATGAAAGGACTTGGTAAATATCAAGACCAAGAACATAACATAGCCGTACAAGCTGTTGCTGACAATTTTGCGTCCATTCACTCCATTCCTATTCAAGCCGGGGGAAGATTTATAAATCAAGATGATTTAGCGAAGCGCCGCTCGGTCATAGTTCTAGGCAAAAAAGCCCGTGAATTTTTCTTCAAAAAACAAGCCAATCCCGTTGGCAAACAATTTTATATCGACAACCAACCATTTCTTATCATAGGCGTTATGGAAGATAAATCTCAAATCATGGCTTCGGAAGCGCCCGATAGCGACTATAACTGGATCCCATACACCACTTACGAACTCATGAAAAATCCAACCCAAGTCGATAGCATCTCTATAACTTACAAAAATCCAGAATTTTTAAGCCAAACTAAGCGCGAAAGCCGTACAGTGCTAGCCTTAGAAAGCAGCGCCGCTCCAGATGATGAAAGCATTGTCGACTTTTCGGAATTTGAAAAACAACAAGAAAAAGTCAACACTTTTTTCATTGGCATGCAAATATTTTTAGGTATCGTTGGATTTTTAACTCTTGTCGTTGCTGGCGTTGGTATTGCCAATGTTATGTACGCTTCTGTAAAACGAGCCACACATGAAATTGGCCTACGCATGGCCCTGGGAGCTCGCAGTTTCCAAATACTTGTTCATTACATAGCCGGTGCATTAGTCGCTACTTTCCTCGGCGGCGCTCTTGGTTTATTTTTCACTTACATAGCAATCTACGCCATTAAAACCATACCCATGCAAGGTCGACTGATAGAAACTATCGGCAAACCCAAGCCAGTCCTGTCTTTACTTGTTATATTTTTAGTAATTACAACTCTAGGCGTTATCGGCTTTTTAGCCGGCTTTTTTCCTGCCTTAAAAGCTAGTAAAATCGATCCATCTGAGGCTTTGATTTATGAATAAAGAAGGTTTGATTGTTTTAAAAAATATCTACAAAACCTACAACACAGGCAAAGTCGCTTTTGAAGCGCTGAAAGATATCAATGTGGAAATAGCTAGCGGCGAATATGTGGCTATTTTAGGACCTTCCGGCTCAGGTAAATCAACCCTAATGCAAATCATTGGCTGCCTTTCCACGCCAACATCTGGCAGTTATTTACTAGGTGGGAAAGAAGTAAGCAAACTAACCAGAAATGAATTAGCTAAGATTCGCAATCAAAAAATCGGTTTTGTCTTTCAAAATTTTAATCTTTTGCCGCAAATGGACATAGTTGAAAACACCGCCCTGCCCTTGCTTTATCGCGGAACTTCTAGAAACGAGCGCCAAAATGCCGCCAAAAAAATACTAGAACGTTTAGGTTTAGGAGAGCACTTTGATCACCGCCCTAATGAGCTTTCAGGCGGACAAAAACAACGTGTAGCCTTGGCGCGCGCTTTAGTTACCAATCCAGATTTAATTTTAGCCGATGAACCAACAGGAAATCTCGATAGCAAGTCCGGCGGCGAAGTCATTTCACTTCTAAAGCAATTTTCTTCCGAAGGAAAAACCGTCATCACCGTTACGCATGACAAAACTCTGGCCAAAGAGGCCGCCCGTGTGGTTTATATTCGGGATGGACGATTGTCGGAAAATTATGAATGATGAATGATGAATTATGAATGATGAATTTTTTTGGAAATCATCTCACCTAACCAATCCAACCATTTATCCATTCCTGTCCCATTCTGACAAGACATTTCAATTACAGGCAATGAGGCATTGAGTTTGGCTAAATCCGCATAAAAATTGTCTTTATTGAAGCCAACATAAGGCATAAGGTCAATTTTATTTAAAATGGCAAGCTTGGCTTCGCGAAATAGAAGCGGATATTTACTCGGCTTATCATCGCCTTCTGGAGTACTAAGCAGCGCCACTTTAGCATCTTCCCCAATATCAAATTCCGCCGGACAAACCAAATTTCCCACGTTTTCGACAAAAATCAAATCTAAATTATCCAAGTCTAAAACGCTAAAAGCCTTTTCAATACTTACTGATTCCAGATGACAGGCCCCACTAGTGTTAATAAGCGCAATCGGCACGTTATAACCTTCTAATCTCTCCGCATCCCTCGCCGTTTCGACATCGCCCTCAATTACAGCGACGCGATATTTCTTCGTCAAAAGCGGCAGGCTTTTTTCCAAAAGCGTTGTCTTTCCAGCTCCTGGTGAGCTTATCAGATTCAACATACAAATCTTTTTTTGCTGAAGAAGCGCGCGCACTTCGGCCGCCTTGGCGTCATTGGCTTTTAAAACATTTTGTAATATTTTTATTTGCATGACAGAACCTCATAGATAATTAGGGCAATAAACCTAACATATCTTATTTTTCTTTGCAAAGAGCTAAAAAACATGTCTATACGTTTTCCTTTAAAATCAATGACTTGTAAAATGAAATCGCTTTTTGTATTTTTATCCTCCCTATTTAAACATATATTTTCCAAAAAATTTTTCCCTTAAGCAAGATTTAAGTTTTGGATGTTATAATAAGCAACACAAAAGTTTTTAGTATAAAACTTTAAATTAAATCATGAGGAATTTATGACAGTTCAAACAGCAAATATTGCAGAAAACGTAGCCTCCAAAGCACAAAATCTACGTGAAATACATTTTTGGAAGAACGTTCTAGACATCGTTATGCAACGCGCACACAAGCACGGCTATACGCAAAGCATGCCGAACACTTTTACATCGGTGAAAGAGATTTTAGAGAAATTAAAATTAGTTCTCAAAAGCAATACTCCACCGAACGATAACCACGTTCCTTCCACACAAGAAATTCTAAAACAGATTACTGAGGAAAAATAAGATGAGCAAACATAACACCAATAAAATTGTTGCCGAATGTTTATTAGGTTTAGCTAAAAACACCGCGATACCGCAGCAAAGCGGCATTAGATTTTTCTCCTCTCCCTCTGCAAACACTGCACCAAATGTGGCTGCACAGTTGATAAAAACTTTGCTAAATAGCGCCCCAGCCATAGAGGCTACTAAAACACAACAGGCAAACACAACTCGAGCCTAAATAACATCAACCTTGGCAAGTTTGGCAAAAACGGGGTAGGTTTTTAAGTCTATCCCGTTTTTTTTATCTCTACATGTGTTATAGTGCGCCGCTCTTGAAGCAAAGAAAACCGCAAAAATAGGAAAGAAAATGACCTCTAACATTCGAAATATCGCAATTATAGCCCACGTTGACCATGGCAAAACGACTTTAGTCGATCAATTATTACGCCAATCCGGCACTTTGAAACAAAAATTTGGTGCGGATAAAGATAAAGAAGACAACCTCATCATGGATTCCAATGAGCTAGAACAAGAACGCGGCATTACAATTTTGGCCAAAAATACGGCTATCGAATGGCACGGCTATAAAATTAATATCGTCGACACACCTGGACACGCCGATTTTGGTGGTGAAGTAGAACGCGTGCTGTCTATGGTCGATTCTGTTTTATTATTGGTCGATGCAGTAGACGGCCCTATGCCACAAACTCGTTTTGTAACGCAAAAAGCTTTCGCTTGTGGCTTAAATCCTATTGTTGTAATTAATAAAATAGACCGACCCGATGCAAGACCGCATTGGGTTATCGATCGCGTTTTTGATCTGTTTGATAATTTAGGCGCAACTGATAAGCAATTAGATTTTCCAATTATCTACACTTCTGCCTTAAAAGGCTTTGCTACACTAGATATAGATCATCCGCAAACCAATATGGATCAGCTTTTTCAGATGGTCGTCGATAAAGTTCCGCCGCCACCAGTTGATCCTTTGGCGCCATTTCAAATGCAGATCAGCTCACTGGATTATTCCAGTTACGTTGGAACTATTGGAATTGGCCGAATTAAGCGCGGCAAATTAACGCGTAATATGCCGATTATAGCAATAGACAGCGAGGGTAATACCAGACAAGCCAGAATTCTTCAAATTTTGGGCTTTTTAGGCCTTCAGCGTTATGAAATAGAGAGCGCCGAAGCCGGAGATATTGTAGCCATTACCGGTGTTGAAAATATTAAAATCTCTGACACGCTTTGCGATCCTAATTCTGTAGAGGCCTTACCTCCTCTAACCGTCGATGAACCTACGGTACACATGACTTTTGAGGTAAATACTTCCCCTTTTGCCGGCCGCGAAGGCAAATATTTAACAAGTAGACAATTACGCGAGAGACTTTATCGCGAACTTTTACATAATGTAGCTTTGAGAGTAGAAGACACCGATTCTCCGGAAAAATTCAAGGTTTCAGGTCGAGGCGAATTACATCTTTCCATTTTAATCGAAACTATGCGTCGTGAAGGCTACGAACTAGCCGTTTCTAAGCCAGAAGTTATTGTTAAAACTGTAAACGGTCATGAAGAAGAACCTTTTGAATTATTAATTGCTGACGTAAGCGAAGAACACCAAGGTCGCATCATGGAAGCTTTAGGCGCCAGAAAAGCTGATCTAGTCAGCATGCAACCCGATCAAAAAGGACGAGTACGTTTAGAATACATAATTCCAACCAGAGGATTAATTGGCTTTCAAACTGAATTTCTAATGTTAACTTCTGGAATTGGCATTCTACATCATGTTTTTGATCATTATGGGCCTAAAAAATCAGGCGAAATTGCTAAACGTGGTCGCGGGGTTTTAATTGCCAATTCCGCTGGCAAATCAACCGGATTTTCTTTGTTTAATCTACAAGAACGCGGTCAGATGTTTATCGGACCCCAAACGGATATCTACGAAGGTATGATTATAGGTGTTAATTCTCGCGACGAAGATTTAGTTGTAAACCCCAACAAAGGCAAGCAGCTAACCAATATGCGCGCCGCTGGATCGGATGAAAATATTATTTTGACTCCGCCTTTGAAACTCAGCTTAGAACGCGCTATTGAGTTTATTGAAGACGATGAATTGGTCGAAATCACGCCAACGCAGATGCGCCTCCGAAAAAAAATCTTAAGTGCTACGGAGCGGAAAAGATTAAGCCGAACGTAGGGGAGAGCCTTGTGCCTACCTTTCCTATTTTGAATGGGCTTTGTTAAATAAATCAATGTTTTTGTCATGATCGGTAGCCGCAGGCTTTAGCCTGCGTTTTAAAATTCAATAACACTTCAGATCTTATCGCAGGCTAAAGCCTGCGGCTACCAAACAAAGATTAGTTTTTTACCATTGATTCAACAAAACCCTACGAAAACATGTCCACGTGTTTTCTTTACAAATCAATAGGTTATAAAAACAAATCCATTTTTAATAACTTCTCAAAAAATTAGGGTAAATAAGATTTTTTGTTTCGTCGTACCGCGGCTTGGGCGGGATCCAGCTTAAACTGTGCCTTTCTCCTGACTTGTACCAATTAGTTATGATATTCCTAATGGGCCATACCGAGTGGTTTTCACTTAATTTTAAATTAAGCTAAATTAAGCATTTCTTAATTTAACACGCGTCATTTTTCGTTATAATGTGAGTAGAAACAAATATTCTTGCTGAGTAACTAAACTTCCATTAGGATAAAAAATATGAACAGGTTAAATATACTAAACTATAAACATCGCCGTACTAACTCAAGGTAGCTTTCTACGCTTGGGGGGCTACTTGTAGCCTTCCATGTAGTAAACAAAAAGCTCTTGGAAGACAAAAAGTTTTCCAAGAGCTTTTTTTTTAACTTTAAAATTGGAGATAACCATGAAAACCAGACTAAATCATCCTAAACGCCGTCGCTTGATAGCTCTCTCATCTTTAGACTTCTTATCACCATTTCTTTTAACGCGAGGAAAATGTCATGGCTACTGTTACTGTCAATCCAATTAACCTAAAGCGCGGTCCTTATGTTGTAATTTCAACTGTAATCTGGGAATTTTTTAGTTACTATGGAATGTGTTCGCTTTTAATTTTATATCTTACTCAATTTTTCCACTTTTCTGATCAATATTCTTATTCTCTTTTTGGTACTTACACTTCGTTAGTTTATTTAACTCCCATCATTGGCGGCTGGCTTGCTGATCATTATTTAGGAAACCGCATCAGCATGATTTTGGGCGCAATATTAATTATGTGTGGGCATTTTACGCTAGCGTGCACAACGCTCTCAGGCTTATATCTAGGCTTAAGTTTCCTCATTTGTGGGATGGGTTTTTTTAAATCGAGCGCCATTTGTTTAATTACGGAATATTACAAAAACCCAACTGAACGAAAAAGCGCTTTTATAATTTATTATCTAGGCGGCAACGTTGGCGCGGCAGTTGCGCCTCTTGTCTGTGGCTACGCAGCCGCTAAATATGGTTGGGATTACGGCTTTGCCGCGGCGGGAGCAGGAATGCTCTGTGGTTTACTAATTCTCTTCAAATTTCGTAAGTATCTTGCTGGAATCGGTAATCCCCACCTACCTTTTTTTAACGAAAAGAATAAATTCAATATAAAACTAATTTTAAGTTATCTCGCGCTAGTTTTCGGTATGCTAGGCACTACTGCCTTCATCGTCATAAAACTTTGGGGCGGTTATGTGCTAATCGCAACCACTCTGGTCTCCTTTTTTATTATCGGAAAAATTTATTTCGAGAGTAAAAATACCAACAACCAAGCTCAACAAAATGGCTTAACTTTAGCGTTCATTCTAACTGTGTTTGGTGTTTTATTTTGGGTATTTGGTCAACAAGGAGTAAGTTCGATAAGTTTATTTATTGAACGTTTTGTCGATCGAAACTTATATTGCCATTTCGGTAATTTAACGTTTCAATATTTAATTCCAACGCCCATGTTCCAAACGATTAACCCTAGTGGCATCGTGATTTTTGGCTTATTGGTGGCTTATTGCTTAAAGAAACTTGCTAAAATCAACATTACGATTAACAGCATCACGCAAGTTATTTTGGGCACGGCACTTTTAACCGTTGGCTTTTGGTTATTTTCGGCGGGAGCTTCATCGGCGCAAGTATTAAAAATTTCGATGATTTGGGCGATTATTGGTTTAACTGTAATCAGTGCTGCAGAGATTTTCATCGATCCTGTGATAGTAAGTGCCATTAGTGAAGTTGCTCCAGTAAAAGCTTTAGGAACGTTAACTGCCATTTACTACCTTTTCACGGGTTCAATTAGTAATTATCTGGCAGCGTGGGTAGCAAAGTTTACCGCTTCGCCTAGTAAGCATGCTTCGGCTATCCTTTATCAAAATACTTACCTAAAGATTTTTTATATCGGACTACTAATGATTATAGTGCTATGCTGCTTACGCTGGAAAACAAGTCAGGAAAAATCTTAAGTGCTACGGAGCGGAAAAGATTAAGCCGAACGTAGGGAAGAGCCTTGTGCCTGCCTTTCCTATTTTGAATGGGCGGGTACAAGACCCGCCCCTACGAAGGCTTTGTTGAATAAATAAGAAGTTACGAACGAGATTTAATCGATTATAATTCAATCACTTAAAGCAATAAGGAGAGAATTATGAAAAAGACTAAATATCACGTTCGTAACTGGAAGCAT
>Ga0172379_10002326_pt1 | contig 33979 bp, 35 predicted proteins | sample GrowelOW334metaG_FD_119756 | JGI IMG/M metagenome (GOLD analysis project Ga0172379, IMG submission 119756) | Groundwater microbial communities from an aquifer near a municipal landfill in Southern Ontario, Canada - Groundwater well OW334 metaG | ecosystem: Environmental > Aquatic > Deep... | reverse complement strand
GTACCGGGTGTGAGAGCATGGCCCGGCTCACTGGGACTGAGACACTGCCCAGACTCCTACGGGAGGCTGCAGTCAAGAATATTCCTCAATGGCCGAAAGGCTGAAGGAGCGACGCCGCGTGCATGATGAAGCCCTTTGGGGTGTAAAGTGCTTTTATATGGGACGAACAAATGACGGTACCATATGAATAAGGGGCTGCTAACTTCGTGCCAGCAGCAGCGGTAATACGAAGGCCCCGAGCGTTATCCGGATTTATTGGGCGTAAAGCGTACGCAGACGGTTTGTAACATCTTTTGTTAAATCATAAGGCTTAACTTTGTGACCGCGAGAGATATGGACAAGCTAGAGACTGGGAGAGGTAAGCGGAATTGCTGGTGTAGGGGTTAAATCCGTTAATATCAGCAGGAACACCAAAAGCGAAGGCAGCTTACTAGAACAGTTCTGACGTTCAGGTACGAAAGCGTGGGTAGCGAATGGGATTAGATACCCCAGTAGTCCACGCCGTAAACGATGGATGCTAAACATTGGAAGTATCGACCCTTTCAGTGTTGTTTAATCAAGCTAACGCCTTAAGCATCCCGCCTGGGGAGTACGGTCGCAAGATTAAAACTCAAAGGAATAGACGGGGACCCGCACAAGCGGTGGAGCATGTGGTTTAATTCGACGATAAGCGAGGAACCTCACCAAGGTTTGACATCCGGCTGCAGACCCCGAGAAATCGGGGGGCCTTCGAGGGTGCCGGACAGATGCTGCATGGTTGTCGTCAGCTCGTGTCGTGAGATGTACGGTTAAGTCCGAAAACGAGCGCAACCCCTATCCTATGTTTCATGTGTCATAGGAAACTGCCTACTTTAAGTGGGAGGAAGGTGGGGATGACGTCAAATCAGCATGGTTCTTACACCTTGGGCGACACACGTGCTACAATGGGGAGTACAAAGGGATGCCAAATGGTAACATGGAGCAAACCCCCAAAACTCTCCTCAGTTCGGATTGAGGTCTGCAACTCGACCTCATGAAGCTGGAATCGCTAGTAAACGCGTATCAGCCACGGCGCGTTGAATACGTTCTCGGGTCTTGTACTCACCGCCCGTCACACCAAGAGAGTTGGTAGCACCCGAACCTCGCACCTGCGAGGGAAGGTGAGATCAGCGATAAGGGTGAAGTCGTAACAAGGCATCCGTAGCGGAAGCTGTGGATGGATCACCTCCTTTCTAGGGAGAAATTCCTCTTAATTACTTCGGTAATTTCGATAGGAAAGGTCGAAACTTTGAATTTATTCAGAGTTGGAGAGTTAGCGCTTGTCAATAACCAAAGTTATAAAGTTTATCAAGTTAAAAGTTCATAAAGCACTTTAAGTTCTTTATCTTCTTTGAAAACTTAAGAATAGTTTATGGGACTATTAAATCAATTATCAATTTTCAATTAACAATTGACAATTATGATTGACGAAAAAGGACTGTCCTAAACTAGTTGTGAGGTTAGTCCTTTTTTGTTACAATAAAGTCGGTTCATAAAGTTAATAAAGTTTGTAAAGTTCTTAAGGTCTAATCGATGAACTCTTTATAAACTTTTAACTTGATAAACTTTAAAAACTTATTTCGGGCAATTAGCTCAGTTGGTTAGAGCGCTACACTGATAATGTAGAGGTCGGAAGTTCAACTCTTCCATTGCCCACCTCGACTCTTCGCCTTTGGCGGATCGCTCGGTGCAGGCACTTGAGGCGAATAAAGCGAGAGTTTTAACATGAATAATGACAGCTGGTTTCAGAGTTTGATTAAGTATTTTAATCTGGCTTCAGAAAAAATAAATTATCGATTAATAGCTTGCTTTTTTGGAGCTTTGCTTTTGACCTTGCCGGCCATTTACGCCTTAGTGCTAGCTTGGTCCAGTCCTGCTAATTTGATCGACTATCTGGCTACTGTTGCCCCTGAAACACCTTTAAATATCAGTGAAGCCGTATTGCAAACTACTTTTGATAGCACTTTTTCCTTCTTGAGTAATTATTTAATCTGGGTGGTAATCGGACTATTCTTATTCAATTTCGGGTATCAATTATTCGTGATTTACATTGTTGCCAAGTTGGTAATCTGGATTGCTAAATCTAATAAGTTGATTTATAACAAAGTGCAAGTTTACAATACTTTACTTTTAGTATACAGTGTTAAGACCGTGTTAGATGTGATCGTTATATATCTAGTAAATGATAATACTGGGAATCTAGTTATCGCTTTAGTTATCAATGGAGTTATCTATTATTGTTTGTATAGGATTTTAAGTTTGTTGCCGAGGATAGCGAGTGAAGAGAAAGCGTGAAACACTTTATCTTCCGAGCGACGCAGGCACTACAGTGGTTAATACCATTTATTGAAAAATCAAAATATAGCGGGGTAGAGCAGTTGGCAGCTCGCCAGGCCCATAACCTGGAGGTCGTCGGTTCGAATCCGACCCCCGCAACTAACGAAGTTTATAAAGTTTATAAAGTTTATAAAGTAATATTGAAAAGCTCAATTAACTTTTAACTTTATACTTTAAAAACTTTATTAACTGAGTGGGCCGGGGTAGCTCAGTGGTAGAGTCCCGCAGAGCGGGCAAGAGCATCGTGCCCCGCAGAGCGGGGTTCTGACTCGAGCAATAAAACAAAAGTTATAGGCCGGGGTAGCTCAGTGGTAGAGCAGATGCCTGAAGAGCATCGTGTCGTCAGTCCGATTCTGACACTCGGCACATGTGGGATGTTTATGTGATACAAAGCATAAATCATAACCGATATTATATTGGTTATTCTCACGATGCTATTTTTAGATTGAGTTATCACAATGCTGGTCGCAATAAATCGACTAGACCATACCTGCCTTATCGATTGGTATTGGTAGAACATTACGATAATAAATTATCAGCAATGGCTAGGGAACGAGAAATAAAGAAGATGAAAGGTGGTGTAATGTTTAAGAAATTGATTTCGATCAGTGCCTGAAGAGATCGTGCCCCGCAGAGCGGGGTTCTGACCCTCGGCACAACGAAGTTTATAAAGTTCATAAGGTTTATAAAGTTTATAAAGTGCAGTTACTGCCATGACTTTATAAATCAAATTTGATAATATTTACCATTAACTTTACTAACTTTTTAACATTACAAACTTTACAACTTATTTCGGGGTGTCGTATACCGGTAGTACACATGCTTTGGGAGCATGCTGACAGGGTTCAATTCCCTGCACCCCGACAAAACAAAAAACGCCATTTGGCGTTTTTTGTTTTGGAGTGGGTGAAGCAAGTCACCCCCGCCCGAACGTACCGCTCGGTACGGGCAGGTGCGTGACTTGCGTTGGGAATTGAAAGCCGGAAGTATGTGCCGTTAGGCACAACTGAGGCCGGTCCGCCAGCTGGCGGATTAGTGAGCGACGTCCCGATGAACATCGGGGCTAGCGAGACTTAGCGACTGGAGCCAATTCCCTGCACCCCGACATTTTAAAAACCCGCAAGGGTTTTTTAGTATTAAAAAAAAGAGGCAGGTGCCTCTTTTTGCTAATTTCTCTGGATAAAAATATAAATAATCTTTTTTTTATTCTCTGGTGCCTTGGCATCAAAGAATACAGGCTCGCTAGCATAAATCTTAAAAGTATCCACCTGATCTTCGTTCAATTTTAAAGAATCTTTTTCTGAGGTAGATGCCCAAAGATCAGCTTCAATCTCAGATTCTTTGGTCTCAAATTTGCCAGTGCTGATATCAATGCCAGTCAATTCTTGCCCAGGAGCTAACTCTATCACCGTTGGGTTGTCACTGTGGACCTGCTTGAGAGCTGATTCGGAACTTTTATCACAACCAGTAATGATAGTGATGCTGAAGATGACACAGAGGGTCATTTCAGCTATGGGATGTCTGCTAATAATCATTATATATCTCCAAAATTTAAAAAAGAACTAATTAACTGAACTATCATATCAATATTCATTTATAATAGTCAAGATATTGATTTATTTAGATTATCGTGGCATAATCATCAAATATGGCTAAAAATAAGACAAAACAGAAAGTGTTTGTCGGGCTCTCGGGAGGGGTAGATTCCTCGGTAACGACAGCTCTGCTGGTTCAAGCAGGTTATGAAGTAACCGCTGTTTTCATGCAGAATTGGTCCCATTCGACTACGCTATCGCTTCGCTCAGGGCAGGCTACTGATTTTGCGGGTTGTTGTAATTTAGAAAAAGACGTATCAGATGCTAGAGCGGTGGCTCATCAGCTCGGCATTCCTTTCTATGTTTGGAACTTCGAAAGTGAATATCGTGAAAAAGTATTGGAATATTTTTTTGCCGAATACGAAGCGGGTCGAACTCCTAATCCTGATGTCATGTGTAATCGTGAGATTAAATTCAAATTATTTCTTGACCGAGCTTTGAAATTAGGCGCGGACAAAGTAGCCACGGGGCACTATGCCAGGATAGAAGAATCTGAAACTGGTTTCAAATTATTGAAAGGAATTGATCCTGCCAAAGATCAAAGTTATTTCCTGTGTCGATTGGGGCAACACGAATTATCTCATGCGCTATTTCCGCTAGGTGCGATGCCTAAGAGTGAGGTTAGGCAATTAGCTCGGAGTTTCAATCTGCCTACAGCGGACAAAAGGGATTCACAGGGCATCTGCTTCGTCGGTCAGATTGATATTAGAGAATTTCTAAAGACTCGCATTAAGGTCAGTCCTGGTCCTATCATTAATCCTGGTGGCACCGTCCTGGGTAAACACGAAGGCCTAGCGTTCTATACCATCGGCCAAAGACGTGAAATCGGCAATATTGCTGGTGGACCATATTTCGTGGTTGCCAAGAACAAAGACCTTAATCAATTGATCGTCAGTAGTGACCCTTTTGATAAATTGCTCTGGCGTCAGGGTTGTCTCTTGACTGATATTACCTGGGTTCACCAAGCTCTAGATTTGCCAATCAAATTGGAAGTAGTTATTCGTTATCATCATCAACCAGTGCTGGCAGTTTTGACTCAAGAGGGGGAATCGTTTAAATTAATTTTTGACCAAGCGGAACGAGCCGTAACTCCAGGTCAGTTAGCCGTCTTCTATCAGGGAGATGAATTATTAGGCGCAGGAGTTATTGATGAGCAATTATAATTATGTCTACCAGAAAGAAAAATAATAAATACGCTCAAAATGCCGAAGCGGTGCTGGATTTACACGGTTTTACTATAAATGAAGCTGAGCAGGAGCTTGAGGATTTTCTAAGCGAGGCTAAGAGTAATAATTGGCATCGTTTGCGTATCATTACAGGTAAAGGTATTAATTCACCTGACGGTCAGGCTCGTCTGAAGCCCTGGCTGGAGCGTTATTTGAGCCAAAAAAATTATCAATTTAGACAAGCTAAAATGACCGAAGGCGGAGAGGGAGCCATGGATATTTCTATATAGTGCGTTTAGCGCTTACTAGTTAAATAGTTAAAAATTTCACCAGCCACATTAAGGCCGGTTATTTTTTCGAAGATTCGTATTTGAGGTGAGCTGTTGATTTCAAAACAATGATAGTGGTCATAATGTTTGACCAAGTCAACTCCGGCCAGAGCTAGGCCTTTGGCTTGAACCGCCTGCACACATTGGGCTAGGACTTCAGGCGCTAAGTTCACGGACTTTCTAGCACCTCCAGCTCTGGTACTTAGGAAATCATTTGGTTTGACCACTCTCTCCATGGCACCCAGGGCCTGATTACCAACGACTATCACTCGGTAGTCGGATTTAATTGGCAGATAACTTTGGATAATGAGACTACGACCATGTTTCTGGATGTAATCGCCTAATTCTCTATGGTTGTTGATCTTAGCGACGCTTTGACCAAGACTACCATTAGCAGTCTTGGCAATTAGTGGATATTGAAATGATTTTTCCTGATCCCGACTGAGGTGGAAGAAGAAGCGATAGGGTACAGTGCTTAGGACCGAGTGTTCCATGAAACTGATTTTATCGTTTGGCAAGGCACCCTGACTTAAGATGTCTTCGACGACTACTTTGCCGAGTTGTTTCAAGTGTTTGGCCAATTCAGCGACCAAGGAAACTTGTCGGCCGATGGCGTAAAAAAAGTAAACATCAAAATCAGTTAAATCGGCGCCGGTTCTATCGTAGATACCGATACCGCTTCGTTGATAATCTAGAATGACCTGATTGAGACTAAGGCTCTTGAAGCTATGGTTATGACCAGCGCTTTCTTGCTCTAGACGTTTGGCTAAATATGATTGGCTATTGCCTAATAATAATACTCGCATAATTTGTAGATAATATTCCCAAATATTATAGCATAAATGGATAATTACAATAGTCTCGGTAAAATGCTGTAAAATAAAGGCAATTTATAGTCTTTTGTTGCTTGATTTTTTTCGTCATTTCTGTTACACTTGATTTTAGTTTTAGCTTTTATTAGCTATTTTTCGTTTAAATAGTGGGTTTGTGGACAAAATTGGCAAACTGTAGACATTGTTTCCATAGCATTTGAGTCAAGCTAAACATCTTGCAGGGGCCGAAGCTCATGATGTTTCCTATGGCGAACCTTGCCTGTTGAAGCTGTTTAAATGCCTATGGCGGGCTTGCCTCGCCGAAGCCCTTAAGGGCGTAGGCGGGTATGGTATAATGGCTATTACGCTAGCCTTCCAAGCTGACGATACGGGTTCGATTCCCGTTACCCGCTCCAAAACGTTCAATTAATTACAACACACAATGCTGCAGTGTTTTAATGACTTGAACGTAAAATCCGTCAAAAAGCTCTCGTTTTAGAATTAATTATTAGAAATTATGTTAAGAATTAAATTAGCCAGACGTGGCAAGAAGAAACAACCGACTTATCGTTTAATTATCAACGAAGCCGGTCGTGACACTTACGGCACCTTTTTAGAAAATCTAGGCAACTATGATCCCAAGTCTAAGAAGTTGGATGTTCAAACCGATCGTATTAAGCATTGGATTAGTGTTGGTGCTCAGATGACTGACTCTGTTAATAATCTCTTGATCGCTAACAAGGTGATTGAAGGTAAGATGATTAGTGTTTCTAGGCTTTCCAAGAAATCCAAGGAAGTAATGAAGAAAGCTGAAGACGCTAAGAAGGCTCAAGAAGACAAGGCTAAGGCTGAAGCTGAGGCTCCTGCAGAATCTACTCCAGAAGCTCCTGCTGAATCTAGTACCGAAGCAGTTTCAGAAGTATCTGAAACGACTGAAGAAAAAGCTGTAGAGTAATCAAAAATTATCAAATTCAAAAAACACCAGTAATGGTGTTTTTTGTTTGTCTAGAAATATTATTTTTTTAATGGAAGGCTGGTATTACACGATAGCGCAATCACCAACTTTCTCCCTCTCCTAAGCTAGGAGAGGGGACGGGGTGAGGTCTGGAGTCTACTATGTAAAAGACTAGATCCCCGATCAAGCCGGGGATAAATTTTATTGACAAAGACCACTCCTCATGATTAAATCTAGCTAATAGTACTTTTTAAATAAAATATAGGTTTGGACATGGAGTCAATCATTTTGATTATAGTAGCCTATTTGGTAGGCTCTCTGCCGACTGGCTATCTAATAGGCTGGCTCAACGGTGTTGATGTTATGTCACAGGGCAGTCGTAATATTGGTTTTACTAACGTCAGGAGGCTCTTAGGAACCACTTGGGGTCTGGTAACGCTAATAATTGATTTCGGTAAAGCGACGCTTTTTTTGTGGTTGCTTGTGCCACATTATGCCACAACTGAACACACATCTGTTTTACAGATTATTTGTGGTCTGTTTATCATAATTGGTAACACCAAGTCGGTCTGGCTAAAATTTAAGGGTGGTAAAGGAGTTGCGACTAGTGCTGGAGTTTTTGCTGTCATCTTTCCTTATGGTTTAATACCTGCTGTAATTCTATTTTTGCTTGTCTTAATAATCACCAATTATTTATCAGCTGGTTCCTTAGCTGGAGCCTTAACTATGGTGCTGGTCAGAGCGACTCAGATTATTATTGATACCGAAGGTATGTTTAATTGGGAGGCAACAGTGCTCAATCTACTAATCATATTAACTGTCGTTTTGGTGATTATACATCACCGAAATAATATCAAAAGATTGCTCAGCGGTACCGAACCTAAATTCAGGGTAAATAAACAAGGCGTTCCTTAATAGAACGCCTTTTTCGTATGTTAACTGTATGAAATAACCTATTTACTAAGTGCTAGATAATAATTAAATTTATCTTTGTATATTTTTTGCACAGTTAGGTTGGCGTCGTGAGCCAATTTTTTTAATTCTCTAGCGGTGAAAGCGTGATAATATCGTTGGCTAATGATTTGGCCTTGACTGCTTTTCCAGTCGAAGATGATATCGCCTAAATCCATCTGGTGTTTGCCGAGTAATTTCAAAATCCAATGTTTGATAATTAATTTCCTGTATTTTGATTGTTGCCAGAGGTTCCAGACGCTAATGAAAATGACGCCGTCTGGTTTAACCTTGTTTTTCAATTGCTTAATGGCCTCCAAGCGCAATTTGTAGCTGGGTAAATGATGTAACATGGCAATGGAAAAGATGTAGTCAAAGTTAATCTCCGGCAGTTCGCTTAATTTAAAGACATCGCAAATTCTAAATTCCACCTGCGTCTGGTCTCGATATTTATCTTGGGCAATACTAATTAATTCGGAGCAATTATCTACGCCGAGATAGTTGATATCCTTATCGGTAAACAATTCCAAGAGACGGCCGTTACCACAACCCACATCCAGAACTTTAAGCTGTCGGTCCACAGTACTGATTTGTGATACAAATTGTTCTAGTTCTGGCCAATTGCGTTTGCGTCTGGTGTTATCGAACTGACAGGCAATAGCTTGGTAATTCCGTTTGACCATCTTCAATAGATTTTTCGTAGTTTGTTCGTTCATGGTGGTCGTTTTATTCCCGCGAAGGCGGGAATCTCGTTGAATTGATCCTAGATCCCCGATCAAGCCGGGGATAAATTTTAAAATTTTTCGTAGTTTGTTCGTTCATTTTGTTTTAATTTTATTCCCGCGAAGGCGGGAATCTATAGTTTAATGCTAGTTCTTAATTACAAAACAATCATAATATATTCTACAAATATGGTCATACTCCTAGATCTCCGATCAGGTCGGAGATAAATTTCTAATTTTTCGTAGTTTGTTCGTTCATTTTATTATAATATTAATACACATGATTCATATCGTGAAACTCCCACAAATCAACGAATCCATTCACTAATACACGAATCTCAACGAGGAATTAAGAATAAAGAATATAGATTAAAGAATCTTAAATCTTAAATCCTAAATCTTTGTTAATAACCTACCCCGGCCTATCGGCCACCCCTCCCGAGAGGGGAATTAACCCTGTTTTTGATAGAGATTGTTCTTCGCCAAAGTCAGTTTGATATCCTCATAACTAATCTTATCACCCAGAGCATCTTTTAAATCTTTCAACTTATCACTGGTTAATTCTTTTTTGGCTTGCAAAATCAGCGCTTGAGTTTCAGGTTTAACCAACTTATCAATGTTGATCGGTAATTTCTTGTCAATCAAGAAACAGAGATGTTCTACGATGGTACTTTCTTTCAGTTCTCTAGCCTGAGCTATTTCACTGATTGACAAACCGCGGTGGTAGAGGTCGTAGGATTCTAATTGTGTTAATTTGGTGGAGAGAGTTTTCTTTGGTTTCGCGCTATGACTATGATCTTGTTCTGACGAATTATTTCTTTGACGGCTAGTCTTCAGGCAGACATCGCAATGTCCGCAATTTTGACCGGCTTCGCCGAAATAATTGAGGATGTATTTCTGACGACAGTCGTGGTGAAAAATATAATTTTCAATCTGATTTAATTTGTCGTAGGCGGCGCTTAGCTTCTGCCTTAATTGGTCGAAGTCCAGTTCCACTGCTTCGGCGGGAACCTCTTTGAGAATCTGAATAGTGCTACCTTGCCATGGGGGTTGGAAAAAAACTAAATTTTGATCCGCTAAAGTTTTAATCAACTTTTGCAGGGTGGCTCTTTTCTGATCAATCATTTGGGCCAATTCGTCCAGGTTGACTTGCCAACCAGCACTCAACTTATCCGAGTAATTGCGACGCAGATTGGCCATGATAATCAATTGTTTCTTGGCCTTGGAGCTGATTGAGTCTAATATTTTATCCCAATCGGCAATCAATTTAATATAGGCCAGACCTGACCCCTCTTGACTGCGTCTTAGATACCCGCCTGACTCCAAAATTTTAATAGCAGTACCGACGGCCATTTCTGGCACCTCGTCACTCAATTGATGTTTTAACTCCCCGTAGGTCACTTGGATATTACCAGTGACCGGATCAGTGTTGGGATGATTTTTCAAGACTTCATAGAGTTGCAAGATAAGTTCGGGGCTGGGATTATCGCCCTTGATAAAGAACTCGCGCAGGTAACGGTCACGGCTAGAATAGAGCAGGAGGCAGACGCTGGGTTGACCATCGCGTCCGGCGCGACCCGATTCCTGGTAATAGGCCTCCACATTGGGTGGTAAACTGTCGTGAATAACGAAACGGATGTTGGGTTTATCAATACCCATACCGAAGGCATTGGTTGCGACGATGATATTGATGCGACCATTCATGAAGTCATTCTGGACTCGGTCACGATCGCGAGCATCCATGCCGGCGTGATAGCCGACTGCTTCAATGCCGTTGTCAATCAAGGATTGTAAAATCTCTTCGGTGCGATTTCTGGTCGGCGCGTAGATAATGCCCACGGGATCGGCCATACTCTGGATGGTTTCTGTAATAATAGTTGTCTTGGCGCTGTTGGATCCCTGAATGACACCGAATTGCAGGTTGGGTCTGGCGAAACCAGTGATAATCAGCTCGGGATTGTCGAGACTTAATTGATCGATGATGTCGGCGCGCACTTCTGGAGTAGCGGTGGCTGTCAAGGCGATGATGGGAGGATTACCCACCAGCTCAATGGCCTTGGCTAGCTTGGAATAACTGGGACGGAAGTCATGACCCCATTGACTGATACAATGAGCTTCGTCAATGGCGAAGAGACTGACTTCAATCGTTTTTAATCTCTCGACAAAGGCGCGGTCGTAAAATCTCTCCGGAGCGATGTAAACTAATTTAATTTTGCCTTGACTGAGATCGTCTAGTCGCTTGGCGCTTTCAGCCGGGCTGATAGAGCTGTTGATGAAGGTGGCGGGTATGCCCTGACGATCCATTTGGTCAACCTGGTCTTTCATTAAGGCGATTAAAGGGGAGATAACAATGGTGATACCCGGGAGCACTAGAGCGGGCAATTGATAGCATAAAGATTTACCACCACCAGTCGGCAAGATGATGACCGATGATCGTCCGGTGAGTACAGCGTCAATGGCTCGTTCCTGACCCGGTCGAAACGACGAAAAGCCGTAATGGATAGCCATCAGATCGATGATTTGGGATTTTAGATTTTGAATGTCTAGTGTATGCGTCATTGAATAGTTTTTTATATGATACGAATACTACAAACAGTACTAATCTACGAAAATTGCTACGAATACTACTAATGAATAACGTTACGAGTTACCCGCCCGAACGTACCGCGTTCGGTACGGGCGGGTGAGTTACGAGTTCCTGCTCTTCACAAATGCTCGAAGATTATTTTGTAGCGCTAAGGCGACAGTCAGGGGACCGATGCCACCCGGAACTGGCGTGATACGACAGTCGGTGCCTTCGAAGCTGGCGATATCGACATCACCCACAGTCTTGCCGTCCAGTACATTGATGCCAATATCAATGATGACGGCTTCATTGTTGGTCATAGAAGCACCAATCAAATTGGCTTGACCGACCGCGCTGATGATGACGTCGGTCTCGAGTGTGACTTGCGACCAATTGTCATCGACCAAATAAGTTGCTACCTCAGCGCCGAATTGACTTAGCCAGGTATTCAGATTATTGGTGAAGACGCTGTCCTTGCCAATGATGATAATTTTTTTGTCGGTCAAATCTAATTTACAATAATCCAAGACGCTTTTGACGGCGCCGAAGGTGGGCGGGATCATCTTGTTGGACGATTCGGTTTGGATTAATTGGGCTAGGTTATCCGGATGAAAGCCGTCAACATCTTTGGCCGGATTAATGGCGGTAATTATTTTGTCAGTGTCTAAATGTTCAGGCAGTGGCAACTGTATTAATATGCCGTCAATTGCTTCATCTTTATTTAAAAAATTGATAGTGTTTAGGATTTCTGTTTCGTTAACATTATCTGCCAGACGATAAAGACTGAAATCCATACCGACTGTTTCTGCTTCACGACTTTTGATGCGGACATAGAGTTCGCTGTCGGGACGCGAGCCAACCAGAATTACCGCCAGATTTGGTCGGCGGTATAAGTCATGGCCAGTAGAAGATTTAACGCACAAATCATAGACCTCTTGAGCAATGGTCTCTTTAATGTCGTTGGCAATTTGTCGGCAATTAATCAATTCCATATTTTTATTCCCCTTCTTATTTTTTTCTCCTCCCCCTTACCAAGGGGGAGGTTGCCCGCCTCGACTCGCAGGAGCTTATCGACGCGAGGCGGGGGAGGGGGTAGGTTGTATTCCCCTCTAGAGAGGGGTGCCTGAAAGGCGGGGTGTGTTAATATCTAATCAATGATTCTTAAAATCTCGCCTATATCCTATCACAGGCACCTAAATAAGGCAAAAAAGGCTAAAATAAGCCAAGGTTAGCGCTAATATTGACATTTTCAGCTAAATATGATATAATTACCAATTAAAAATGTTCTTTTTATTATCATATTTTTGGAGTCATCATGTCTAATTCAACGAAAAATATCCTTACTAAAGTGGTCGTAGCCACTATCATCGTAGGTTATTGTTATCAGTTAAGCCTATTATGGCGTAACAGAAAATAAGTATTCTCAGAAAATTTTGTTAGATCCGGGTCTGTTATTAAAAAACACAGACCCACTTATCTTAGTTCATAATTATTTGTGGACTGGGATAAGTATGTTCTTTTAAATTAATATTTTGGAGTTTGTAATGAAAAAGAGTACCTTGTATCTTGCATTTGCTTTCAATTTTGTGTTTATTTACTTAGCGACATTGCTGGTATCTAATTTTGCTGATATTGATAAGCTGTTAGCTTATCCAAAAATAGACTCGCTTATAAATGCAGAAAGCATTAAAAGAATGTTTGCTTTAATTAGATTGGGCTTAATGTTTTGTATTGCCCCAAATTTGATTGTCGCATTCATATTCCATATTTTAGAAAAAAACACTTCAGACGATTCAGTTGAAATTCATGAAAATATGGAGCCTGATAGTAACTAAAATATTTATCTGCGGTCTGATTTATTTCAGACCGCCACTTATCTTAGTTCATAATCATTTGTGAACTGGGATAAGTATGTTCTTTTATATAATTCGGAGTTGTTAATGAAAACCTACACTGTTAAATGGTGGAAATTTCTCTTCGGTAACGGTTTTAAAGAGCGAGCACAAGAAGGATTTGATCAAATCAAAGATTGTCTTAGTGGTCAGCATAAGCTAATCGATATCGGCAGTGGTTTCGGGCATGTTACCAGTCTTTTACAAGAAAAAGGTTATGAAGTCACTTCTGTAGATGCCAAAAAGCATTATACAGTAGCTGGAGTTGAGACGCTCATTTATGATGGCAAGACTTTACCTTTTGCTGACAACAGTTTTGATTCAGCTCTGCTGATGACTGTTATGCATCATGCCAACGATCCTTTGGCTTTACTTGATGAAGCGTTACGAGTAGCTAAGAGAGTTATTATTATCGAAGACCTTGTCTCTAGTAACTATTCTCGTTGGCGCACGCATGTCTTGGACAGAATTTTGAATTTCGATTTCATTAATCCGATTCAAAATTTGTCTGATGAAGGTTGGAAACGGGCTTTTGCTGATAGAGGTTTGAGATTAGTGAAAACAGACTATTGGCGAACCAACGTCTTCTGGTCACATATCGACCAAGCGCATTATTGCGTAGATAGATTGGATGGATAAAATGCCAGTAATACCTAGTCGGACTTGTTGTTAATCTAACAAGTCCACTTATCTTAGTTCATAATCATTTGTGAACTGGGATAAGTATGTTCTTTAATAAAATTTATAAGGAGTTCTAAACATGTTTAGAAAGTTTTTATTGAGCCTTGTTGTGCTTAGTGTAGTCATGACTAACGTCGCCGTGTCTAAGGTGGAGTTAACACTAGATGTTATGAATGAATCTGAGCTGGTTTATGATCGTGATATCTGTTACGTTTATCACTTGTTATCAAGTGTTTCCTTACCAGTAACGACTGATAATATCATGGAAACTACTACCAGAAAACAATTAATCGCTATAGTTCATTTACCACCAGATTTCACATATTTTTGGTATAAGCCGGATGATCTTCTTCTTCATATCCTTCCGATTAGGACAAACGATTCGGTCTCTGTAGTTGCAAATAGATGGCGTCTTAATGGTGGTAAAACTATTAGCATTAAGGGTTACTGCTGGAAAGATTTCTTGCCGTATCAGGTAGAGGGATGGCACAGGTTAAGAAAATATATAATCAGCTCTGAGCCTATGAATGAGATTAAGCTTGTTCAAGAAGAAGCCTCGGAGTCACAAATGTCTCAAGAGTGGATTAGAATTATAGTTTTATATTTAAGTGCATTAGTACTGTTAGTCTTACACGTATTGCTTAAACCTAAGCAATTTGAAAGTTCGTCTAAAATAAGTCTTTATGAATTGACTTATGCTTTATATAATGCATTCTTGATATTTAGCTTGGTCATGACTCTTTCAATGACTTTTAGTATCTTATCTTTCGAAGGATTGTCACTACTTCTTGTTCTGGCAGGGTTAGCGTCAGTCTCATTGTTGATTTTAGTTGTTGGTATATTTAAATTTCAAACTGGTACTGAACGCATACAATGGTATCCTATCGGATTGTTAATGACGATAGTGTCCACCTTAGCTCTCGGTATTGCTTGCTTCTTATAAATAATCATCTGCGGTCTGATTAAACCCAGACCGCAACTTATCTTAGTTCATAATCATTTGTGAACTGAGATAAGTATGTTCTTTTAAATAATTGGAGAAATAAAATGTTTACTAACAAAAGTTTTTTGCGATTCTTGAGATGGTCATCGGTAATAGGAGGATTAATTCTGTTATTTTGGACTGTCTTTTATCTGGTTGCTGGTTATGTACCAGTGGTAGATAAAATATCTATATCACCTAATGAATGGTTAAGATTACCGTTCAGTATCTCTCGTTGGTGGGATTTCTTATTAGCGCCATTATATATTGCCGTATTTATATTTTTATTCCCAAAACCACGTACTGAAACCAGTGAGATCAAATCAGCCTTACTATCCATTGCATGTTTATTATTTATAGTTACTGGAATTGCTAGTATATTATTTGGTTTAGTATATTGTCTCTTTGGCGCACTATCCGTTTTAATATTATTGATATTAAAATATCGACTTGTTAAAAAATTTTGGGATTGGCTGATAGTACAGGATGCTTAAATGACATTTTATTTTTGAGGCTTATTATTTTTTTATAATAAGCCACTTATCTTAGTTCATAATTATTTGTGACCTGGGATAAGTATGTTCTTTTAAATAATTTTGGAGAAATAAAATGTTGTCTAACAAAAGATTTTTACAATTCTTCATCTGGTCTTTAGTAATAGGAGCCTTGATTGCTATATTTTGGGCTGTCTTTTATCTGATCACTGGATATGTGCCAGTTGTGGATAAAATATTAATGCCATATTTTGGCGAGGTGAGTCTATTTTTCGGCATCTCTCGTTGGTGGGACATATTGCTTGCACCGCTGTATATACTTGCACCACTACCTACTGATAATCTGGCTGATAGTAAAAGAGCGAATTTTGTGGAAGGTTGGATTATAGTTATTACGGTCGCATCTCTTTTTTTGTCATTTGTTGCGAGTTTGTGGTTCGGTTTAGTGTATTGTATATACGGAGTAATTCCATTTATTGTTTTGTTTATTGTGGTTGGCCGGCTACCGCGAAAAAATTTGGCAGAGGATGCATAAATGACATTTTATTTTTGAGGCTTATTATTTTTTTGATAATAAGCCACTTATCTTAGTTCGTAATCATTTGCGACCTGGGATAAGTATGTTCTTTTAAATAAATTATTTATACGGAGTTATCATGTATAGATTTCTATTGATTATTATCAGTATTATTATACTGAGTGTTTTTGATTTATCGGCTGGAGTGAAAAAAGTTGTTTATTATGACACGTATTGCGAGGTCATAGAAACAAGAGCTGGCGAGACCGTAAAAACCAATATTAACGGTTTTGATGTTACTACCGTGACTACCGAACATTGGGTACTGGCCAGAGTCCAATTACCTAAAGATATAATGGAGATTACCAGTCGGGATAGTACATTTCGTGTACTTTACAATGCTATGGCTATTAAAGCTCAGGAGTTGTGCGTAGATAATAAAGATCATATTATTATGAAATATATGAGTTACCTTAGTTATGAATGGTTAAATTATTTACCGTATAGGTTAATAGAGAACGGTAAATGCTTAGCCCGTCGAAATTCTGATGGTGTAATTAAAATATTGGAAGAGCATGATGCTTCTCCTAAAATAGGTCTCGCATATGAAGTAATTTTCATTATACTTACTTGGTCGATAAGCATAATCCTGTGTTTTCTGAGATTTAGGACTGGCAAATATTCTATAGCGACTACTATGCTGGTACTATTAACAGTGGCTGGGTCTTGCCTGCTTGGTTTGGTGGACGGATTTCTTACTGCCGATTCAACATATCTAAAAGCAGGCTTGATATTAGCGGATTTATCATTTTTTGTAATGTTTCTTGTAATAATGGATACAATACAAAAAAAATGGCTTCTCGTTATTAGTGCTGTTCTATTAACATTATCCTTACTGTTGCTACTATTGTTATGAGTGTATAAATAATTTTCCTGCGGTCTGATTAATTTCAGACCGCAACTTATCTTAGTTCATAATCAGTTGTGAACTGAGATAAGTATGTTCTTTTAAATAATTCGGAGTTCTTAATGAAAAAAGTTAGAGCAGTTGGTACAATAATCGCTTTGTCGGCGTTAATAGTAATTATAGTTAGGCTTTTTATTTTGATGCCACCGGTCGAACAAGGCGCAGATGGTATAAGACGGTCCGTTAGTGACCCTACCTTTAGTATTATTCTTTTCCAAATGGTTATTTTTGCTATAGGAGGCGCATTATTTATTATTGTAAAAAAATTCGTAATAGCTTTCTCTCTTAAAGTTCCAGTAAAGTATGATTCAACTATGGGTCAGGTGATGGGTGATTTAGAACGTAAGAATAAGGCTATCAAACAGGCTAGGTCAGAAATATGGTGGCCTTTAGCCTCACTACTTTTCTTCGCATCGCTGTTGATATATATGGCAGTAATACTCTGGCCAGAGTTTAATGGACAAGGTTCTAAGGTGTTGAAAGAAAGTGTTATATTTTGGGTCTGGGCTGCAATAATGTTGTTCGGAGCTTATCTGTCGGATAAGGAAGCTTTAAAAAAATAATCATTCGCGGTCTGATTAATTTCAGACCGCCACTTATCTTAGTTCATAATCATTTGTGAACTGTGATAAGATTGAACATTGAAAATAAAATAAAAGGTTGAAAAAATGAAAGAGATCATTTTTGGTTTCTTGAAGTTTGCTATTTTTCTAGTATTCTTTTGGAATACAGGGATAGTGCAATTAGTTCAAGAAACAGAGAAAGACAAAGAACCAAAAATTGAACGGTCTTGGCAAGAGCAAATGCTCCTTGAAAGACAAGCGAAAGATTTTTGGTCCGCTAAGTATCGCTTGGCTCAGGACAAAGAGCGTCGAGGCGAGCGCTATTCACCAGCTGATTATTTCGCTGACATGACAGAATTTTATTTGAAATTCAACGGCATGTCTAATGGGATTAATAGCGATATTAATGGTTGCCTCGCTCTAATGGGTACTGATCTTAGGAGCGATGAAGCAGGGTCTTTAGATGAGTTAACTACGGCACGTGATAAATATTATTACGCGACCGGTCAAGCTGATAAGGCAAGTGATAGAGAAGAGAAGTTTGACCCTTCCAAAGCTTATACTGCAATCTGGCACTGGCTAGTTGGGATGTATTGGCATAATTTTATCTTCGCCTTTCTGTTATTCTCTCTTTGGGATGCAGAACGTCGGGATAAAATTACTATCAAAAATCCGATTAGTATTTTATTGAACGCTATCTTCCACCCACTGATTCTGGCCATCATTGCCTATCAGTATCTGAGTGAGAAGATGATAGAAGCGGAGTATCGCCGAACTAAGGAAAAACTTTTAACAGTTTTGTCCGAAGACGAAATGCAAGCAATTAAGCAGGCGATTCGTCAAGGCTTATCACGCCAAGAGTTCAAGGCTATCTTGAAATCTAAAAACATTGTTGTAAGACATTCTCTAGCTTGGAGCCTTTTGGCTACAGTTGTAGTCACCGTGCTACCAATGCAGTTATTATCAACACAAGAATGTAATTGTGCCGATAAGGAGGTGACGCGATTATGCGTCCAATCTGAGTCTGTAACTGTGCTGATTATGGCTAACGATAGTCAAGATTATCATCCCGATAATTCAATTGCTTTACCACAAGCAATAGTCTACTTGGTAATTTTCATGGAAACAGTGTTTGTTCAAGCCGAGAGATTTCTCTTTAGAGAGTTTATCCTGTGGCAACGAATCAAGCACATACCTTTGTTGAATTCATAATTTAATTTGCTTTGTAACGAATTATTTTCATGATAGCGATATCTGAAGATAATAGTCCTAGGCCCGATTCCCGAATAGTTTGGGATGACAATAATTAATTTATGAATTTCAACTTAAAAAAGGTATTAAAATGAAAATTTTGTTAGCGACAATAATCGCTTTATTGATAACTATTAATTTAGTTAAAGCTGAAGAAGTCACTGCTCCGATTAAAATTCGAAGCGCTTATGCTGGCATCGTTGGTGTTGGCTTTGTTGACACTAGTAATAATTTCGTGAACGTTTCTGACGCTATGGTGGCAGTCACTGTTCAGGCGAAATTAAGTCAGGACCTAAGTGTGAATGTCAATCTGACAAATTTTGACTTTCACAAGACAGTCGGACATTACTTTCTGCAACTTGGTTCAGAACGAGAAACTTGGATGATGCGATTGGGACAGACTGGTAAGCTAACGAGCTTACATCGTCCACACCCAACTAGTCCTGGTATGCATTTTGAACCAGCGTCCAAGTCAATTATTCCTGGTGCTTCCATTGGTGGAGCTACTTGGTTTAATTATAATACTGGCAGTTTAGTTGCTGGCTTATTCAGAGTGAAGGACCAAGTGGGTAATGACTTGATTGAATATCATGGCTCATTAATCCAAAACTTAGGCGACCTGAACTTGCGTCTAACTGGCTCGCATAGCCAAGTGGCAAATGAGTTGGTCTTCACTGGCAAATACCAGGGTAATGAACTGACGTTGTATAATCGTCATGATTCTTTGATCTCTACTTTTGTGAATATCTCTAGCTCCTCTTGGGGCTGGAAGATAGGCGATATTTATCTCGATCAGATTTATGACAGCCAGGCTGGAAGATTCAATCGCTTGGAAATCGGTTGGTATAAAGGCTTTGATGTTAATCTGGCTGGGGCAGAGGCAAATCTTTGTTTATGCTTCGGCTGGAGAGAATATCCCGAGCGTAGTTTCAGACTCTATGTCTGGACCTATCTATTCAGAAGGGAGGTGTGAGATGAACTGTTATGATAAAATCAATGAAAAAGAGTTTATGAACCGGTTGCTGGCCGCTCATGATAAAGAAAAGGCTGTTATCAGAAATCGAGTTATGGAAGCGGAGTATAATTTTTTCCGTGAACATATCAGACACTATAATGTATTGGTCTGCGGATCAGGCTTGGGTCATGATTCCTTCGAGTTGGCAAGTTATAACAATTATGTTTTAGGTGTTGAGCTTTTCAAGAGCCTGAAACATTACGCCATTAAAGAACAAGCGCGACTGAATATTAATAATGTTGATTTTATTCATGGTGATGTTACGTCATTATCATTAATAGAGCCGAAATATTTTGATGTGGCGGTTCTTAATATGGGGACAATGTGCAATTTTAGTACAAAAGAGCAGATGCGCTTTATAGGAGCGGTCGTAGATGCAGATATGGCCAAGGTTTTCTACTTTGACTTCTATCCGCCCACCAAAAAGGCGATAAAGACCAGACTACAAATGTACCAAGAAGAATCTTGGGATGATGTTAGCTGGAATGGTGAAGCTTTCGTAAGTAAAAGCGGGCTATATTCCCGATCTATTAGCGAACAATCGCTAATGAAGATTGCTAACGAACTTGATGTTAAGATTGAGTTCACGCCACTGCTTGATTTCCTCATTATGGCAAAAGTTACCAAGTAAAATATTATTTATCAATTATCCCCCGAGGCTATAAAGCTTCGGGGTTTTTTTATACTATAAAACCGCTCAAGAAAATTATGAACGGTTTTTTTAGTAGAAATGAAGGTCTAAGAGATTTTGAAATTTTGACAGAGTGCTTTGACGGCTGTTTTAACATTCTTGCCAGTTAAGGCTTGGTCTATCAGCCGAGCTAGGGCGACCGCGTCTTTGGCCTTGAAGCCTCTAGTAGTAATGGCCGGAGTGCCGAGACGAATACCGGAGGGGTTGTAAGGCGGTCGAGGGTCACCTGGAATAGTAGAACGTGACACTAAGATATTATTCTTGGCTAGGATTATTTCCGCTTCCTTGCCGGTGATATTTTTATTAGTCAGGTCAATGACGAAGAGGTGATTGTCGGTGCCGTCGGAAACAATTTGATAATTTAATTTTTCAAATTCTTTGGCCATAGCTTGAGCATTTTTAATAACTTGCTTGGCGTAAATAACCCAAGCTGGCTTAAGTACTTTTTCTAAACATAATCCGACGCCAGCGATAGCATTGTCATGTGGTCCGCCTTGGAAACCGGGGAAAAGTGCTTTGTCTATAGTTTCGGCTAGTGAACTACGACACATGATGATGGCCGATCTCGGACCTCTCAGACTCTTGTGAGTGGTAGTCATGATAACGTCAGCGTGGAGAGCCGGGCTGTTCAGTTGACCACCGGCAATCAAGCCTGCTGTGTGGGAGATATCGGCTAATAAATAGGCACCGACTTCTTTAGCTATTTTTTTTAATTCTTTCCAATCAATATCGCGTGAGTAAGCACTGTAACCAGCGACGATTAATTTCGGTTTGAAGTCTCTAGCTTGTTGACGGATGGCGCTCATATTCAAGAGACCGGTTTTTTCATTAACTTGGTAATATTCAAAATTATATAACTTAGAAGAAATGTTGGCGCTGTGACCGTGCGATAGATGTCCGCCATGGTCCAATCGCAGTGCTAAGACCTTGTCGCCTGGTTTGAGCAGAGCGCTGTAGATAATTAAATTAGCTTGACCACCAGACAGTGCTTGAACATTGGCATGTTCTACTTTGAAAACTTTCTTTGCTAGGCTAATGGTCTGCGTTTCAATCTGATCGATAATTTCATTGCCAGGGTAATAGCGTTTGCCGGCATAGCCTTCGCTATACTTGTTAGACAGACTAGAGCCAAGTGCCTCTAAGACTTCGGGCCAGGCATAATTCTCGGAAGCGATTAGCGTAATAGTTTCCGCTTGTCGCTTGGTCTCCTCGTTGATTAATTTGATGATGGATTTATTCATAGTAAGGTTATTTTAATGGCTTTTGCCAAGCTTGGCAAGTAGTGAATATTCAGCTTTAAAAAAGTATTGATAAATTAATTAATTAATTGGTAGTTTTATTAGGTTTTGAAGTAGGGCTTGATAGTCAAGGTTGCTGTCGTTGATCGCTAAAGCTCGTCGTATATTAACCAGAGCTTCGTTGCGATCTCCTAGTGCTTGTTTAGTTAGTGCTAGACGGTAATACGGCGCATCGCTTAACGGGTCTAGTTGTGATGCGCGTTGAGCTAGAGCGAGAGCCTGTTGAGCTTGTTGGTATACATCCAATAAAATGGTACTGCTGTTAAGTAAACAGAATGAATTCTCTGAATCTAGTTTGTTACACTGATAATAATCATCCAGAGCTGATTTATAATTTTTATTAATTGTATGGGTCCAGGCTCTATTGCTGTAGGCCAGGGCGAAATCTGGGTGTCTGCCAATGATATAATCCCAGTAAGATAAATCATTTTGCCAATAAGCACTAGTAATATTACTCAAAAAAGCCAGTAATATTAGATAACAGCCCAAAGCGATAGTTATTTGAGGCCAGCGCTTGATTAATAAACGGACAGCTATAGCAAAGCCGTAAAAAATAGCCAAGGCAGGTAAATAGAGATAACGATCGGCTATGAATGGGGTGCTAGAATGATCCCATTTAGCGAAGACTAGCAAACTCAATAGATATACTAAGCCGACGATTGTAACTAGGCGACTTTTTTTTGAAATGAATATTATTACTACGCTGGCAATAATGGTTATAAAAGCGTAAACATATTGAGAGAACGGTAGCATGTGGCGAAGTAGGCTTGGGTATGGTTCCAAGGCAAGTGGTTGTAATGGTGTAATTATTCTCTGGAAATAGAAACTAACAGAAGCTAGATTAATGGTAAACAATTGAAATAAATTATAATCAGGCAAATCTCTAGGAATGACATGAGAGGTACTTCTAACAAATACGGCTATAGCTACGAAGATGATAGCGATGGAAAAAAATGGTAGTAATCTAACAAGACTGTTGGTTATTTTTCTGGTGGTCAAATAATCCATTATCAATAAGATCGGGACTAATATAACCGCTGGCGCTTTGGCTAATAGGGCGAGAATAAAAGTAGTTAACGATAGTAAATAGAAGAGTCTTTTTTTATCCGAATTTAAAAAGTGCCAGTAGCAAATAGCAGAAAATAATAAAAAGCTACTAGAGATTAAAGTGCTTCTAGCACTAATCCAGACAATTGCTTCGGTGTTGATGGGTGAAAAGGCGAATAAAGCGCTAACTATTAGGGCTTGTAGTTTGTTTTTGGAAATTAGTTTCGTTAAGTAATAAACCAGCAAAACATTTAAACAGTGCCACAGCAAACTAATAGTATGATGGGTGCTCCAACTGACTTTTAAAATATTTTTTTCCAAGTAAAAAAATAAAGTAGTTAAAGGTTGATACATGCCAATGACATTGGATTGAATCGTAAAAATGTGTTTTAAGTCCGCTGAGTTTAACTGGTCAGATTTGGTTATTTGGGTGACTTGAAAATAATCATCCCAATACAAAAAACTATTGGACAGACTTTGATAATAGGTGAAAAAAAGCCCAATTAAAATTATAGCTAACCATGTTAATTCGTGGCTAGATATCATTCTCAGAGCTACGATAATTTTTTTGTCTGGTAATGACGCCATGGTTATGGTTTTGATTCAAGCTGTTCTCGGACGCTTTTGATAGCTTGATTGATCTCTTGTTGAAGTAGAGGGTCGCTGGTATTTTGCAGAGCCAGGTTTAGGTCGGTCAAGGCTGCTGGGTAATTGGCTAATTGTTTTAGGACATAGGCTCGGCCAAAATAGCACTCGGCGCAAGTTGGAAACTTTCGTAAGGCGCGATTGTATTTCTCAATAGCGCTGAAATAATCCTGAAAATATTGAGCGCTAATTCCGGCTGACAGATTCTGAGCGTAAACGTTATCAGGGTCCAAGTAAATGGAATGATCCACATAAGCCAGGGCGGAGCTATAATCTCGCAAGGTTAGGTAGGCATTAGCAGTATGGAAGTAGGCTAAACCGGACCAAGGCGAAGCGATGGTAGCGTCCAGTGCCAAACTAATGTTGTCACGCCAAGCCAGATGGCGAATCAAACTAAGTATAATTAAGGAAGCTATTAGAATAATCACTAAGCCAGCTAACAATGAATCACGCAGATAACGCTTCTCTCTGAGATACGATAGAAGATCCGCCATAACCATGGCAAATCCTATTAAGGGTAGATATAGATAGCGGTCGGCAATCATGACTTGATTGGCTGGAATCCAGGGTAATTGTGGTAATATGGTGATGATCATCCAAGAGGCCCCTAGGATGGTTAAGGGTCTGCTACGCCAACGCCAGAGCCAAATAGCGACGACAGGGACTATGATCCAGCTGAGATAAAGTGTCGAATTGAGCCAGCCCTGGTGAACTTCTGGGTAAGGATAAAATATCTGCAGATTTATCGGCAGGAGCATCTTCTGCCAGTAAGATACTAAGCTGATGGGGAGGAAACTGAGACGGCTCAGCAGATTGTATTGCTCGGGGTCGAAGGAGTAGGCATTGGCCTTACCAACGAAAGCAATGGCTATGAAAATGGCTGACAAGGCAAAAAGGTAAATTTTGTTGACGATACTTTTGACCGATAGATTGTTTCGATAATAATCAATCGCCACCAACACTAGGGGTAGAACTATGGCCGAGACCTTGGATAATAAACTGAGGCCAAATAGTAATATTACTAGCAGACTAGTCCTGAGCTTGGGCTTCTGATCATCAGACAAATAAACAATTAGCGCCGATAAGAAAAAAGTGGCATAGAGTAAATTGCTTCTAGCGCTAATCCAGTCCACTGACTCCACTTGAACCGGATGCGCGATGAAGAATATGGCGATGGCGAAGGCTAAATATTTCCTTCGACTTAGTTTTAGCAGTAGCAGGAATACCAGACAGCCGTTAAGTAGATGTAAAAAAATGTTGCCAGCGTGATAGGCGAGGGGATTAAGTTGCCAGAAATAATATTCAATAGCGAAACTGAGCGTAGCCAAGGGTTGGTACATGCCGATATTGAAGGTGCCCAAGATAACTCGCAAACTAGACGGGCTGAGTGAACGGATTTGTTGATTGGTGATTATCTGCGCGCTGTCGTCCAAGTGATAATATCCATTGTGAAGCGCCGGCCAAGAGCTAATTAGCCCAACGATAATAATCAGCGCCAGGCTTAGGGCATAAAATTTCCTGGTTGGTAATTGAGAAATCATATGGATGGGCAGTGTTAAATAAATTTGTTGATATTTTTACCCTGTGGTCAAGTAGAAGACCACCCCGGCTTTCAGCCACCCCTCTCCTCCAGAGGCGGACATGCTTGTAAAGCCTGCCTGCCGGTAGGCAGGGAGGGGATTATCCTCCCCTTAACAAGGGGAGGTGCCCCCGCCTCGCCGAAGACGACGAGTCGAGGCAGGCGAAGGGCGGAGGGGTTATTTAGTAGAGGTTCCGAGTTTTTTGACCAAATAACTATTGTTTAATCGAAAGCCGAGTTTGCGATAATAAGGTCTGACGCCAATACCAGAAATCACGGCCACTTGTTGGTAATTACCGGCTTTGGCGATCTGCTCAGCGATGGTCATTAATTTCTTGCCTAGTCCCATGTGTTGAATCTTGGCCAAGCCGTCAATCGGCACCAGTTCGCCATAGACATGCAATTCTCTGACTAGCGCTGTTGCTTTGGTGAATGGTCCGAGATTTTCGTTAAGACGCAGACGTAGGAAACCGTAGAGCTGACTTTGATCGGCGTTTTCAAAACTGATAAAATATTCATCGCCTTGGCTGGCGCGATATTTGGTGATAAATAAGTTAGGCTTAATGATGGGAGCAGTTTTGGCTTCACGACAGCGGATGCAACGACAAATGATACCGCGGGCTTGCATGATTTGACGCAGGTTAGTGATGCGATTGCCAGCCATGATGGATTCGCTGGGAATGTCTCTGATTAATCTAATAATTCTAACGAAGGGGGGTGTAATCGCTTTACACTCGGTAATTAATTTTTCTAACTCTTGGTTGCTGTAAGGCTGATATTTACCAGCGCGCCACCATTTGTAGAGCAGGCTCCCTTTAGTCACTACTGTTGGATAGAATTTAATCTGATCAGGGTCAAAATCATTATTTTCAATTTTAATATTTAGTAGTTTGTTCAGACTGACATTTGTTGAATTATTTTTATCCGCCGTAGCTTTAGCGAAGGAGGGAAACTTTATAACTTTATAACTTTCTAACTTCGTTAGCATCTCTTGATACATTTCCAGGTCGCGACTGGGCGTGGAGCCGGGGAGGGCAGGCATGATGTGGTAAGTTACTTTGAAGCCCCAGTTCTTTAATAAGGCGGTGGCTTTAATAATATCAGCTACCGTGGAGTCGCGATGGTTAATCTTGAGAATCTTGTCGTCTGGCGCCTGTACACCTATCTCCACCCGAGTGCAACCCAACTCTCTCATTTGAGCCAATTCTTTGGTATTGATAAAGTCTGGGCGTGTTTCCAGGGTAACGCCAATAATCTTGTGTTTAGCACCTTCATTCCTCTTCTGCTCTTTTTTAAGTTCTTTTTTTAGACTTTCGAGGGAATTAGTTTGCGTTACGAGTTGTGAGTTATGAGTTGTGAGATTGTAGTTATTTGCTGCTCTAAAACATTCCAACAGAAACCAATATTTATATTTGGTAGGCAGATAGGACCAGGTGCCACCGATAACGATTAATTCTATTTTGTCAGGCTGATGACCGTTGGCTTGTAAGGCGTGCAGGCGATAAGTTACTTGTTCGTGAGGATCGAAATGACAATGAACGGCTCGCATCACTGCCGGCTCATTAGACAAATAGCTTCTCGGCATTTCTTTCTCCTTGGGACAATAAGCGCATCGGCCTGGGCAAGGATAATCCTTGGTAAGTACTGCCACTGGAGCGATGCCGGACATAGTGCGGACGGCTCTTTTCTTCAGCCAGGCTTGTAATTCCGGCTGAACTTTCAGCTGATGCCTCTTGATAATATTAATAATTTCCGGCTGAGAGGGGATGGAAGATTTGTATTTCTTGGCTAAGGCTTTCTTGGCCAATGACAAAGCATCAGCCGTCCCAGGGTTGGCTGTTATCAAATCTTGAACAAAGGCTAATAGTTTCTGATCCATTGTTTAGTTTTATATAATCATATTACCACCCCGGCCTTCAGCCACCCCTCTCCTCCAGAGGCGGACATGCTTGTAAAGCCTGCCTGCCGGTAGGCAGGGAGGGGATAATCCTCCCCTTAACAAGGGGAGGTGCCCCAGCCTCGCCGAAGACGACGAGTCGAGGCGGGCGAAGGGCGGAGGGGTGAGCTATGAAAGACATACTTTGTTTATATTTAATCATACAATTTGCGCTAAGACAAGGAAAATAAACCCCCTCATAATCTCCTCCTTGTTAATGGGGAGAGAATTTCTTGCCAAGTTTCTGAAACAACCCTATAATTAAATAACTAGCAACTAGCAACTAGTATCTCCCTATTAGTAGTCTGTTCGCATTTTTCGCAATTTAAATTCGCAATATTCGCATAATTCGTAATTTCGCTAATTATTATGCCCATTAATCCAAAAATTTTTAAAGCCTATGATATCCGCGGTGTCTATGACGCTGATTTTGACGATGCTTTCGCCTATCAATTAGGTCTGGCTTTCGCTCATTTTCGTCAAAGTGAATTAGGACGCTCTGATTTGAAATTGGTAGTGGCTCGTGACATGCGTTTGTCATCTCCCGCTTTACATCAGAATTTAATCCAAGGTTTGATCGACGCTGGTATCGAAGTGATTGACATTGGCTTGGCTTCTACTCCGACCTTTTATTTCGCTGTAGCTCACTATGGCTATGATGGCGGGATTCAGGTCAGCGCCAGTCATAATCCGGCTGAGTATAACGGTTTCAAATTAGTGCGTCAGCGAGCCTTGCCCATTGGCGAGGGGACTGGTATGGAGCAGATTAAGGACTTGATCTTGAATGGTAATTTGACCAAGGCTGAGCTGGTCGGTTCGGTCACATTAAAATCTGGAGTCATCGCTGATCAGGTGGACCATGACCTCACTCTGGTTGACATTAGCCAGATCAAGTCATTGAAAATTGTGATTGATACTGCCAATGCTATGGGGGCGACCATGTTCGATTTACTATTTGAAAAATTGCCCCAAGTGACTATTGTTAAAATGAATTGGAATCTGGACGGTAGCTTCCCAGCTCATGAGGCCGACCCATTTAAATATGAGAATGTCGCTTCGCTGTGTCAGCGAGTCAAAGAGGAAGGAGCGGATCTCGGCATCACTACCGATGGCGACGCTGATCGCATCTTCTTCGTCACCGAGGATGGTCAAGCGGTTGAGGCTGGCATCACTAGAGCCATTCTGTGTCAACTGTTTCTGACTGAGCGACCTGGCGCCAAGATTGCCTATGATATCCGACCGGGACGAATTACCAGGGATACGATCATTGCTAACGGCGGAGTGCCGATACTGACACGTGTTGGTCATTCTCTGATAAAGGTTCAGGCCATTGCCGAGGGAGCTTATTTCGCCGGAGAATCCTCTGGCCACTTCTTCTTAAATATGACCGAGGGTTGTTATGAAGTGCCTATGATCGTTACGCTCAAAATGTTGATTGAATTATCTCGGGCTAATCAGAAATTCAGCGACTATATTCTGCCCTTACAGAAATATTATCATTCTGGAGAAATCAATTCCCAGGTAGCCGATCCCAGGTCGAAGCTAGCTGAGATTAAAGCGCGCTACCACGACGGTCAGTTGACTGAACTGGATGGCATCAGCATTGAATATCCTGATTTTTGGTTTAATGTTCGCTCATCCAATACCGAGCCATTACTGAGATTAAATTTGGAAGCACGCGACCAATTGACTATGGAGTCTAAACGTGATGAAATACTAAGTATTATCAGGTCTTAACTTGACAAAACTCTTGCTAATTAAATATTAATATGATAGAAACAAAACAACGAATCATGGAATTAGTCGTCGAGGAAATTATCTCACCGGACGACAGAGAATTGTGGGAGGTATTATTGACAGCTCTAAGTGAGGAGGAAGCGACGGCCATTTTGGAATTGATTATAGCGGATAAGGGTAATATCCAAATCTTCAATGATAATTTCAGGGCCAAGTTAAATCTATTGTTGACGACGGAGGAGAAGGATTGGCATCAGCTAATCGACCAGGAAGTTGAATTAATTAAAAAGCAATAACCATATGTCATCATTTGAAAATTTTCCAAATCAACAAGAGCGCGTTGAGTCTGGCGCTGAAAGATTTGAGGCGTTCCAGGCGGAAGAAGAGCGAGCTCTAAGCGGGGTTGAATCCGGACAAAAGATGGCTGAGGTTTTGAAATTAGTGACCGCCAAGACCAAGGAATTGGTAGATCAAGATAAATTCTCAGAGGAACAGAAATCTTGTTTTCGACAGGCTGCCTAAATTTTAGATTCCTTATTAAAATTGTATAAAAAGACCTGCTAACGTAGGCCTTTTTTGATTAAAAAATAAATAAATCAATAACTACCTTTTCAACTAAAACGAACATGAGAAATTGTTTCAATTTTTAAGGCAAATCAAGTCAATGTGCGTCGTCTGTTTGAGGCAAAAAGTAAAGTATATTCCCCTCTAGAGAGGGGTGCCTGAAAGGCGGGGTGTGTTTAAATTAATTATTTTTGCCGAGTTACGACGCGCGACGCAGATTTGGCAATAAAAATTGCCAAATTTCGTCTGTTCGTTGTGTTGGAAAGAAAAGAAAAAACAATGTAGCTATAAAAAAAATCCCCGATCAAGTCGGGGATAAAGCCATCTTCAGTTCAAGAGGCGCTTTGCAGTTGTTGGAGTAGTATGAGATATTTGCTTGGTCGCTGGGGATTTGAGTAATGATTTTTTGTTTCGTCTTCAGTCGGCAGGTAACCAAGTGTTTGCCCACTGAAAAAAGCATCATCGCTATATTTTTCTTCCAGACTCAGGGCTAAAAACAAGTCGTAAAAAGTAACATCAGGACAAGTTTTAAAAACCATCCCAAAGTTGTCACGAACAGCCGCGGTGTGCAATTTATGTTTCACTTCGGCTTCGAGCTGTCGTTGTAAGACCAGTTCCGCTAAACGAACTTGGCGCTGTCCTATGGCCTCCAACTCATTAGCAATTGACAAAATCTCCAGGGGTGTCATGAGAACTCCTTTGTGAAAGTGCTAAATATAAATTACTTAAAATTTTAAAAACCTTGACGGTATTTTATGTTAAATTTTTCCGCTAACATTTTTTGATAAACTTCTATAGCCAGTTGTTCGTCATGAAAAGTGTCACTTAATTTTTTCATCACCTCTGTTTGGACATCCATATAAGTCTTAAAATCTGTGATTTCTTCTTTAGCTGGCACTCTAATATCTAGCTTCTTAAAAACCTCTTCAATTGTTAATTTGCCAATTTCTTCTGGAATTAATTCAATTTTGTTGTCTGGTTCAGTCTCAGTTGATGGTGCTCTGAGATTATTTTCATTGAACATAAACGAAGATTAAAGATTTAATAATTATGTGCGCCCGAGGAGCATCTCCTCCAAAGGCGGACAGGCTACCTTGGGTGGAAATTCAAAATTAGGATTTGAGATTTATTTTTAAATTAAAAATTAAAAATTAAAAATTTAATTAATTCCCAACTGTTTTTTGGCTCTGTTGACGGTGGCTACTGCCATTGGTCTGATGGATTCGGCGCCTGCTGAAATAATAGCCTTAACTTCTTTGTCGCTAATGGTCTCAAACTTCTTTTGGAAATCGGTCAAGAAGAGGCAGACTTGTTCGGCTAGGCCTCTCTTGAAATCGCCGTAACCAAGGCCCGCATATTTCTGCTCAATTCGCTTGATGGGCTCTTTGGCTAGTAAGGAGTAGATGGTCAAGAGGTTGGCGATGGCTGGCTTCTGATCCTTGTCGTAGATTATGTCAGTGCCATTGTCAGTCACGGCGCGCATTATCTTCTTGGTCGCTACTTCGTGACTATCAGTCAGGGCGATATAATTGGCGGGGGAGGCGGACTTGCTCATTTTATTCTTCGGATTGTCAAGTCCCATGATGCGAGCACCTTCCTTACGAATGATGACTTCGGGGATTTTGAAAGTCTCGCCGAAATCGTGGTTAAATCTCTTGGCCAGGTCACGGGCTAATTCCACATGTTGTTTCTGATCTTCGCCCACGGGCACGGCGTCAGTATCATAGAGCAGGATGTCAGAGGCCATTAGCACCGGGTAGTCGAAGAGACCGACGCTGACATTGCTATCGTGTTTACCACTGGCCTTGTCCTTGAATTGGGTCATCTTGGCTAGGTCGCTCATACGAGCGCTGGCGCAATTGAGGATCCAGGCCAACTCGGTGTGTTCTTTGATAGTTGATTGTTGGAAGATGATTGATTGCTTCGGATTAATGCCTGAGGCCAAATAGAATTTGGCAGTATCTAGGATTTGTCTCGAGAATAATTGAGGCTCCTGACGCACAGTGATGGCATGGTAATCAACGATGCAGAAGATGGATCGGTATTGATCCTGCAATTCTACCCATTGGCTGATGGCGCCCAGGTAATTACCTAAATGTAAATTGCCGGTTGGTTGAACACCTGAGAAAATTGTTTGTTTTTTGGAATTAGTCATAAAGATATTGACAACTGATTGTTTATTTGTTAATATAGAGTCAGATCATTATAGAAGAGCACCTCTTAAGGTTTCGTCCTTAGGCGGTGCTTTTCTTTTTGTAGTCTAATTTAAGCTTATCATTTTTGTATAAATAATCAACCAGGGAATAAGCACATTGGTAATTATAGTAGATTTTGAGGAAAAGATAAATGTTGGAAATATTTAGGCTCTTGTTTACTGCTTAATGATGTGTCATATTTATGCTAATAAATAATGTATATGACCCTCACTCCAGAACAATTCAATAAATTAGTGACCAAAAACGATCTTCATGACGCATTGGACGGTTATTATAATAAACAGGAAATGGATCAAAAATTTGACCAGGTCTTAACGGCGGTTGATGGCTTAGCTAAAGCTGTTAGAGATATGAAATCAGAATTCGTCTCCAATTAGGCCGCCCACGACCGCTTCGACACTAGGACTACAAGGCTGGAAAAAACTGCCGTCTAAACATTCCTAATCATTAACTCTCCAAACGACCATTGGTCGTTTTTTTATGCTACAATTGACAATGGTGGTAAGGGGGGGTAAAATATAAGCATGTTTAAATTTATCTAAAAACACCACTCAATTATTTGTGGTAGTTATAAAATAAAACTATGTACAACATTGAACAAGCTCCAACACAAGAGTCGTCAAATGATAAGAATGGTTCACTCATTGCTTTTAGTAAGGATGCTGATCATATTAGTAGAGAACAAGGGAGTTTTTACGAATCAATGGATCAGGAGAGTGAAATGGATAAAGGTGATAATATGAAGAAAGAATTCTGTGATAACTATCAAAACAAGCTCTTGGAGGCACTACGTAACGAGACAATATATGTTAAGAAGATAGAGATTATTAATAACGCTAAAAAAGAAACTAACAACAAATTAGTTGAGTTAATTGTCTTGATTAATGATATATCAGATCACATAATGTTTGATGCTACAAAAAAAGAGATATTGTAATATTTATATTCAGATAAACAAAGCCTGTCGTAATGACGGGCTTTGTTTATAAATTGAGATTAGGATCTACTTTTAAATCGTGCCATACAGTAAATCTCCCAGCTTGCGCCATGAAATAACCGGCCGAGGCAATCATGGCCGCATTGTCGGTGGTATATTTCAAATCAGGTAAACCAAATCTTGCTTGTGGTAATTGTTTAGCGACGGCTTTTTCTAATTGTTTTCGTAGCTCCAGGTTAGCGCTAACTCCACCAGCTAATAAAACAGTTTTAGCATTAAAATGTTTCGCCGCTTGAATAGTTTTGAAAATCAAAGTGTCCACCACGGCCTGTTGGAATTCCTGAGCATACTCTGGAATTCTGTTTTGCCAGTCAGCATCTTTTTTCAAAGTGTAGAGCAGGGCAGTCTTAAGTCCGGAGAAAGAAAAATTGAGATTAGTTGAATTAATCATAGGTCTGGGAAGTTGAATTTTTCTTAACTCGTAACTCGTAACTTGTAACTCCTCCTTATTGACGTTATGAGTTATGAGTTGTGCGTTATGAGCAATCGCCGGTCCTCCCGGATAGCCAAGGCCCAGCATCTTAGCCGCTTTGTCAAAGGCTTCGCCGGCTGCGTCATCCAGGGTATCGCCAATAACTTCGAAATCAAGATGATCTCGCATTAATATCAGCATATTATGCCCACCGCTAACCGTCATAATCACCGCCGGAAATTTAATACTCGCTCCTAGCTCCTCGTTATTAGTGACTTCGTCAATCCAGTTCGCATAAATGTGTCCCGCGATATGATTAACCGCCACAATGGGAATATTCCAAGCATAACTCAAGCACTTGGCTGTTTCCAATCCCACGCTCAAGGAGGTGATCAGTCCTGGTCCGGCCGTCACGGCTATAACGTCGACCACCCCGCCCTTCGCCCGCCTCGACTCGTCGTCTTCGGCGAGGCTGGCCCGCCTCGACTCGTCGTCTTCGGCGAGGCTGGGGCACCCCTCCTTACTAAGGAGGGGATAATCCTTACCTTGATGGATGGTCTGCACAAATTTACTCTCTCTACTACAGAGAGGGTAATCCTCCCCTTGATAAGGGGAGGTGGCCGGAGGCCGGAGGGGTAATCCAGCCTTAATCAATGCTTCATTAATAACCGGAATGATATTGAGGACATGTTCTCGCGCCGCCACTTCAGGGATGACACCGCCATATTTCTGATGAATGGAGATTTGCGAAGCCACGATATTGGATAATATCGTTACCTTCTCGCCGACGCCCTCAGCAATGGCGACAGCAGTTTCGTCGCAGGATGATTCTATGGCTAATATTTTCATATAATTCATTGTATCAAATAGACAGTTATTTAACCAGAATTAATAGTGTAATGCAACTAATTTGACAAAATGTGTTACAATTGCAGCAATTAGGGTTACCTTTGGGGTTTCGTTCTCATGTGGTATGGTGGGAAAATTATTTAATTAATAATTTTCATCAATATGCCGAGAAAAAACACTCAAGAGGCACTAATT